>ERZ1048068.1680-NODE-1680-length-16734-cov-30.148690_pt1 | contig 16734 bp, 6 predicted proteins | sample MGYA00383098_ERZ1048068 | MGnify/ENA primary metagenome ERZ1048068 (study PRJEB29581, sample SAMEA5548368) | metagenome | biome: marine; feature: coastal; material: water | depth 1 m | study: Short-term variability in the microbial, nano- and picoplankton... | reverse complement strand
CTGTAGTGCCTAATACTTTAGCAGTTCCAGGCATTCTAAAGTCATTTGGAATAGAGAATGTTGCGGCTCTACCTTCTGTTCCAGAACCACTTACTGTAATCTGATGAGCAGTACCAGTTACTGTTCTAACATAATCACCAGTAGTATCAGTAGTAAGAGCAACTGAATTGGGTTGAATAGTAGTGGAAATATTAATACTTCCTAAGTTGGTCATTACAGCGGAACCAACAACATCCCCACTTAATTGTACAGTTGGATCATTAACATTAAAGTCAAAGTTTTCGTTTGTTGCATCCCATGTAACACTAATACCTGATTCTGTATTACTAGTAATCAATTCCTTCGCATTATAGAAAGTTACAATGTCTGTTGTATGACTTGCGGCCGCATCATCAAGGCCTACAATCTGCCAAGATCGAGCAGGTTTAGTAGTAGAAGTACCATCTGCATGATTTTCGTTCCACTGTAATCTTACATCAGCTTTATCTGTGATAGTAGCTACGTGTTGTCTGTCGACACTAAAACCTTGAATCTGTACGTTACCATCTACTTCCAAGAATGAAGTACTAAAGATGTTAACATTAGAAGCATTACCAGGTAAGAGTAAAGAAGCATTACTTAGGTCTAGTGTAGTACCAGAGTTAAATGTCATGGTATCTGTATTGTTACCACCATCTTTAAATGTTACATTACCTGTAAGTCCTAATTTGGATGAAATTTCTTGTTGTGTACTAGAAGTTAAATAAACTTTCTCAGTCTCTAGTTCTCTAAGAGCGCCTGATATATCAGTTGCAGTAAATACTGCTAAGTCAGAATCGCCAATCTCTGCGTGTAATTTTTGTAATGCACCTGTTACAGTATCAGTAGTTCCAATATTCGCAATAGAAGTACTACCAATAAAGGAAGACATAGTGTTTGTTGCAGTTGTAAGATCGGTTATAGTGTAGGTGTAATCAGTCGGTAAGTTATCTACAAGTACTAGAGAACCAACATCTGCGAATAGATTAGTAATATCGGTATCATTATTAATCATACCGGTTTGAAGATTAGTTAGGACACCTGAAATAGTAGTAGAACCATAAGTACCACCTTCATAAGAGGAAACAGTACCAATCTCAGCATCAATTATATTGATTGCATTAGTCATGTTACTCTGACCATCTGCTGCAAGACCAGATACTAATCCGATCTGAGCACTACCGACTTCTGTATGTAATTCATTAAGAGCAAGTTTTACATCATTTCTATTTGTAAATAATGCATTTAGTTGTCCAATATCAAGTACACCATCAATAGTAGTATTACCATCAACTTGTAGTGTCGATGCCATATCAACAGCACCATCAATGTCCACAACATCTAAGTTAGAAACACCATCAACATCCAAGATTCCGTGAATAGTTGCATTGGTAGAAACATCTACTGAACCATTCAAGTCTAAGTTACCATCAATAGTAGTACCGTTTAAGGTTGTAGTACTATCAACATTAAGTGTTCCGTCAATCTGTGTATTACCACTTGCTGCCGTAACATTAAATTTATCTCCGCCAGATGAACCAACTCTAAAGTTACCATCTACTCCAGCAGTCCCGTCTACTTCTAAAGTACCATCAATTTGGGTATTACCACTTGAAGCAGTAACATTGAATTTATTTGAACCTACTCTTAGGTTACCATCAATTCCTGCTGTACCATCAACTTCTAAAGTACCATCAATTTGGGTATTACCAGTAGCAGCTGCAACATCAAACTTAGATGAATTGGATGATCCAACTCTAAAGTTTCCGTCAACACCTAGGGTACTATTTAATTCTGTAGTTCCGTCTACATTTAAATTTCTGTCAATATCTACATCACGACTAACTGTAACATCATTTGCAAATGTAGCATCTGCACCACTACCACTTAACATAGTAGTAGAACCAGATTTAACAACTATATCACTACCGTTACTTGTTAATGAACCGTATTGAGTACCGCCATCTTTTAATTCTACATTACCACCGTCAGCATCTAAGACAATATCTGCAGATGAATCAAGTGTAAATTCTCCTGAGGTTACATCAAATGAATTCGACCCTGCACTAATTTCATGTGTTGATGCATCGAATACTGCTTCAATTTCATTTACCGCACCTACTAGGTTACCTGATTCCGTAGTAAGATTTTCAGTAATACCAACATCGTCCTGTAGTTCATTAACAGCATCTACAATACTAGGTGAATATACTTTAATATCATCACCTGCAGCGGCCGGAGTATTTAACTCAATTGCATTACCGAAGGTATCATCAATGTTAGTTAGTGCACCATGATTAGCGCCAGATATAGTTGAGCCAGAACCGTCTACTTTTATTTGAGTAGTAGGACTAAATGATCCTGTATAATTTTTTAATCTTAATTCCGTAGAAGATACACTTAATACTGTACCACTAAATGTAGCAACTCCTAAGTTAGCACCTTGATATATGGTTGAACCAACAGTAAAACCAGAGACCGTAGGACTATTTAAAAGTGAAATAGTACCTTTATAATTAGGTACATGGAAACCACCTGCATTCATATCTTGGTTAATTTCAGTGCCGTTAACATAAACTCTTACAACACCTACGTGATATGCTTCTGCAGTAATTCTTACAACGTTCGCTGCTAGAATAGTGTCTCCGCCCACTGAAATATTAGAACTGGAATCAAACGACCCACTAGAATGTTTTACTAGTATTTTTTCTGAAGTAGCACTGACGATAGTAGCACTATATCCACCTGTCTGTGTAATTGTAGCATCTGAAACAAATCCTGTAATACTAGGAGAACCAGTAAGAATAATATAACCACCAGTATTATCTACTGTCTGTTCTGTCTTAATATTAAACTGTTGAGTTTTATTAAGTACATCAAGACCAGTAAGAATAGTTGTTCCTGCACTTACATTATCATAGTTAAAAGTTTTATCTGATAAAGATACATTTAACTGTTCGTTGTCACCTAAATACAGTGAAACGTCATTAGTCTTTTGTCTGAATTCTTCAAAGGTGTTAGATTTAAATATTCTAGTTTCTTTATTGGCCATTATTTCTTACCTAAGCTTTTTAGCAATGATTTTAATTCTGCAATATCATTTTTCATTTGATTAAGTTCTTCATCTTTAGCTTTATTATGTGCTATCTGAGCTCTTCTCACTTGAATTGCAGTTCTATTAGTATTTATAACTGCTTGAGAAGTGGTATCCTTAATTAGATCAGGATTATCTTTTATTTTTTTAGTTCTTGGCATAATAAATTCCTATGTTGAGGCAATTGCTCTAAAGTCTTTTACTAAAGGTACTGTAGCACTATTACTTGATCTTAATACTATCTTAAACTGCATAGTAGCGAAACTCCCTGGGTTGATCGGATCAATTTCATATTGTACTTCTTTAAATACTGATGGGTTATCATTTACACTAATAGCCTCATTTGGATATCCAGGCTGCCATGCAACTGTTGTAATATCAGTGGACGAACCACCTTCTACTACTCTCCAATATAAATCTACGTTTGCAGATCTTGGCCTGTTAATATTTAAGAATATATCAATCTTATCTGCTTCTTCTGCAAGTTCAACCTTTTTAGTTATATATCTTGCTAATTGGTTACCTCCAGTAGGACTTAATTCATCGCCTGTAGGATTATCAATTACTCGATTCTGAATTGTAAACAGAGAAGCTCTATCCATATCAATTACTGGCGATAGTGTACTTCTTTCTGTAGTAAATACGCATCTTAAATTATAAGTTTTAGTAGTGGCACTTGTATTAGATGGTGATGCAATAGATTTTGGTATTGCAAATTTTATGTTCTGATTAGCCAATATCTCACCTTCTGCACCAGCCACTTCCTGCTCACTATATGGTGTAAGATAGTATCTAATCTGTGTGCCAGGTATTTGTAAATCTTGGATAACATTTCTTACCATATCCATTTGTCTATTTTCTGTAGCATATACTTCACCACCACCACCGGAACCGGTTGCAGTTGCAGTATCACCAGCTCTTGCAGTAAACTGATATGAATCATGAGTTATAGAACTACTAATAATATCATGTGTACCATTTAAATTATCAGCCAAAAGACCGTTAAATGCTTCAACACCTGTAAACCAAACCTTTGGATTATTTGCATTCTGCATTCCATGATTCTTATGTTGAACAGTTACAATACCACTATTAATAGTAGAAGTCATTGGATTTCTAATTCTAAGAGCAGCTGGTAACATATCATGTACTAAATTAAGTTCTGCTCCTGACCCACTAAATTCACATCTATTTAATTTAAACTTAAGGTCTCTACTTTGTTCTGGAGTCCATGTAGAAGCATTTGCTGAGGTAAAGAACACACCATTATATGGCTGTTTAGTAATTCTGTTATTTTGATCAGTCGCATCAAACCCACCCATTTCAGCAACCCAAGCTTCATATAAATCTGATTGTGCCATAAGAACAATTGCATATTCTTGATTTTGTGCTAAGAATATAGGGTAGTCAAATTCTACTTCTGTTACTGCTGATGCATTTTCACTAATATTAACATCACCCGGATAGATTACTTTATCAGCTCCTGGGACAATTCTTTGTGTAGGTATACCATTTTCAACAGCTCGAATACTTGCCCTTACTGCAATATCTGGATCCTTAGTCCTAAAGTATAAAGAAAGTGACTTACAGAATATACCACCTTCAGTATCAATTAAGAAAGTCTGTGCAAGTGGATCTGTATATTCAACAGTAGTCTCTACGGTAGTTTCTTTAACAACTCTAGTTTCACCAAGTTCATTTGTTACTAGTTGGCCGACCTTAGTTGAAATAACTTCTTTCTCTACTGATTCAATAAGACCTGATGCTGTAAATACTGCATCAGAGAAAGTTGTCTCACTACCATCGCTGGTGTTGTTTGTTGCTGAATCAGTTAATTTAAATGTTCTACTACCAGTCTTAAATTTAAGTGTATCAGTTCTAGGTATGACAAATGAACCAGTACATACACCATTATCGTCTGACGTCAGAGTATATTCTGATATTCCAGCAGCAATCTTATCCGGATGACCATATAGGCCTTCATAAGTTTTTACTTCAGTTCTATCAGCAAATTCTTGATATGCTTCAGGTTTAATATATTTTCCAACATATATATCATTAAAGAATGCATACAACTTAGTATTAGGCTTGAGTAGTTCTGCTTTAAAGAAAATCTTTCTTGATCTCATAAATGGTATAAAGTTTACTTCAACAACTCTGTTATTGGATTCTCTAGTAGTTGTAGATGATGACACACTTGTTGTCATACCAGTTCTAGCTTGATGTTCTGTAGTAGTAGTTGCTCTAGTAGTAGTAATCTTTTCTCTACCGACGCCACCTTGCTGAAAAACTCCGTCAATGACATTCATGCCGCCACCACGACCTTGCTCACCTTCCCACCAGAAATCGCCCTGGCCAAGACCACCACCGCCGCCATTCGTAAATTCTCTTTCTACTGTAACGTCAACTTCTACACCAGTCCAGTTAGTTTCCCATTCATTCCAAACAGTACCCAAGATTCCTTGTGATTCAACCATTTCTAAAAACTGATTATATAATCCATCGTCATTAATAATAACATCAGGTCTAATATCAGTTTCTTTCCAATCATCAGAACCTGGAGATAGTGTCATTGTCCCACTCCAAGTAAATACATTATATGGGTTTACGTTAACCGATAGAGATGCATAAGGCTGATTAATATAAGTTGTTTTAGTATACGGTAAAGTCATCAGCGAATTAGTTTGGACAATAGTTCCAGTATCACCATCCTTACGAACTAAGTTAACACTCTTTTCATCAAACATAGGTCTTAGTGTACCTGTAGATTTATCCATAGCACATTGGTAGTCAGGATTAGATGGATTACCAATATTATGGCCTCTGAAACCGTCAACTAAGAAACCATTTTTAGTTCTACTAAAATTATTACCATCAAATAATTGTGTATTAGATGCTTGTTGCTCTAATAAAGATAAAGAAGTATAATACTCTAGGTTCTTAACTCTCTTATCAATCTTACCGATATCTCTCATTGTATATCTTTTATTATCAACAAGTTTTGGTATTACATCTCCAGCATCAAAACCATATGGTCTTAATCTAAGGTCATATAGTCCCATAGAATCTTCGGGCGCTTTAGGTGCTTTAGGATTATCTGATGGTACACCAGTTGCAATCTTTAGCTCACCTTCTTTTGTGATAAATAATTTATCAATTCTAGGCATATAATATTTAATAAACATAGAAACTGCATGAGATGGATCCGGTGCACTACTTACTGAAGCACCACCTGAAGTAAAATCGTCAGTAGCAGAGTCAGCTTTTCTAGGCCTAAAGTCTATACAATCTCTTAATTGTACAGTACCTTGCTGCGAACTAAATGAAGGTATAGATTTATAGTCTGCAGTAGGATATGAATCAACAGTAAAGTAATCACCGGCACCGTGAGTGTAATAATCAAATGTTATTGTTAGTGCTCCTGATACTGGAGACGTGCCGCTTTTTAAAACTAGTCTGCCGTTGGCATAGTAGTTACCTCTTTGGCCGTTGTCTAAAATAAATCTTTCAGATACATCGGTACCTGTAGAATCAACTACAGATACAATTCTAATAATATCTGATTTACCCAGTGGATAACCATTAATATTAGCATTATAGGCTACACTACTAGCTACCTGATTATTTTGTCTTAACTTTTCTTTTTGTACTTTTTCATCACCAGCAATTTCAACGTCAGCTGAAACACGAACAGCTGTTCCATTGCTAGCAGTTGTAGAAAATGTTAGAGTAGTAACACCATCATTAGATGCACCAACAAATGTTGGAGTAGTATCTACAGCACCACCTCCAACTGCAATCATAGTAGCAGTATTTACATTTGTAAAGTGTCCTTGTCCTGAAGGTATACTAATAGTACATTGATTAGATGTTACTTGAGTTGTAAAATCTCTTTTGACTGTATATTCGGTATCACATGTTGCTCCATCAAATAAAGTTTTAACTGTAGAATAAGGCAATTTAAATACTAAACCATCATTACCAATATCATATCTTAATGCAGTACTATCTGATATATCACCTTTAAAAATTTCTCCACTACTATGGCCTTGAGATACTGATTCTGTTGCACCGAATTGTGCACCGACATTCATGCTAATATCAAATAGGTGAAGTCTTAAACACGGAGATGAAATGGTGTTACCATTTCCATCAGTAGAACTAACAGTATCACCAACATTTTCAATAGCTCTTACTCTAGCAGTACCAATAGTGTTACCAGTTCCACCAGTTGCATCTTTTAAGTCTAAATAGGTAAATGCTGTTACATCCGGTGCTCCATGAACCGTAGATGTAAGAAGTTTAATATAGTTACCTACTGGTGTTGCTACGTTAGCTGTAGTATCAGTATTAACAGATACTGGTTCAGCTCTTGGCTTGTCAATTACTAAATATTTAGTTGACACACTTTCATTTCTAAAACCCTGTACATAAGAAACACCTGGTTCTACACCAATTGCATACTTATCATCATCTCCGCCATCAGCGGCCGCTAAGTAACCATTATTTTCACCTACTAATAGATGATCCTTAATATCTAGCTGATATTGTTTTACAGCATAGTTACCAGATTCTTCAAATGTTCTTTTAGCTAGTCTCTTAGTTAATTCTGCAGCTGGGTCAGCTTTATCGGTATTATCTACCTGAATCTTACCATTGTCTACTCTTAGAAGTGTAACGTAGTTTGTATTACTACTGTTTAAATTTGTAAGAGATTCTTTTACAATAGCAGTTGAAATTTTATATCTTGTAGCGCCGGGTGCTGCCTCGTTAGGAGTACCAATAGCACCATCTGTAAGAAATGGATCTAAATCAGTGTCTACTATAGTTTCTATTACATTAAGACCGATTACATAAGATGGAGTATTGCTATACTTATCTAATATAAGAGATGCATCTGGTACATATGCAAAAGTACCAGATAGGAAATATACACCTTCTTCAATATTTACTGAAGAACCTTGACCTGTGGGTGTTCCAGTAGACTGTACTTGACCATAATATATTGTAGAACCGTCCGAAGAAAATTCTTCTCCAGCACCAAATGTTTGTACTGTTCTATCACTACCGCCAGAAGATTCGTATTTAATGTAAAGTGTATTGGGATCTGATCCATCAGATGCAACAGCATCAATTACTCTAGCTGTAATATTCGTGCCGGCATTTGCACTACCTGTAATAGTAGTTCCAATAAATTGAGATAAATATCCGTCAGAGTTAAGAGTGCCGCCAGTACTATGTATAAAGGCAGAATCAATCTTAATAAAGTCATATTGAGTATTTACTGTAACTTTACCACCAACAACTCTTGATCCATGTTTAAATGCATATTGACCAAATCTATCAATCTGGGCCTGCATAGCAGTTTGCATTTGAGTAAGTTCTCTGGCCTGTACTGCATAACCAGGTCTGTACAAAATCCTATGATAATTCTTTGTCTCGTCAAAGTCATCATAGTATGGTGGTTCAGAAAATGTTTTAATTGTAGTTGTGCTCATATTGCCCTTTCTCTTTTATTTAATACACAAGTATTTATATTAGAATTCAATGATAACTTTTATGTCTTCAATCTGTGTAGTAGTTCTATTAATAGGATTTCTATTTTCTAAAAACATAATATCACCAGTGCCCGGGTGTACTTGTGGAGTACCTAATGAATTTGCTGCTTCAAGTGAGCCGTTCACTGAGCTTGTTTGTCCTACTATGTTTTCTCCGCCGGTAAAGCTAGTATATCCAGTTTTATCATTTTGATGATAATAGACATATCCCGTTGCTGCATCTATCTCTACGATATATGCTTGAGCGCCTGATGTTTGGCCCACAATTAATTCATCAACTAAATAATCTGTTACTGTAGTAGTTGGCTGGAAGTCCATATATCTAAGAGCCTTCAATGTTGCAGCGGTTGCAACAGCACCTGGACCATATAATTTTGGATTTCTTATAAGTGTAACTTGTCTGAAATCATTACCAACAGTAAGGTCACCACTTTCGGTACCTGTTAACTGAGTATTAAGACCTATGAAAAACGCACCTAACTCTTTAATAGGTTGCACGCCATGTCCAAGTTCGGGCGATATGACTGCTCTTGCAGATGCATCACCAGCACTAAATGTTATATCAGCAACTGTGTAATTAGTTCCTTTATTCGTAATATTAATACTATCAACGGTTTGGTTCGAACCAGATCCACTCATAACTGCTGTTGCAGTTGCCCCTGTTCCATCTCCTGAAATACTAACCGTCGGTGTTGATGAATATGTGCCGCCTGCTATGACATCAATTCTTTCTATACCTGCTGCAGTAAGTGAATCTCTAGAAGCCTTTTGGTTTAAATATTGTGCGTAATCTGCTTCAGACAAGTTTTGTGATGCAAGACTATCACTAGCAAAATCAAGGGAAACGGTCTTGACTGGCATATATGATGTTGTTAAGAATTTTTCTGCATCTGCAACTGAAATTGTATACATATACTTCCATATGTAACCATCTGACTCTGCAGTTGGATCAGTTAGTGTTTGAGTAGGCTGTACAGTAGAAACCGAACCACCTGCTTTAATACACTTATATACCTTAAATTCGTTTGTTACAATATAGAACTTTTTATCAAAGATCGAGCCATCATCTGAATCCCACGCATGATAACTTGTATCCGAGGCCCAAGTATATCGTGGGACAACGTGCGAGATATCCGCAGATCCAATTAATTTCATACCAATCATGTTTTGGTATGCCTCTCCTAATGTATCTAAAGCATCAACTGGAGTTGTAGGTGTTGTATCGGTTGTATCAGATGTGGTTAAAGACCAAACGTCAGATTTTCCAATTCCTACATAAACACTAGTTGCGGGATCAGCTACATCTTCTTTAAAATTTTCGGCATTAATTACCCTAAAATTTGATGTTACTATAGCAGTCATTTTTCTGTTTCCTATTAATTTGTATGAATAAACGAATTCACATTATAGTTATTTATATCGGTTGTGGTAGTACTTTGAATTTGTACATCGCCAAATTCTTCTATTCTCTCATTAAAATCAAACTTCTTAGAACTGTTAAGATATGTATCACCTTTCAGGTTAAAGTAGTTATTCTGTGGCTGAGTTTTAGAACTGTCAGTCAAGTGGTTGAGAAGTAGTATTAAAATTGGCTCTATATCTTTAGCTCTAATTTCATTATGACTACCAGAATCGATTCGTAGTATTGGGTCATTTGTATAACCTGACCCTGGGTTAGTAATATTATATCCTGAGATTTCACCCTCATTTATTTTAGCGACTGCAGTAGCACCACTACCACCTCCGCCGGTAATTGTTACAGTAGGTACATTGGTATATCCAGAACCTTTAGATATTAAAACAACTTTCTCAACACGACCATCTTCTATTGTGGCATATGCAGTTGCATTTCCACTTACTGTTACAGTCGGACTAGAAGTATATCCAGTTCCTGAATTAGTTAAGTCTAAAGTTTTTAAACTGGAAGAATCAAAGGTAAATTCTGCAGTAGCCTGTACATTTGTTGATAGTAATACACCCTCAGCATCTTTAGCAGTAGGTTCTGAAATTACTATTACTGGGGGTTTTGAATAATTTTTATCAGCAGTGCCAGCAAAATCAACATATGCCAGACTACCATCACTTGGATTAGCAGAAACAAATCCAAAGATAGATTGGTATCCACTTCCTGAAGATACGATTGTTATGTTATCAGCATCTAACCTTCCTCGGTCATCAATGCCTATAGTAACCACAGGGGCGACTAAACTTTGGCCGCTTGCTGCTATCCCATTAAATGTTATAGTAGGAGGTGAAGTATAACCGTATCCAGTCTCACTAATATCCACTCCAGTAAGTAAACCATCGGCCTTCGTTAAGGTAGCAGTAGCAGTAATACCCGTAAGAGAATGATTAGTTCCAGCACCGACACTAGTAATATTAGTTTGTGATCCATTTAGAATAGACTGTAATGTTACTTCTGAAGTAGTAGAATCTACAGCAACATTTGTCATAATGAAATATGAGTTACCACTCACTAACCCACCAATAGATGTATTACCACCAGAATTATATGTCACTAAACTTCCGACAGGTAAAGAATCAGCCTGAGCTTTAGATAATTTAATTGTATTATCAATGATGTTTACAATACCTACTCCGACAGATTCATCATCGCTTCCATCAAATATAATAGGAGGAGGTGCAGAAAAAGACATACCAGGTATATTATAATCTTGGCCGCCATCTGCTATAGTTACACTACTAACCGAACCGTTTGTAATTACAGCTGTTAGTGTGGCATTAGTAAACCCTGCAGGAGTTCCGGTATCTACTGTAGTGATAGTCGGGGGTGTTAAATATCCAGATCCACTATTAACCACATTAACATTAGATATTACTCCGTTTTTAAGCTTAGACTGAGGGACACTTATTGCACCAGTTCTATGTATTTTACTACCAATGGATGGCAAGAATACTGAAGCAAACATTTGTACAAGTAATGGTATGTCTTCAATACCAATCGCACCTGGTTGTCTTTCTGGCATAGCAGATAATACTTTTCTATAAAGAGTATCACCTTCGATTGTATCTTCACCCAAAATAGCTTTAGTTAATTCCATAATAATAAGAATTTCACCAAAGAATTTAAATCCAGCAGGGTGTACTAATCTGTTAAATACATTTTCCCAAGTAGATACGTTTTGGCCTGTTCTAATAAGATAAGAGAATTTTTGATATCGTAATGAATCTTGTATTTTAATAACATTAGATAATTGTCCTTTATTATCCAAATACTGACCACCTTTCGGTAGTGCTGGATTTATGTCCCAATTACCAGATGATGGAATTAAAGTTTTATCCCATGGATACTGTACTTCCACTTCATCATTAAATAAGAGTCTAAAAAAGATTTCAATAGAATCTGAAGAACCTCTTACTTTATAGTAATCAACAATGTTCTTATACAAGTTTCTTTTATTAACGGTAATATCTCTTGGTATTACTGATGCAATTTCTTTCTGCATTAACTCCAAGAATTGTTGAGAGTTATTATCAATGTCCATTGCACGTTCAATGTTATTTAACACGTGAGAAGGCCCAGGCCCTACCCAATTTTTAATAGGTGTGTTTAATTTTGCAATAGAACTATTATGTGCTTCTAGCCCAAGTACTTGAAATGTTTTTCCTATTTCGGAGGTTTCAAATGCAAGAGATCCTGGTAATTCATTACCATTAGATATGTTGACATTTATATCATTAAGTGGTATAATAGTAACATTACCGGCAGCGTCTGTAACGGTTAATGAGGAATCTGCACCCTGCTCGTCTGTAAAGAATGCATCATTTTCATTTCTTGGATCAGATATTCTAAATACTGCTTTACCATCAAGTACTACATCTTGGAAATCTTCATTTTCTGTGTAAATAAATTCATCCAGATTCATAAATGTATAGTATGCTTCAAGCAGCTGCTTCATGCCCTCAGAATCTTCTAATATCTCCGAGGGAATTAATTGTTCTACCCGTAGTTTTTCTTTACTCTTTCTTGTAGATGACGCAGTAGATTCTATATAACCTGGAGAGGATATATCGCTCGAATAACTCTGGTTATCTTTTGTAGACATTATCTTAATCTCGATGGAGTATTGTAATTAATAGTTCCTGTAGAGCCTGATACAGAGATAGTATCAACACTTGGAGTAATACTAACTCGTAAAGGGTCAATTGCAATTAACTGGTCTCTTTTAGGAGCTAAATCTAATGAATTAGGTGTTAAAGTTATTCTTATTGGATCAGTATTTCCACCTGTAAAGTTATGGAGAGTAACCGTTCCTTTATCTGGGTTAAGTAAACCAGCATCGTTTACTACTGTTACATTATTACCATCTACAATTTTATAAATGATAACCTTTTTGTTACTAGAATTCTCAATAGCTATATCACCAAAATAATGATCAATAGTATCTGAATATGCTAATTTAAATGCAGTTGATGTTAGAACAAATTCTGTTGATGAACCCGACTTATAAAAAGGTGATGTAAATTTTAAATCAAAATTACTTTTACCTTCTACTGTAGACGGTGTAATATTCATAAACATATATGGTCTTACTGTAGAGTTTTGTATAGAAGGATCTGCTGAATCAATAAGATTTAATAATTGTGAATGTCTAAACACACCATCAAACTTATTAAGGTTATTAAAGTTATAATTAGAAATAGTATCTCTAACAACAGAAGTCAATTCTACTGCAGTTCTATCTGTAAGGTTTGGATTATATTTAAAGAATACGTCCAGTTCCAAATAAGTATAATTGGGGTCGACAATTTCCGGCGTAATGGATACTACGTTCTTACCTTTTAGAATACTACCTGTAATATCATCCTTTTCGGCCTGGGTAAGTGTTTCTGCAAGAATAGGTTTAATTGAAATATAAGCCTTACCATAATCAGGCGGATCATTATCTTCACCACCCCAACATGAGATAGAAGAAATATTTGTAAACTCTCTTTGGATAATTGCTCTGTAATCGTCTGATGTTACGGCTCTATTCTGCGATGTAAATGTTAATGGTGCGTTAAATCTGATGGACTCTGAAGTCTCTTGTTCAGCACCACCGGCAGAAGAACTAAGTGTAGTAACAGTAGATTCTCCAAACCCACCTACGGAGTCGGACATGGTAAATAAATTAGCGCCATTAGATTCTGCGCCGTCAGTAAAGACATAATCCAAAGTGATGATATTATTATTGTTTGGTTTTCTACCAGTAACACCATCACCGAAATAAATTTCATAATAGTTACCAGCGTTTTCTTGTAAGTAATATACTTGTGAAGATGAATTAACACCTAGTAAAGATTCAAATCGCGAATAAATATCATATGCAGAGGACTCTTCGTTTTCTTGTACTCTTACTCTTAATGTACTTGTATCTGCATCTGAATCAGATAACTGAAACTTTTGGTTTTCAATATCGTTATCTACTCTATACTTTAGAGATTTATAATACCCTTGAGCAATATCCACATCATTAAATTTATACTTTTTAGTTATAGGTGATGTAGTTACTTCTAAACTAGCAGTTTGAGTTTGTAGTGTTACATACTGATACGGCTTTTGTGCTACCTGAGTTCCTAATTTAGTACCACGTGGCATTGTTAAATTATCAGGCAATATACCAACTTCATCCGTTACATCAATTACAATATCAACTTTTGCTCTAGGTGCCAAGATCGAGCGAGGTACATACCCTAGAAGTTTTGCTCTTGTGACTACGTTACCACGAATCTGTGCTGAGTCCAAGAATGCTTCATTTAATGAAAAATGAGCAGCAATAGCATTGTAATGTGTATTATATGCAAGTACATCTAACAGAGTACTTAGACCGGAACCTTCAAAGTTATAATCATTAAACTCTGATTGAGTCTTTAAATAATTTTTTAGATTTTGTTTGATCTGATCAAAATCTAATTCTGTGACATTTAGGTTAGTCGCCATAGTTTACCTCAACCTTCTTAATACAATCTCGACTGATTCGTCGGTATCGAATTCTTTTATTTTAAATATTACTGTAATATTATAAGTGTTAGAGTCTTCATGGTACTTAATATCTATACCTTTAGTTGCTACTCTGGGCTCATACTTTCTTATAACTCTTCTTATATTATCTCTTAAAGCAATCCTAGTAATAGAATCTGCTGGTTCAAAAAGTAATGCTCTTAAATTTGCGCCTATATCTTCATTAAATGGCCTTTCATAAAAATTAGTAATAAGTAAATTCTTTACTGAATTTTTAATAGCATTGTCATCTTTAAGAGGAACAATGTCCTTTCTAATGGGATGTAATGTTAAAGATAAGTCTAAGTCTCTCCAACCTTTTACCCTGGAGGTAATTCTTGCTTTCTTTACATCTCCGATTATACTTTTATCAGATAATATTTTAGGTGTACTTGCCATATTAGTATTTATACCTATATTCCAGATAGCTTAGAGTTTATCTCATCTATGGTAAAATTTAATTTAGCTGCATCAGATGATACAGTTTCAGTTGAAGTGACACTTGTATCAGATATTGCACTGGGATTAAAAGTGATTAAAGGATCCAAATATGCAATATTACCAGAATACCCCATTAAAGATAATGGATCAGTAAAATAGGTAGAATCACCAAAGTTTGAACTAGGTCTAGGTTTTGTACCACTATCATATAGTGTATCGTTACCTTTTGCGTGCAGTCTAAAGTATTGTCTTAACTGTGCAGGAGTTGTTGTGGGATATTTACCTAATACCAAGGCAGCCATACCTCCGACATTTGGTGATGCAAATGAAGTTCCCGATGCATCGTATTCACCATTTGTATATAGATCCATATAAATATTTTCACCTGCTGCAGCAGTATCTACCCTATCTCCGCGATTACTAAAACTAGAGAGTGTTTCTTTACCACCTAAGTGACTTTCTTCTGGGTCATTAAAGTTAGGTGATATTGCAGCACAAACTATTGTATCTGTACTCATAGAAGGCATTTCTCTGCACATTGGGTAAAAATAACCAACCCGGTGATATTCTGCACTACCAGACCCGTTTCCAAATGGAAATGTATCAATCACACCAGTATTATAATCTAAATTATCGGGGAGTGCTATTTTTGAACTATGATTACCTGCAGCACTAACATGATGTACTCCAGCTGCTGACATATCGTTTATAGCTTCATACCAATGATAATTATCGCCATTTGATGGATTAGATATATGTGTCGTAATAGCAGCTTTATCAGCAGTGGTTAAATTTCTAATGTCCATTGTACTACCATCAACACCGGGGGTGCTGCTGGAAGTGGGAGAACTGTATAGATTCCATTTGCTGTTTCTTGGTTTTAGATGATTGTTTCCATATGCTAAAGAAGTATTATGATTCCAAACACTTCGGATTCTATTGGGCTGTATTTCTGGTATACCGTTTGGCCTTAATCTACTATAAAATTCATCTCTAAATAATATTGCACCAGGCCTGGCTATGCCGTACTCCAGGTATTGTATAGCATCAACTACTATAGTTGGTCTACTGTTACCTTTATTTTGATGAAATAGCCTAAATGCATCCCACCCATGAGTTGTTAAAAATATGGCCGCCGCCTTCATCGGTGCTCGAGGCCAAATATATAAATCTGCACCAGTTGCCCAACCATAAGTATTTCCAGCTGTAAGTGCGGCAACGGCCTCAGCATGGGGATCTATGGTTGTTGCAGCATAGTCAATAGTGGGTAAATTTGAATTTGATAATGGGTCACCGGCACCCATGCCCGGCAGAGTATTCCATTGAAATTCTTTAAGCCTAGTTGTTCCATTGGTCATAAATTCTGGATCTGATCTATCTATTATTGTTTCCAAATTTAAAATAATATCTACTCCAGTGCCAATGTAGTTATTTGTGTAAGTGGCACTACTATCTGTATTGAATGTAGTATTATTAATTAGACTTTGATGACGAATGAGTCCCCAGTTACCTTTTACCTTTGTCTCCAGTCCTAGTGCCGGATCAGATGGGCCTGCCCTATGACTCCACTCTCTATTATATGTTACTGTTTTAGTTACAGCATCTTCTTCTATAGGCATATC
>ERZ1048068.1679-NODE-1679-length-16754-cov-16.843224_pt1 | contig 16754 bp, 8 predicted proteins | sample MGYA00383098_ERZ1048068 | MGnify/ENA primary metagenome ERZ1048068 (study PRJEB29581, sample SAMEA5548368) | metagenome | biome: marine; feature: coastal; material: water | depth 1 m | study: Short-term variability in the microbial, nano- and picoplankton... | reverse complement strand
CTTTCAATCAAGATATAGGTTCTTGGGATGTGAGTAGTGTGACTGATATGTATTACATGTTTTCTTTTGCTCGTTCTTTCAATCAAGATATATCAAATTGGTGCGTTATAAATATTGGTTTTGAGCCAGATTGGTTTAGTAGGTATTCTGTAATAAGTTCATATAATAAACCTGTTTGGGGTACTTGTCCAAAAACTCCAATTACAGACGCTAATTTTCATACTGCAATAAGCACTTGTTTAACTACCAATCCAGTAGATGGTTTATGTTCAGGTAGTGAATATGGCGCAATGCCAGATTGGGATGTGAGTAATGTGACTGATATGAGAGAAGGTTTTGTCTTTAAAGAAAACTTTAACTCTGACATTAGTTCTTGGGATGTGAGTAAAGTATATACGATGCAAGGTATGTTTTATAATGCATCAGCTTTCAATCAAGATATAAGTTCTTGGGATGTGAGTAATGTGACTAATATGGCTCAGATGTTTCTTGGAGGAAGTTTCAATCAGGATATTTCTGGCTGGTGCGTTACAAATATTGTTTCAGAACCAGAGGGTTTTAGTTCTGCCAGCGTATTATCTGAAGACAATAAACCTGTTTGGGGTACTTGTCCTACTGCTAGTGTAGATGACCAAAACGAATTAGACATTTCAATGTATCCAAATCCTGCTTCAGATATCGTATACATAGACGGTAATTATTCTCAATTAAAAGTTGTTGTTTATGATATTCTTGGAAAGCAAGTAATGAACAAGCCTATTAAAAATAGTATAAATATTAGCCAGTTAGAAAAAGGAGTTTACGTGCTGCAACTTTCGGATGGCACTAAACGAAATACACAAAGAATAATAAAATATTAAACAAAACATTACAAGACATTAATTAAAACATAACCTATACAGAAACGCAGGTTTTTTTTTACATTAAACATATTTTTATTTATGCTTATTGTAACTATTTTAATCCCCCTAATGACTTTATTAATTAGAATAAAACACCTTTATGAAAAAAATTACATTATTATTTATGATGATACTATCTACAGTATCATATTCTCAAACAGCAATAACAGACGCTAATTTTCAAAATGCAATAAACACTTGTTTATCTACTAACCCAGAAGATGGACTATGTACAAATAGTGAATACGGTGCAATGCCTACTTGGGACGTTAGCCAAGTAACAAGTATGTATGAGGCGTTTAGAGGTAAAGCTACTTTCAATGCAGATATAAGTTCTTGGGATGTGAGTAGTGTGACAGACATGAGATTTATGTTTGCGATCGCATCTTCTTTCAATCAGGATATCGGCGATTGGAATGTTAGCAGTGTGACCAATATGGGATATATGTTTTATGATACAGATAATTTCAATCAGGATATCGGCGATTGGGATGTGAGTAATGTGACTGAGATGGTTAGGATGTTTAATTATAGTTCATCTTTCAATCAAGATATATCGGGTTGGTGTGTTACTAATGTTGGACAAGAGCCAGTGGGTTTTAGTTCTGCCAGCGTATTGTCTGAAAGTAACGAGCCAGCATGGGGTACTTGTCCATTTACAGATTCAACAATTCAAAGAGCAGTAGAGATGTGGGTTTCTTACCCCTCCTTAGCCACAACTACCTATGGCGATATCTCTACCTGGGATGTGAGTAGAGTTACTAATATGAGAGGACTGTTTTCAAATGCAGATAATTTTAATGAAGACATTAGTGCTTGGGATGTGAGTAGAGTTACTAATATGAATGGTATGTTTTCAGACGCATCCGTATTTAATCAAGATATTGGTTCTTGGGATGTTAGCAGTGTAACTTCTATGGGTGGGTTGTTTAAAGGAGCATCTGTATTTAATCAAGATATTGGTTCTTGGGATGTAAGTAATGTTACTGATATGAGTTATATGTTTGCTGATGCTGTTCAATTTAAAAAAGATATTGGTTCTTGGGATGTGAGTAATGTTACTGATATGAGTTATATGTTTGAAGGTGCATTTGCTTTTAACCAAGATATAGACTCTTGGGATGTGAGTAAAGTTACTAATATGAATGGTATGTTTTCTCGATCACCCTTTAATCAAGATATTGGTTCTTGGGATGTGAGTAGTGTTACTGATATGGATTATATGTTTTATAATGCAGTATTGTTTAATAAAAATATTTGGAACTGGCAATTAAACAGTGGAGCGGTGAGTGTTACGGACATGTTTTATGGTGCAACGAATGCTCTGACGTTCGGATACACTGCAACTCCTTCCATAACACAAGATAGTAATGGAATTTGGAGACTTTCAGATGTTACTCCCCCAAATCTGTTTAAACCAACAACAAAAGCTGAATTACAAGCAGCTGTGAACGGTTGGATTAATGGGACAATTACCGCAGATAGTCCAGTACCACCCGGACAAGGCTCAGGAACTTATGGAGCAATGAATACTTGGGATGTTTCTTTAATTACAGATATGAGTTCTTTATTTGATGGTAAACAAAATTTTAATGAGGATATTTCAAATTGGAATGTAAGTAGTGTTACTAATATGACATATATGTTTCGTTATTCATCCTCATTTAACCAAGATATTGGTGGTTGGAATGTAAGGAGCGTTACTAAAATGTCGAATATGTTCCAAGGTGCATCCTCATTCAATCAAGATATAAGTTCTTGGAATGTGAGCAGTGTAACTACTATGCGTGATATGTTTGCAGCAGCAACATCCTTTAATCAAGATATAGGTTCTTGGAATGTTTCCAATGTGGATGATACCGCTGGTATGTTTAATGGAGCGTCATCCTTTAACCAAGATATTAGTGGATGGGATGTAAATAAAGTAACCAATATGATCTATATGTTTTATGGAGCATCAGCCTTTAATCAAGATATTGGTTCTTGGGATGTTAATAATGTTACTGATATGACTTATATGTTTTATGCAACACCTTTTAATCAGGATATTTCTGGCTGGTGCGTTACAAATATTACCTCAGAACCATCTAATTTTAGTACCAATTCAGCATTGGCTGAAAGTAATAAACCAGTTTGGGGTACTTGTACTTCAAAAACCCCAATTACAGATACTAATTTTCAAGACGCTATTAATACATGTTTAACTACCAATCCAGTAGATGGTTTGTGTTCAAATAGTGAATATGGAGCAATGCCAGATTGGGATGTGAGTAATGTGACTGATATGAGTAATGCGTTTAGAGATAAAGCCGCTTTCAATGCAGATATATCTAATTGGAATGTTAGCAGTGTGACCAATATGGGATATATGTTTTATGATACAGATAATTTCAATCAGGATATCGGCGATTGGGATGTGAGTAATGTGCTTACAATGCAAAGTATGTTCTTAAGGGCATTATCTTTCAATGCAGATATATCTAATTGGGATGTTAGTAATGTGACTGCTATGAGTGCTATGTTTTACACAACACCTTTCAATCAAGATATCGGCTCTTGGAATGTGAGTAATGTAACTAATATGGGATCTATGTTTAGTAGTGCAATATCTTTCAATAAAGATATAAGTTCTTGGGATGTGAGTAATGTGACTGATATGACTTATATGTTTTCAGGCGCATCCGTATTTAATCAAGATATTGGTTCTTGGGATGTGAGTAATGTTACAGATATGAATGATATGTTTTATGCAACATCTTTCAATCAGGATATTTCTGGCTGGTGTGTTACAAATATTACCTCAGAACCAAATCGTTTTAGTGCCAACTCATCATTGTCTGAAAATAATAAACCTGTTTGGGGTACTTGTCCATCTTCTAAACCTACAACCAATGCACCGATACCCATTGCAAGAGGTGCTAATAACGTAATTTCAGTTTACAGTGATTCATATACAAATATAAACGTAACGAAATATAACCCAGACTGGGGGCAAACAGGCTCGGTAAATTCTGCTTATGACCCAACAGGAGAGGGTTCAAATACAGTTTTAGAATATTCAAACTTTAATTACCAAGGAACTGAATTTGATGCTATTGATGCTTCAGCAATGGAATTTGTACATATTGATATTTGGACAGAAGATGCCACAAATGTGAGCTTTAGTCCAATAAACAATGGTACAGGAGTTGTAGAAATTTTAGTAAACGTTCCTTTGGTTAGCGGAGGTTGGAGTAGTGTAGATATTGCCAAAGCAGATTTCACAGGTATGACTTGGGATTCTTTATTTCAAATTAAATTCGATGGAAGTGTTGGTAACAATCCATCAACAATTTATATTGATAATGTGTACTTTTATAAAGTACCTACAATAACCGATACTAATTTTCAAGATGCTATAAACACTTGTTTAACCACTAATCCAGAGGATGGTTTATGTTCAGATAGTGAGTATGGGGCAATGCCAGATTGGGATGTGAGTAATGTGACTAGTATGCAACAAGCTTTTATAAATAAACAAGACTTCAATTCAGATATTAGTGGATGGAATGTGAGTAGTGTAACTACTATGCGTGATATGTTTGCAGCAGCAACATCCTTTAATCAAGATATAGGTTCTTGGAATGTTTCCAATGTGGATGATACCGCTGGTATGTTTAATGGAGCGTCATCCTTTAACCAAGATATTAGTGGATGGGATGTAAATAAAGTAACCAATATGATCTATATGTTTTATGGAGCATCAGCCTTTAATCAAGATATTGGTTCTTGGGATGTTAATAATGTTACTGATATGACTTATATGTTTTATGGAGCATCAGCCTTTAATCAAGATATTGGTTCTTGGGATGTTAATAATGTTACTGATATGACTTATATGTTTTATGCAACACCTTTTAATCAGGATATTTCTGGCTGGTGCGTTACAAATATTACCTCAGAACCATCTAATTTTAGTACCAATTCAGCATTGGCTGAAAGTAATAAACCAGTTTGGGGTACTTGTACTTCAAAAACCCCAATTACAGATACTAATTTTCAAGACGCTATTAATACATGTTTAACTACCAATCCAGTAGATGGTTTGTGTTCAAATAGTGAATATGGAGCAATGCCAGATTGGGATGTAAGTCAAATTACTTCAATGACTTTGGCATTTTATGATAAAGCAGAATTTAATGGAGATATTAGTTCTTGGGACGTAAGCAATGTAACTGATATGAGTTCGATGTTTTCCGCTGACAATTATGTTTTTGAAACAGCATTTAACCAAGATATTGGTGGTTGGAATGTAAGTAATGTAACTAATATGATGTTTATGTTTGGTCGTTCTAGCTCGTTTAATCAGGATATTGGAGATTGGGATGTTGGAAATGTATTAAATATGTCTTATATGTTTTTGAGAGCGTCCTCGTTCAATCAAGATATTGGTCGTTGGAATACAGAGAATGTTAAAGAAATGAAGTCTATGTTCACAAGCGCCACATCATTTAATCAAAATATCAGTACTTGGGATGTTGGAAATGTGACCAATATGATGTCGATGTTTGGGGATGTTTCAGGACCATCACCGGTTCCTTACACTGGTGCTACATCATTCAATCAGGACATCAGTGCTTGGGATGTTAGTAACGTAACTGTTATGTCATTTATGTTTAACGAAGCTACCTCATTTAATCAAAATTTAGGTGCTTGGAATGTGAGTAATGTAGCTAATATGTCTCAAATGCTTAATTCTTCTGGGTTGTCTCAAGATAATTATGACTCAATGTTAATTAAATGGTCAGAGCAAGATGTTCAGTCTAATGTTCCATTAGGAGCTCGAGGAGTAAACTATTGCAGTGGAGAAGATGCAAGACAAAGTTTAATAGATAGTAAAAATTGGATAATAGAGGATGCTGGTTTAGATTGTTCTACTGCTAGTTTAGATGACCAAAATCAATTAGATATTTTAATCTATCCAAATCCTGCTTCAGATATAGTTTACATAGACGGTAATTATTCTCAATTAAAAGTTGTTGTTTATGATATTCTTGGAAAGCAAGTAATGAACAGGCCTATTAAAAATACTATTAATATTAGCCAGCTAGAAAAAGGTGTATATATACTGCAACTTTCGGACGGCAATAAACGAAATACACAAAGAATTATAAAATATTAAACAAGACATTACTTAAAACACAACCCTTATAGAAATATAGGGGTTTTTTATTAGTATGATAATCTAACAAGTACTACAGTTGTTTATTTGAGTAAACAAATCTTATTTTGAGTAATAAATTTATTAAGTATTACAATAAAATGCTATACTTTTCGCATCAAAGCAACGTCGATTGCTTTTTCAAGTAAATTAGGCGCACTACCGGGGCCTATAATAAGAAGTTTTGAGCCAGTAGTTGGCTCTCCATTAAAAGGCCTTATGCTTATTTTACCGTCTGGGGTTCGCTCAAAATAAATGTACTCTTTTTTATTTTCTATTTGCGTACATCCCTTAATACGCATAATAGTCTTTGGCAGTGCATTACAAATATCATAAATGCAATTATAATTGGGTAATTGAGGAAGATCTGCCGAGCAAGAAGACCAGTGAGCTTTTAAATGCTCAAACTTTTTAAACTTATTTTTAGAAGGCAACAATTTAGGAATGAGCGTAACATCAACCTCATCTATACTTAATATTTCTGCTGTTGCGTTGTATGTATTTAATTCTTTGATAACAGCATTTTTTCTTTCTAGTGATATGTCTTCAGTATGGGTTAACACTAAAAGAGATGATACTTGAATTTGATTTATTTCTAATTCGTTGTGCTCTCCTCGTTTTTGCCAATTTTTGACATCAACCACTGAAATTTGGATGGGTGGTAAAAATCGTTCGTTTATCCCAACACCCAAAAAACTCATAAGAGCGCAGGCATCTGATGTACCATTGGCTTCAATAAGTGTTACTCCTTTTAATCGTGGTGGTATTCTATTTATAAAATCTCGTAATACATGAATTCCACTGCAACAAATACAACTACCACTTAAAGCCTTTAGTTGCTTTACATCTATTTGATCTAAAAATTGTTGCGCATCGAGACTAGCATTTTCATAATCATTAAGAATTACATAAGGATTCCAATTCTGATCAACATAATTATGTATCAACTTTTTTAGCAAAGTTGTTTTACCAGAACCTAAAAAACCAACAATAGTAATAATTGCCTCCATGATTTCTAATAATATTTTTACAAATATAATAAACGTTTACACTATAAAACTAGAACCGTTTTATTGTTTTAGTAGCATTCTTTATTAAAATATTTAATATTGGTTTTACGCCAAAAAACCTCATCTTACTATGCAGAGCAACAGCATATTCTATAATAATTTAAACTTTTCTTATATATTAGGGTCTAACTAATTAAATGAACAGAAATGAAAAATATTTTAAAATTATTCATACTTGTATTTATATTATCATGCAGTAAAAGTGAAGACACAAACGAACAGGACAGCACGAGCACGATCTGTTCTGGAGATTACTCAACTGCTGGAATATTAGTAGACATTGATGCAGAAATCTATAATGATGATGAATCTGTAAACGCATACAGCAAATACGCTTGGAGCTCAGATAACGATGATAGAGTTTTAAGTGGTAATGGAATTCCTAATCATCAAGTAGGTACTTTTCCAAGTGCTAACAATCCGAACACAATTACAGCGCAAAGTGTAAATAAAAGGTTTACCCTTTGTCCAGAGATAATAAATGAAAGTGGTATAGCGGTTGTTGGCCCTGCCCTAGCAATTGCCTATGCTTTAAACAGTGTTAAGTTTGATCCTGCAACAGCAGGTAGATGTAATGATGCTGGTGAATGTAGTTTGGCACAAGGAGAAGGGAACTGGAATATTGAGGCTTTGGGGCATGATACATTTAATTTTGGTGATGATATGAACCATGCACATGTGCAACCAAACGGGAGCTATCATTATCATGGAATGCCAGAATTATTAATAGAATTTTTAGGAAATACGCAAGGGATGACTTTGGTAGGATGGGCATCTGACGGATTTCCTGTATATGCCAGATATGGGTATACAGATGCAAATAATTTAGATAGCGGCATTAAGGAATTAATACCAAGTTATAGATTAAAATCAGAGCCAGACACAAATCGTCCAAATACGTTAACCGCAATTATTGGTGGGCCTTCTGGCGGAACAACCGGTCTAAGTACCCCTATTGAAATGGGAGCTTTTACCCAAGACTACGAATATGTTGAAGGTCTTGGAGATTTAGATGAGTGCAACGGCCGCTTCGGTGTCACACCAGAATTTCCTGAAGGCGTCTATTACTATGTGGTTACAGATGATTTTCCTTTTTTTACACGATGCTTAAAAGGTGATATTTAAAAAATATAAACGGTTAAATAATGATAGTATAACCGTTTTATTTATTATTTCGAAAATTGCATTCATTACTCCATGTTTGTACTGAAGACACCAAAGAAGAGAAGCTCATCATAATATCTTTTGAAGCAAACCTCAACCATTAAATTAAAATAAATATTACTCTTTCACACAACGGATACACGCGCCAACTTGGGATTGATTATAATCAACTTGTAAAACTTCGTCTTGCCAACGGTATGTCCTATAGTTTGAGTTTATAAGCCAATAATGGCCAACATTATTATAATCAAATAAACCGTCTACACTCAGCCACCCGGTATAATTTAAATTAAAGGCATCATCGACAATATTGTAAATTGGGAGCGTTTGTGAGTTGATGTCAGCGTAAGTTGGAAGTCTATATCCCAAGGGACATATTTGTTTGGCATTTGTGGTTACTAACTGATTATAGAAATATGAACCTTCAACAAAATAATATTTAGGGATTTCTTGTTCAAATTGATAATCCCATTGAGTAACTTGTGTCATGGGAGTGCCATCATTAAAACGGATAACTTTTAGATCTTCTGCCATCCATTCTTTGTTACCAATGATAACGGTCTGGTAAAAATTACCATCAATATCAGTGACTCCAGACCCTGCTTGAGATGGCGTAGTAAATTGATAATTATCACTAACATATTGCCCAACACCATAGTTGTTTCTCGCATAAGCTCCAAAGAAATAACGCACTGCTGGAAGTAGGTTATTGGCTGTACTATCAAAATTTCCTATTCCAGTGCCATCATTAGTAATAATTCTGTTTGGGTCTATATCAGCGTTTTCATAGTAGATAGCTTCAAATTGTGGTGAAACAATAATTCCACGTTCTGTTACAGGGCTGCCGCCATTGGCTAATATATTATTCCCCGTTATAGTTACAGAATTACCAGTAACATTTTCAGCCCTACCACTATAAACAACAGGAACACCTGCCGGAGTTGTAAACGTGTCCACCTCTGTATAACCAGTACCATTGGCATTGGTAGCGTAACCCTTTACGTAATAAGTGGTACTGGGTAAAAGGTTATAAAAATATGCATTGAACCAACTTGATGGACAATCTCCATTTTCACAGCTAGTATAAATATTTGTATAATCATCAAATGAAACGTTTTCATTATCACCAAGAATAACTCCGTTAACAGTTATTTGTGAACCTCCATCATCTATATAATCCCAATTTGCTGTACCAATTCTAACAATAGCACTAGTAGTTGTAACTTCTGAAATATTTATAATATCAATATCAGGAACCGTAGAAATGGTATTAAAATATTTAATATCACCATAAGCATAGCCTTTGTTATTTTTAGCAAAACCCCTAACAGAGTAGGGTGCATTTCTTTGAAGATTACCTATGTCTAAAGATCCCTCACCATTATTATTTATTCCTTGGTAGGTATCTATAGTTAAATCATAATCGGACCCGGTCCATATAATACCAGCTTCTAAAATAGGAGAGCCGTTGTTAGAAATACTGAGGCCCGAGGTTGCTGAGTTAGTACTAATATTGGTCACATCAAATGTAGTAACCACGGGTAATTGGTCTTCTGTAGTAAAGTTATAGGTATTACCATAAGCAGTGCCTCTGCTGTTGGTGGCATAGGCCCTGTAGTAGTAGTTAGAAATAGGCAAGAGGTTAGTCATGGTGCTATTAAAATTTTGAGCCCCTGGCCCTTCATTGGTTTTGGTATTAAGTGACACCCCAGGGTCAGGATCCAAACTCCAAACTAGGCCTTTAGCTGTAATACTATAACCATTGTCTGATTGAATGGTACCTCCAGAATAGGCCTCTGCAGCGCCATATTGCAAACCTAGATTAGTAGAAACCGTTGGAGTTGATTCCCCGTTTTGATTGCTAGAAACCTCCCAGTTGTTGCCATTCCAAACCAAAATATCGCCAACATTTTGTCCGTTGGGCAAACTGCCTGTTGATGACCCCGCATTTTCAGCATATAAGGCATAAGGAACGCTAAGCAGTTGTGTCGTACCCATGGCCACATAATTGTTAGCACCGTTTATGCTTAACTCAATTCCTAAGTAATAACTACCCAATGACCAATCCAATTCTAAAAAAGTTCCTGTTAAGGGAGTTCCCTTCCCTATTACAAGATTCACCTGTCCTAAATCATCCGTTGGCACATAGTGTGTTTCTGTAAAAATAGGGACTGCAGTTTGAGAGCCCTGAATAACATTAAACTTGAAATATACATTAGACTTTATAATCAACTCCCCAGCACTATTTCGAACCGTAGCTTGGTAATTAAACCCCTGTGGAGCTTGAGCTTGAAATTGTGTTAGTGATACTATGGCTAGGCATAATATGGCGTAGAACTTTTTCATTGCTTAATAATTTTATAAGAATTGGTTTTTTTGTCTTCTGTAATTACATTAATCAGATACGTCCCTGTGGGATATTTTTCTATATTGATAGGCTGCTGTTTGCACACTTGTTTTTGTAATAACACTTTACCTGTTAAATCAGAAATAAAGACTTTAAAAGAGTTACTGGAAGGATGTGTTATAAAAATCACTTCTTTGGTTGGGTTTGGATATACCTTTACGGAAAGATTGGTTGTTGGGGAAGCAATACTTAAAACCTCAAGATTAAGAGAAGGATAGTAGCCGTTGCCCAACTGAAAACTGCCATCTTCCGCTGTCATACCTCCTATAACAATCTCCCCAGCAGTGTAGCTTAGTTGGTTGTTGCCATTTGAAATAGTACCACCTAAAGGTGCTATTACTTCTTTAGAGATAGATTGAGCAGATAGCCCAGCAGATAACCCACCAAATAAAAACATTAAAATAATTAACTTTCTCACTAAAATATATTTTTAGATAAAACTATTGATACGATCTATTTATCAAACATTGCGCCAATAACTGGAGCTCCAAGTATTCCAGAAATACAGTATTTGTTTGTTAATGTTACCAACTCTGAAAACATTTTTTCTCTTTGTTGCCCCAATTCCATGTGTGCCATAGCTCCTTCAGGACCATTATATATTTCAGTAATTCCATAAAGAGTATTTCCTGTTTCACCACTATTTGGATCGAGTGGATTATTAAACTCAGGAGCCTTTAAAACAGCATAGGTTAAAACTAGAGGCTCCACTTTACCCTTAACATGGTGCGTTTCTCTCATGAATTTTTGATGGGTTTTCAAAAAAGCCTCCATTTTTTGAATAGAATCATTAGGTACTTTAAAAGCAATATGAAATCCTACAGATCCTACCTTAATTTTATCTTCTGTTTCACTGGCTGGTGCTTGCCCACATGAGGCAAATAATGAAATACTTACTAAAAATAAATAAATGTTTTTCATTTTTTATTGTTTTACGTTTCACAAATTAATAAGCTAAATATAAGAAAAAATTATGTGTTTACTTTTTTTTACAGATAGTAACAGCCTAACTATAAGTTTTATAACAAATAAAACATATCTACACTTTATAAATGTATAACCGTTTTTTATTATTGCGAGAATTGGATTCATTTCTCCAGATTTTTACTGAAGATACCAAAGAGGAAAACTTATTACAATATCTTTTGAAGCCAACCTCAACCATTAAATTAAAATAAATATTACTCTTTCACACAACGGATACACGCGCCAACTTGGGATTGATTATAATCAACTTGTAAAACTTCGTCTTGCCAACGGTATGTCCTATAGTTTGAGTTTATAAGCCAATAATGGCCAACATTATTATAATCAAATAAACCGTCTACACTCAGCCACCCGGTATAATTTAAATTAAAGGCATCATCGACAATATTGTAAATTGGGAGCGTTTGTGAGTTGATGTCAGCGTAAGTTGGAAGTCTATATCCCAAGGGACATATTTGTTTGGCATTTGTGGTTACTAACTGATTATAGAAATATGAACCTTCAACAAAATAATATTTAGGGATTTCTTGTTCAAATTGATAATCCCATTGAGTAACTTGTGTCATGGGAGTGCCATCATTAAAACGGATAACTTTTAGATCTTCTGCCATCCATTCTTTGTTACCAATGATAACGGTCTGGTAAAAATTACCATCAATATCAGTGACTCCAGACCCTGCTTGAGATGGCGTAGTAAATTGATAATTATCACTAACATATTGCCCAACACCATAGTTGTTTCTCGCATAAGCTCCAAAGAAATAACGCACTGCTGGAAGTAGGTTATTGGCTGTACTATCAAAATTTCCTATTCCAGTGCCATCATTAGTAATAATTCTGTTTGGGTCTATATCAGCGTTTTCATAGTAGATAGCTTCAAATTGTGGTGAAACAATAATTCCACGTTCTGTTACAGGGCTGCCGCCATTGGCTAATATATTATTCCCCGTTATAGTTACAGAATTACCAGTAACATTTTCAGCCCTACCACTATAAACAACAGGAACACCTGCCGGAGTTGTAAACGTGTCCACCTCTGTATAACCAGTACCATTGGCATTGGTAGCGTAACCCTTTACGTAATAAGTGGTACTGGGTAAAAGGTTATAAAAATATGCATTGAACCAACTTGATGGACAATCTCCATTTTCACAGCTAGTATAAATATTTGTATAATCATCAAATGAAACGTTTTCATTATCACCAAGAATAACTCCGTTAACAGTTATTTGTGAACCTCCATCATCTATATAATCCCAATTTGCTGTACCAATTCTAACAATAGCACTAGTAGTTGTAACTTCTGAAATATTTATAATATCAATATCAGGAACCGTAGAAATGGTATTAAAATATTTAATATCACCATAAGCATAGCCTTTGTTATTTTTAGCAAAACCCCTAACAGAGTAGGGTGCATTTCTTTGAAGATTACCTATGTCTAAAGATCCCTCACCATTATTATTTATTCCTTGGTAGGTATCTATAGTTAAATCATAATCGGACCCGGTCCATATAATACCAGCTTCTAAAATAGGAGAGCCGTTGTTAGAAATACTGAGGCCCGAGGTTGCTGAGTTAGTACTAATATTGGTCACATCAAATGTAGTAACCACGGGTAATTGGTCTTCTGTAGTAAAGTTATAGGTATTACCATAAGCAGTGCCTCTGCTGTTGGTGGCATAGGCCCTGTAGTAGTAGTTAGAAATAGGCAAGAGGTTAGTCATGGTGCTATTAAAATTTTGAGCCCCTGGCCCTTCATTGGTTTTGGTATTAAGTGACACCCCAGGGTCAGGATCCAAACTCCAAACTAGGCCTTTAGCTGTAATACTATAACCATTGTCTGATTGAATGGTACCTCCAGAATAGGCCTCTGCAGCGCCATATTGCAAACCTAGATTAGTAGAAACCGTTGGAGTTGATTCCCCGTTTTGATTGCTAGAAACCTCCCAGTTGTTGCCATTCCAAACCAAAATATCGCCAACATTTTGTCCGTTGGGCAAACTGCCTGTTGATGACCCCGCATTTTCAGCATATAAGGCATAAGGAACGCTAAGCAGTTGTGTCGTACCCATGGCCACATAATTGTTAGCACCGTTTATGCTTAACTCAATTCCTAAGTAATAACTACCCAATGACCAATCCAATTCTAAAAAAGTTCCTGTTAAGGGAGTTCCCTTCCCTATTACAAGATTCACCTGTCCTAAATCATCCGTTGGCACATAGTGTGTTTCTGTAAAAATAGGGACTGCAGTTTGAGAGCCCTGAATAACATTAAACTTGAAATATACATTAGACTTTATAATCAACTCCCCAGCACTATTTCGAACCGTAGCTTGGTAATTAAACCCCTGTGGAGCTTGAGCTTGAAATTGTGTTAGTGATACTATGGCTAGGCATAATATGGCGTAGAACTTTTTCATTGCTTAATAATTTTATAAGAATTGGTTTTTTTGTCTTCTGTAATTACATTAATCAGATACGTCCCTGTGGGATATTTTTCTATATTGATAGGCTGCTGTTTGCACACTTGTTTTTGTAATAACACTTTACCTGTTAAATCAGAAATAAAGACTTTAAAAGAGTTACTGGAAGGATGTGTTATAAAAATCACTTCTTTGGTTGGGTTTGGATATACCTTTACGGAAAGATTGGTTGTTGGGGAAGCAATACTTAAAACCTCAAGATTAAGAGAAGGATAGTAGCCGTTGCCCAACTGAAAACTGCCATCTTCCGCTGTCATACCTCCTATAACAATCTCCCCAGCAGTGTAGCTTAGTTGGTTGTTGCCATTTGAAATAGTACCACCTAAAGGTGCTATTACTTCTTTAGAGATAGATTGAGCAGATAGCCCAGCAGATAACCCACCAAATAAAAACATTAAAATAATTAACTTTCTCACTAAAATATATTTTTAGATAAAACTATTGATACGATCTATTTATCAAACATTGCGCCAATAACTGGAGCTCCAAGTATTCCAGAAATACAGTATTTGTTTGTTAATGTTACCAACTCTGAAAACATTTTTTCTCTTTGTTGCCCCAATTCCATGTGTGCCATAGCTCCTTCAGGACCATTATATATTTCAGTAATTCCATAAAGAGTATTTCCTGTTTCACCACTATTTGGATCGAGTGGATTATTAAACTCAGGAGCCTTTAAAACAGCATAGGTTAAAACTAGAGGCTCCACTTTACCCTTAACATGGTGCGTTTCTCTCATGAATTTTTGATGGGTTTTCAAAAAAGCCTCCATTTTTTGAATAGAATCATTAGGTACTTTAAAAGCAATATGAAATCCTACAGATCCTACCTTAATTTTATCTTCTGTTTCACTGGCTGGTGCTTGCCCACATGAGGCAAATAATGAAATACTTACTAAAAATAAATAAATGTTTTTCATTTTTTATTGTTTTACGTTTCACAAATTAATAAGCTAAATATAAGAAAAAATTATGTGTTTACTTTTTTTTACAGATAGTAACAGCCTAACTATAAGTTTTATAACAAATAAAACATATCTACACTTTATAAATGTATAACCGTTTTTTATTATTGCGAGAATTGGATTCATTTCTCCAGATTTTTACTGAAGATACCAAAGAGGAAAACTTATTACAATATCTTTTGAAGCCAACCTCAACCATTAAATTAAGTTTACTTTCAGAACTTTTGAGAGTAGTTTTAAGAGAAAATAAAGCATAGTTGAGCAAGAACAAACATTGTACTCTTTTAGAAACTAAGAGGCTCTAAAAATTTTAGCAACAACCACAGCTTTTCTGAGAAATATGGCTTTTTGATTTTTTTATTTTACAAGAATACACAGGATATTTAGCAAGAAATATTTCTGCTATCATAACGTCAGAAACATAACTATCCCCTCCAAATTTATTTCTCAAATCAGCACCAAATTCTTCAATGGTATAAAGTTTGTCTTTAAGACCTAACGGGTTTTTATCATTTTCTTTCATAGTGCAAAGATAGCTAAAACCCGTTGATTTACATAACTGAATTTTGTAGGATTATTTGACTTTGGTTTCATAAACAGGCATAAATCAAATACCAATAGAATTTCAGATTGATGGTATTAAATAAAAAAACTTCTTTAGCAGTAAGTACTTTATTTGAAGTAATGAAAATATTTAATCCTTCATAAACTTAAAAGTAATTTGTTTTTGTTCGTCAATGATTTTTAATATGTATATACCCTTTGCCAATTGTTTTACATCTATTTCTTTAGAAATGGTTTGAGATAATACTAATTTTCCTAACACATTGTATACTGACACTTTCGACAAGGAGGATAATCCTTGAATAAATAATTTATTATTAGTTGGGTTTGGATAGATTGAAATGTCTAATTGGTTTTGGTCATCTATACTTGCAGTTGGACAAGTACCCCAAATGGGCCTTTTAGAACTTCCCATTGCAGACCCCAAACTAAACCTATCTGGCTTAGAACCAATATTTATAACGCACCAATTTGATAAATCTTGATTGAAAGAACTCGCATAAAAAAACATATAATACATATCAGTCACACTACTCACATCCCAATCTCCAATGTCTTGATTGAAAGAGGATGCCTCTAAAAACATATAATTCATATTGGTCACACTACTCACATCCCAAGCACCTATATCTTGATTGAAAGCAGATGCTCTCCTAAACATACTGCTCATATTAGTTACATTACTAACATCCCAATCGCCAATGTCTTGATTGAAAGCTGGGGCGTCAAAAAGCATACCATTCATATTAGTAACATTACTCACATCCCAACCTCCAATGTCTTGATTGAAAGCATTTGCGCCATTGAACATACCCACCATATTGGTCACACTACTCACATCCCAAGCACCTATATCTTGATTAAAGTTATACGCATCAGTAAATATAACTTTCATATCTGTCACACTACTAACATCCCAAGCACCTATATCTTGGTTAAAAGCATTTGCACTTTGAAACATATAACTCATATCAATCACATTACTCACATCCCAAGAACTTAAATCCCCA
>ERZ1048068.1677-NODE-1677-length-16767-cov-41.009873_pt1 | contig 16767 bp, 7 predicted proteins | sample MGYA00383098_ERZ1048068 | MGnify/ENA primary metagenome ERZ1048068 (study PRJEB29581, sample SAMEA5548368) | metagenome | biome: marine; feature: coastal; material: water | depth 1 m | study: Short-term variability in the microbial, nano- and picoplankton... | reverse complement strand
ACATAAATAATTATAGGTAACATAAAAACCTGAACAAAGAACTGTGCGAACATAACAGCAACAAACCGGTAAGAAGATATGCTATTCCTCTGTTTCATATCACCTGTAATTACTCCACTCAAAGCTGAATAAGGTAAATTACTAGCAGCGTAAAACAAGAGTAATAAAGTATAAGTAACAACAGCATAAATTACTTTTCCTTGATATTTAAAATCAGGAGTACTGAATGCCAAAACAGAAATAACCCCTAGAGGGATAGCTGTCCATAAAATCCAAGGTCTAAACTTACCCCACTTAGAGTTAGTTCGGTCTGCAATAGCACCTACAATAGGGTTAAAACCAATTGCAGCAATGGATCCAACAAAAAATATAATAGCTGTAGCATCATTGGCCTCTAATCCATAAATATCAGTGTAGAAATAGGCCAAATATGTCATTAGAGTTTGAAAAACTAAGTTAGCAGCAAGGTCTCCCAAGCTATAACCAATTTTTTCACTAATAGAAATTTTCTCAGAAATTGAACTCATAATGATTGTATATAATTAGTTATTAAATTAGTTCCCAATTAGGTTAATCAATTTATTATAAGCTAGTTTAGGTTTATAATAACGATCAAATAACAAAGGATAGTTTGTCCGCCCTTTTATTGGCCAATCGTTAAGCCAAGAATGCTTATCCATAACCCCCCAAAATGTAACTCTGCTAATTTTATCCTGGTGTTTGATAAATAACTTAAAAATATCTTCATACCGCTTCGCTAACTGTTTTTCGATGCTTTGTGGTAATCCATTTTCATATGGATTCATTTTAGGATCACCTTCAAATTTTGAAAAATTTTGAGTGACTTCAGCCCCAACTAATTTCCATGGGTTTGGTAAAACTGTGATGTCCAGCTCCGTAAACATAACCTCAACACCTAGCTCAGAAATATTTAATATGATTTGTTCAATTTCTTTCAAACTAGGAGAGTTTAATCTCCAGTGGGCTTGAGCACCAATAGCACTAATCTTAGTCCCATTAGATTGGAGTCTTTTTACCATTTCAAGAACTCCGGCAAGTTTGGCAGGCTTGTATAGATTATAATCATTATAAATCAAGTCGGCATCCGGATCGGATATTTCAGCTAATTTAAAAACGTTTTCTATATAATTATCTCCCATCTGATTTTTAAAAACAGATGACCTTAGCGATCCATCTTCATTGAAAGCCTCATTCACCACATCCCAAGCATCAATTTTGCCCTTGTACCTAGAAACTACTGTACCAATGTGATTTTCTACATGATTTATAAATTCACCAGAACTTTCCGTTCTTTTCATAAAATCCGCAAGCTGGTTATGCCAAACTAAGGCATGTCCAACAATATACATATTGTCTTTAACTCCTAATTCGACGTATTTATCTCCAGCAACAAAGTTAAAGTGATTAGGAGTTGGCTGAACATACATCCATTTTAAAGAATTCTCAGGCGTGATGGAATTGAATTCAGATCTTACTATGTTTTCAGACTTTGAATCTCTACCCATAATAATATCTTCATTAATGGCTGCTCCAATGTAAAAAAGGTCTTTGTATTTATCACTCAAAGACTCTTTTGTATCAATATTTGATTTATATAATCCATTAGCACAACTTAAAGAACACACAATTATCAATACAATACTTGTAACTGTGAATTTGGTTATATTTATTTTCATTTTATAAATTTATATTAAAGACTACTGTTTTAATAGCTTAAATGTTCTTGATTCGTTATCCCCTTGAACTTTGATAAAATAAAGCCCTGATTTTAGACTTCTAACGTCAATAGAGGCAGAATTTGATTCCATCTGAATTATTTTCGTTAAGTCATATTTTTTGCCATTTAGATCAACGATAATAACAGTAGTTTTAGAATTTATGCCTGAAATGGTAACTTTATTTGTTGCTGGGTTTGGATAAATAAAACTCTCTAGTAAATTTGAACCAACTGTACTAATATTTAATGATGGATCTATATATTCGTAAGCTCCAATATCAACTATGTTCTCAGAATTTGAAAAATCTAAAGGACCAGAACCTTGTAAAACGAGGGAAAAATCATCGATATAGAAACTCGCAGCTTCTTCATTAACCGCGGAGGGACCCTTGACATAAAACCAAAAACTATCTGGTTCTGAATCATGAGTATAATCCCCGCTAAGCTGAGTCCAACTTTCATCAGAAACTGTTACAGAACTGGAAAGAAGACTGTTATAAAGCGGATCAGACCCCGCAACATCACTTCTTATTGTTAAGTCTGCAGTTCCTGAAGAACCTGGGGTTAATTTAACCGAAACATAAAATGTGTAGGTTTCGCCTAAAGTCAATAAATTATCTAAATAGATTCTGGGACTGTGCCAGTTTGCTGTTCTTCCACTTACATAAAGGCTATTACTCCCCGATTGTGCGGTATCAGCGCTTAAAGAAAGTGTGGCCCCCCAAGGAACCCATCCGTCTGTGGAGTTTTCAAAGCTAGTTGACGATACTGCATCATTGTCATTTTCAGGTCGAAGGTTTCCGTTAATATCATTGAGCGGAGAAAAATTTGGATTACCTGAATCTATAGCTGGTGAGCTAGCTGAGAGTTCAAAATTTGTAAGAGATATATCAATTGCTCCATTAACTACAGTTGGAACAGAATTAAATAACGGATCAACATCTATCATATTACAACAAGAAACATAATTATAAGGAACTCCATTATCGTCTGAGGGAAGTTTGCCATTTAAAAAAATATTATTACTTACATTTCTTGATCCACTAATATTCTGAAGCTCTAAAGCTGAGAATAAATTATCTCTAGTTACCACAATATTATTAACAACCGTAGCATTTACTACTCTATTTGCTTTAATCCCACCCACTTTCTGACCTCTGTGACCAGGATTACCGTCGGCGACCGATAAATCTTGAATTATTTCGTGTACACCATTATAGAACAAAGTATTATTTTGAAAAATAGCTGAAGCCCCTAACGAATTATCGAAATTAATACCATTTTTTCCATTATTAACACATACATTATTTTCAAATAAAAACGTTCCAACATACCCATCATCACTTCGAGTTACATACAATCCCTGACCATCTAAAATATTATTGTAATCAGCGGTTCCATAATTTGGATTAGTATTCCCTGAATTATCTGGGAGTTGAGTGACATAAAAAGGGATTCGGTTCCAGTTATTGTAAACGAGGTTCCCTCGCATAATCATTTTTACATCTGTAGAATTATCTCCTTCTAAAGCTATTGTTTCAGCATATACAATGGCGCTGGAGGCAGAAGAAGTCCACCAAGTAGCGTTATAAACTTCATTGTATTCTATGGTAATATGGTCCGAATCATTAAAGCGAATTCCTGAGCCAGCTGTATCATGAACAGTATTGTTACTGATAATAATGTGATGATGAGCTCCGTAGCCGCCCCAAATACCCTTTCCTGAAAAATATGTATGGTTATAGGTTATGTTATCACTCTGATTTGAAGCAGCTAAAACTTTATACTCACGGTCAGCATAAGCTTCGGCATAAGTAATTCCGGCCGCTGGTCCTTCAACTTCAAAACCTTCAATAATTACATAGTTCATATCGTTTGAAATTATAATCCCACCTCGCCCATCAAATTGAATTTTAGGATTATGATCTTGAAAATTTTTTAAAGTAATATATGCTCCTTCTGTTCCAGACTTGTTGATTGTAACTACATGTGGATTATTCATGTTTGTGTTAGTTGAAGTATCAACGGTTCCAAATCCACTATTTCGGTAAGTACCATTCATCACATAAACAGTGCCACCTGCTTCAACCTCTAAAATTCCTCTATTGATAGTCTTGAAAGGAGATTCTTCAGATCCATTATTAGTGTCAAGACCAAATTCATCAGAAATATAAAAGTCCTGAGAATTTAATCCAATAGAAAAAAACGAGATTAATAACACCATCAAGCTTCTAACCATAATGTATTTTTTATAAAAATTTACAAAATCAATTATATAAATATAAGACTAACAACATAACTACAATGCAATAATTAAATCAAAAAATATAAATATTGAAGAAACATTTAATAGCAAAAAATAACACAACTATCACAAGGATGGGTCTTTCTTGACATATTCACGCATTAATTTTAATTTGTTACTATATTTCTTGACTAATTCTACATTTGCTGGAAATTTAGAAATATCAATATTTTGTTTCAAATCAGTTTTCAAATTATATAACATATTTCCTAAATAGTCATTGCCGCTATAAAATTCTGTATAGGAATAATTTTCATCAATAACAGCCTCACCCTCTTTATAACGAGTGTATACTTCGTTCTTAAGTTGAATTGAAGGATCTTTTAAAACAGGTGTCAAACTCATGCCTTGAATATAATCAGGTGGAGTAATATTAGCTAATTCGCACAAAGTTGGATATACATCTACTAGTTCAGTAAAAGAACTTGTTACTTGATTTTTAGCATAGTCTGGAGAAGAAATAATGAATGGAATTTTAACAGCTTCATGAAATGTACTATGCTTACACCAAAAACCATGTTCTCCTAAAAAATATCCGTGGTCACTCCACAGAACTACTGTTGTGTTATCTCTCAAACCTAAATCATCTAATCCTTTAACTAATTCTCCAATGAGGGCATCCATGTAAGTTACACTAGCATAATACCCATGTACGAGATTTCTTGCTAAATCATCACTTAATTGACCTTCTGATGGAACATCTAAGTAATTTTTTCTTAATTCTGCTGAGTTATGTTGAGCTTCTATAGCAATAAGTGGTGAGTTTTCCGGCTGGTAACTGTTATCCGCTAATTTAATAGAGTCATGATCATACATATCCCAATACTTTTTTGGCTGTATAAAAGGTAAGTGTGGAGATACATAGCCTACAGCCATAAAAAATGGTTGATTAGTTTCTTTTAGTGATTGTAATTTATTGATTGCATTCTTAGTTATTTTACCATCATTGTAGGAGTAATCGTCCACATCTGGATATTCATAAGTTAAGTTCTTTTTACCATATTCACCTCTTTCAGCATTTGCTATTCTAGCTATAGATTTAGGGTCTTGAAAATCTCCTTGGATTTGCCCATTATCTTTTTCTGACCAATGCTCTTTAAAATCGTCTGAATGGTGATATATCTTACCGTAAGAAATTGTTTCATATCCGTTGTCCTTAAATATTTGATTTAAAGAAATTGCTTTTGGAGTATCGACGTGAGCTCTTGTAGAGTAATCGTTAAATCTATTTTGACTAGGTCGAATCCCTGTCATAAGACTCGCTCTACTTGCTCCACAAACTGCTATATTGGTATAAGCATTATTGAATTGAAGACCTTCTGAAGCTAATTTGTCTATGTTAGGGGTGATCATTTTCGTTTCTCCATATGAACTAATTTTAGGTCTAAAATCATCAATTGAAATGAAAAGAATATTTTGTTTTTTGGTTTGTTCCTGACTACTAATAGTCTGAGTTGTTGTGATAATTCCTAAGAAAAAGATACTTATTTTGTAAATTGAGTTCATAATAAACGTTTAGTTTGATGTAATATTTGAGGCTTTGAACCCTATTCGTATAGCTCTAGCTATAAGCTTTTGAGTGGATGTAATTTTGATTGGTTCTGTATATAATAACCAACGGTCCTCTCCAATCATCTCTTCTGTTTGATAGCCAATAGAAGCACCATTAGTCTTACAATACATTTGGACAAAACCATCCGAATTAATCTCAATTTTTACATCTGATGTTGTTGGTTGAATCATATCGGGCCAGAACCCCTTGATAATTTCACTTTCTGCCTTAAGGCCCTGATCGTTGATATCTGTTTGCCATTTAGAAAGGGCTGTTCTTAATTCTATAAGTTTAGGTTTATAAGTTGGATTACTGACTAAATTATGAACTTCATGGGGATCTGTACGTAAATCATAAAGCTCCTCAATAGGTTTTGTTTTCATAAAAATATAAGCTGCGTCTCCACTCAATTCTCCGTTAATGTCCATATCTATAAGTTTCTTATTCATTGGAATTTTTTCTCTGTATTTGTTTCTATAAATTAAGGGTAAATCAGTCATAAAATTCTTGATATAAACAAATCGTCCATCTAGAACAGAACGCTGCATATCTACAGATTCATCAAATCTATCAGCAGAACCAAAAATATAATTTCTGGATTCCTTTTTATATCGACCTGCAAATGCCTGACCGTCGGTATAATTAGGGGGCTTAATATCTAACAGTGACATGACAGTAGGACCTAAATCCATCAATGAAACTAATGCATCCTCAACCCCTCCTGCTTTATACTTATCAGGGTATCTAATTATTAAAGGGACATGAAGTCCACTATTTCCTACAGCACGCTTTTGTCTCAAAAGATTTCCTCCGTGATCACTCCAAAAAAAGATTATTGTATTTTTAAGTAAGTTTTTAGCTTCTAAATCTTTTAATAATTGACCAACTTCTTTGTCAAGTGCTTCAACATTGGAATATTTAATAGCTAAATCATTTCTTACTTCAGGAATATCAGGATAGTAATCGGGAACTATAACCTCATTTGGTGATACAGTTAGTGGTTTATCTTTTCGTAACCAGATCCTTGACTCATGAGTAGTATATGAGTTTTTTACATAAAAAAAGGGCTGATTTTCCGGTATTTTATCAAATAAATTTGATCCTGAAGTATGGTCCCAAGCAGTGAATGGGGCATTAAACTGATAATCACATTTATTATCATTAATACAATAATACCCTTCCGCTCTGAGATACTGAGTAAAAGGTTTTACGTTTTCTGGAGTTACAACCTCATACTCAGGAATAGGGTTTCCGGCTTTATCAACTCTATTGGTTTTTGTTTTTAAAACTAAATTTTCTGGAGTCTTATAATTATTCAAGTCACCAGTGCGCATGTTGTGTGCACCTAAACGTGCTGGATACATGCTTGTAATAATCGAGAAACGACTAGGTGCGCACACCCCTACTGTAGAGTAAGCATTGGAGTACCTAACTCCTTCAGCTGCTAGTTTGTCAATATTTGGTGTCTTAATTTGATCGACGCCGTAAGCGCCCATAATAGGCCCTACATCTTCACAACTGATCCAAACAACATTAAAAGGTTTTCGGATATTTTCTTGAGCATTTACTGCATGGAAACAAACTCCAAAAAAAATATTTATAATAAAAAATACAACAGATTTCATAATCTACAAGTTAGTAATGAGATTTAATATAATTTTCAGCTTTAAGGGCATGTAAATTTTCAGTAGAAACTTTGTTCCATTTTGAATTCCTGTCTAATGGGTGAAGAGTTGGTTTTATTAGGGGCATCTTATTTGAAATTAAAATATCATTTTGAGATAACATCCATTTATACAAAACGTCTGATAGTTGATCCTTAATATTTTTATGCTCATGACTTTTAATTAAATTATTTTTTTGATAAGGATCAGTTTTTAGATCATATAATTCTTCGTAAGGCACATTAGGAAAAGATTCAGCGCCTATTTTAATAAAAGAATTCACTACTGTATTAGTACCTAAATTCGATTCATAAACTTCCAACGAGTTGTAATTCCTAATAAACTTATATCGTATTCCTCTTACAGCACGGGTTGGAAATATTTTACAAGACTGTATGTTTTGTCTAGTTGCTAATGAAAAAATATAATCATTAACTTTCGATTCATCTCCTCTAAGAGTATTATAAAAACTTTTTCCGTCAATATTTTTAGGAATTTCAGCTGATATAATATCTAGAAATGTAGGTAAAATATCAACAAGACTTAGTAATGTTTGTGAAGTTGACCCTGGCTTAACAACTCCAGGCCACCTCACAACAAAAGGAATCCTAAGTCCTTGTTCAGAAACTCCCCATTTTCCTGAAATACCATGATCAGAAGCATATACAAATACTGAGTTCTTTTTTAAGCCATATGAATTAACCATTTCTAATACTGCTTCTAGCTGAGTGTTATCACTTTTAATATTTTGATAATATCCTGATTTAAAATTAGGTACATTACTTCCATTGTAGGGCAGAGAATAGATGTCGTTTTTTGTGTAATCACCTTCCTTAGGGTAAGGACCATGGGGATAGTCTGAAGTGACAAATAAACAAAAAGGTTTATTTACAGTAGACAAGTAAGTATCAATAGCCTCTAGAGGCAAATAACGATGGTTTACAGAACCAAAATATTGAGTCCATTTAAAAACTGAATTTGGTTTAACATGACTCTTTCCCGCCAAAACTACTTCATATCCCTCCGCACCTAAATAGTCTATAACTGTTTTTAAATCTTTTTTAACAGGAAGATGATTTGCCATACATCCATTTTTAACTGGATACAACCCTGTAAATATTTGTGAACGGCTGGGAGCACAGATTGATTGAGATGTATAAAAGTTATTAAATTTCATTCCCTCCAATGCAAGCCTATCTAAAGCAGGGGTATAAACTTTTGGGTTACCATAGGCTCCGTAATCTAACTGGTCTTGATCATCAGCCAGATAAAAAATAAAATTAGGCCTGGCTGATTTTTCTTGCGCTACAGAATTTCCATTTAGTAATGGAAGTTGATTCTGAGAGATGGACACAAAAGAAATTAAAAATAAAAAGTATAATGTGTAACTTTCTTTCATAGAAATAATAAACAAAGGCCAAAGCAAATAACTTTGACCTTTAAATGAATTGAGCAACTAATTAATTTATTAAGTCATTCGCATTAATTTCACTAAGTGGAATTGGTAATTGCATTACTTGGTCTGGATTTGTGCTTAGTTCTATATCCACATTAGGAGAAAAAATTGGATTATTGTTATGTTTATTAATTGTATGAGTTAAGAAATAATCAAATCCTCTTCTTCTGTTGTTGTGTGCGTCTTCACCCTCCCCCAGAACTTCAAATCGATACTCATTCATAATAGCATCTCTAAATGTATCTTGATCTCCAAGATATGCATCATTAGACATGCCAACACGATCTAACACTTCAGTAATAAAGCCTAGTTGTTGACCATTTTGGAGTTCATTAGAAATCTCGGCTAGCATAATGAGTAGCTCAGCATAACGATAAACTATTACATTTTGATCACCGAATTGATTATTGTGGGTTGGATCTTTTTCAGTAAACTTAAATAAATATGGATGAGCTTTGGGGAAATTAGCCCTATTTGCAAAAGCAGGATATACTTTTACTGGACCGCCGGTATCTGCTCTCACATAATCGTAGAGATATGTCCCTATAAGTCTAGGATCATCTGGATAGGTTGATTGGTGATCTAAAAATACATCTGCACTGACTCTTAACCAACCAAAATGATTACCTAGTTTATATTTCCATGGGGTGTAATTCCTGCCCATTTGAGAATTCGCAGCTTGTTGACTAACCTGAAGTTCGAAAATTGACTCAGAAGAGTTCTCAAATTCGTCTGTAAACAATGAACTATAATCTGACACTAAACTATATTGACCATAAGCCATATAAGCTTGATCGAAAGCCATTTGCCAGTAATCACCTTCAGACAAACCATCAGCTTGTAAATTAGGGTTTGTTGCTAGTGTCATATATACTTTTGCCAATAACATATTAGAAGCAAACTTTTTCGGATAACCAGCCCCAAATGAACCGTTCATAAGATTATTAGCTATTTGGGCGTCCTCTATAATTTGTGCGTAAACCTCTTTAGCAGTTGTTTTTGCTTTACTTAAGTTGTCACTATCTGGAAGAGTTAACCAGAGAGGAATATCTCCCCAAAGGCGAACCAAAGAAAAATAAGACCAGGCACGAACAAAATAGGCTTGACCAGAAATATCATTAAAACGCAATTCTGTGTCATTAGTTGCTGACTCGTAAGTGATTATGTTATTAATGGCTCCATTACATCTTCCAATAGCAGCATAGATCCCTCGCCACATATTTTCTGAATCTCTATCGTAAGCTGGTTTTAAAGAAAATAAGTTCTGGTTATTTACATTGTTAATATTATTGCCTTGTTTTCCTGTTGTAAAGAATCCTGAAAAACCATTAATTGCAAAAATACGCTGCTCCATTGAATTGTATGTTGTCAATCCTTGATAAATTCCATCTAAAGCACCTGAAGCAATTGATATGTCAGTGTATGTAGCGACAGGGTCAAGAAATATTGGGTCTTCGTCTATATCACAAGAACAAACTAGCGCTGCTGCAATGGTTAATAATACAATTTTAAAATTTTTCATAATCTATAAATTTAGTAATACATATTTATTTTTAATACTTCTCGTGTTTATTATTTAAAAGCTCATGTTCACTCCTAACAAAATATTTTGAGCATTAGGTGCGCCATTAAAATCAACCCCGTTTATAAGACCTGTGGAATTAAAAGTTGACAGTTCAGGGTCATAGCCACTGTAATTCGTCCAAGTTAACAAGTTTTGACCCGCTATATAGATATTTAAACTATCAAACAAACTAGTATCTTTTACAGCTATATCATATCCAATAGTTAAATTATTTAGTCTTAAAAAACTACCATCTTCAATTATACGGTCGGTAATGGCAAGATCATTAATTGTATTATATCCAATTCTTGGATGAGTATTTGATTGATTGTCTGGCCTCCATGCATTGTTGTAAGCTCTTGGTAAAATATTTCGAAACGCAAGCCCTTCAGCATTATCTAATTGCAATAAATTTCCATTTGCAATTTGATTTCCGTAAACTCCATTAAACAAAGCTCTGACTGTAAACTTTTTGTATCTAAAATTAATATTAAGTCCATATATAAAATCAGGATTTGGATTACCAATAAAGGTTCTGTCATTTAAATCGATCACTCCATCACCCGAGTCTAAAACTCCATCGCCATCAGTATCTTCAGAAAATTGATCTACTATTCTAACATCTCCAGCCACAGCGCCTTGGACTAAGTCAGTATCTTCAGTCTGGTAGATACCATCTGTTTCATATCCGTAAAAAAGACTTGATTCTTCCCCTTCAACAAATACATTTGCAAAAGATTTAAAATATTGACCTCTACTAATAGCATTACCATAATAAAATCTTCTTTGTGACACTGCTCCATTTTCATAGAAATCTTGTAGTGGCTGAGAATTTAAGTCAATAATCTCTGTTTTATTAAATGAGATATTTCCTCCAAAACTTAATTCCATATCATCTGTTGAAATCGGGGTAAAGTTTAGAGCCGCTTCAACTCCTTTATTTGAAATAGAGCCCTTGTTTACTAAAATATTTAAAAACCCAGAAGATGGTGGTATATTAGAGTTTTGAAGTAAATCTTTAGTTGTTTTGTTATAAATATCAAAAGTACCAGAAACTACGTCGTTTTTGGTACTAAAATCAATACCAAAATTTAGTTGTTCTGTTGTTTCCCATGTTAAATCAGGATTTGATAGACCTAATAAAGCAATAGGAACATTAGTACCGCCATCTGAATTTCCATAAAGACTGGTTAAAACACCATAATTAGAAATTGTCCCGTAAGGTCCTATACCATGATTACCTATTTGACCCCATCCGCCTCTAAGCTTTAGCTTTTCAAATAAATCGAAATTTTGAACAAAACTTTCATTCCCAGCATTCCACGCTAAAGCAAATGATGGAAAGACTCCATACTTATTTCCATCAGAAAACTTTGAAACTCCGTCACGTCTAATTGTAGCTGTCATTATATATTTATTATCGAAAGTATAATTTAATCTTCCAAGAATTGAGAATATTTGTTGATCAGATTTAAATAGCGTTAATGGCCTTCTAATAACCTGACCATAAGCTGGTTGTTCAATTGAAAATTGAGTTGTAATAAAATCCTCAACTCCATAAGTGCTAGTTGCTACTTTTCTAGCATCATAAGTGAGTCCAAAAACTGCATTAATTCTATGTTTTCTGTTAAACCTTCTATTGAATCTTAATAAATTATTAAATTGATATGATTTTGAGTTTAACGTTGAAATTGTAAGTTGTCCTCCTGTATCATTTCCTTGAAAAGTCGTAAGCCCAAACCAACGTCTTCTATCTTTATTTCTAATATTACCTCCAAATTTAGCTTCGTATGATAAACCTTTAATTGGAAGCTTATATGTAAGACTTAAGGAGCCTATATAACGAGATGCTCTAGAAAAATCTGTAAAATCATTTGTCCAAGCGTATGGATTAGTCTGAAATTGTTCTTCAGGAATATCATCATTTGCCAATAGAGGCCTAAATGCTACAGCTTGATTAACGAAACTTCGATTAGAATTTCCAATTAAATCACCCCCTTGAACAAAATCATTGGTACTGAGGAAACCACTCAAACGAGCTTTTAGCTGTAAGTTATCATTTAGCTTTTGATTCAAATTAATTCGAATATCACTACTTTTAAAACTAGAATTTTGTACAACTCCAGCTTGGTTATCAAATCCTGCAGAAATGTAGTAGTTTCCGTTGTCACCACCTCCTGAAGCGGAAGCACCAAATTTTTGACTAACTCCATTTACATAAACCTCATCTTGCCAATTAAAAATTCTGACAGGGTCAGTAGATTGAACCCCATTTGCTATTGAGTAAATAGTAGGTCCATCAACAAAATAACGAGGGTTTTCTCCATTATTTTCTCTAATTTCATTGACATAGTTAGCATATCCAAATCCGTCTAGTACATTATATTTATTGTTAATTGATCTTACAGAACTTGTGAGAAATGCACTTACTTTTACTTTGCCATTTTTTCCTTTCTTAGTGGTTATCATTACAACTCCATTGGCACCTCTAGAACCATAAATAGCAGTAGCAGAGGCATCTTTAAGAACCTGTATACTTTCGATATCTCGTGGATTAATTCCATTTAATCCATTTTGAGTTTCTTGACCACCGTTACCTAATCCAACAGACAGAACGTCTTCACCTGCTGAAGAAATAATCACACCGTCTATCACATAAAGAGGTTCATTATTCCCTCTTAAACTATTAGTTCCTCTAATTTTTACACTAATTCCAGAGCCTGGAGAACCACCATTTTGTATTACTTGAACACCAGCTGCGCGTCCTTGTAAAAGCTGATCTACTGTGTTAGACTGGATAGCTACCTCATCTTTGACGGTTACTGATGATAAGGAACCTGAAATATCTTTCTTAAGTACTGTTCCATAGCCAATAACAACTACCTCATCAAGCTCATCGGTATCAACCTGTAGGTTTACTGAGATATTAGTATTTACAGATACATCTATTTCCTCATTTAAATACCCTACATAAGAAAATATTAAAACTTGTGTCGCATCTGAAGGAATTATAATTTTAAAAACACCATCAAAATTTGTAACTGCCCCTAAATTATTAGAATCTTTAACTTGAATGGTCACACCAGGAAGTGGCAAACCTAATTCATCATTAATAGTTCCTGTAACTGTCTTTGTCTGAGCAGATGTAACTAAAGGAGATAGAAGTGAAAAAATAATTAATCGGATAATGATTTTCATTGTTATTATGTTTAGTTAATTGAGTTATTATTTCAAAATTTAATTGTATTTCTAATAAAAGTATAATTTCAAAAGTATTTTTTTAAAGAATTATGAGTTTTATATCATACTTATTACATATTTAACAAACTTAATAACAACACCTATTTTATTTTATTAAATTTGAGGATTAGTATGTAAGATATGAAGCATATCTACTTATTTAAACTTCTTATAAAAGTTATATAAATTAAATTAATTAATATTGAAATATATCGTTGTTTATCGTAAAAGAAAACCAAACTACGATTTAAATTTATTATTATGACTTTAGAAAAACTCTATAAATTAATATCAATAGGAATAGTCTTTATTTCAAATATAATTTTTGGGCAAAGTTATATTAACAACTTAAAATTTAATCCTATTTCTGAGAACGTAAGTCAGAGAGCTATTACGTCTATAATAAAAGATCAGAAAGGAATTATTTGGATAGGGACAAAAGGAGATGGAATTTATTCTTATAACGGGCTAGACTTAAAGAACTATAGACACGAGTGGGGAAACAAAAAAACCTTAAACAATTCTGGGGTAAATTCTGTATATATAGATTCTAATAATAATCTTTGGGTTGGAACTGATGTTGGTTTAAATCTGTATGTCAGAGAATTAGATCAATTTGCACCTATAAAACTTGATAGTTTAAATTCAAAAATAGAAGTCAAGGCAATTGGCGAGAATGAACACAAATTATTACTAATAGGCACCCATGGTTCCGGAGTTTTTGAATTAGACACCAATACAAAAAAAGTTGAAGTAGTAAAGATTAAAGCATATGACAATATAAATAAGTTTCAAGTTAATGATATAAAAACAACCCCTAGAGGCTCAATATTAATTGGGACAAACATTGGTTTACTTAAGTATAATTCTTTAAATCGCGAATTAGACTTTGCAAACTTCACAACCATAGGAAAGTCTAAATCAATCACATCCTCAGTAGAATCAATACTCACTAAATTGGATGGAAGTATTTGGATTGGTACAACTAACAAAGGTTTAATCGAGATATCAACCAACCCAGCTAATTACTTTGAGTTTAAAAGTCATAAAATTACAAACAAGCGAATCTTGTCATTAGAAATAAACAATGAAGGTGCAATTTTCTGTGGAACAGAAAACGATGGATTATTAATATTTGATAATAATGAAGTAGTTAGATCTATGAAGTTTAATAAATCTGATATAGATGGAATAAAATCCAACTCTATTTGGACTGTATTTATTGACAACAAAAACAGAATTTGGCTAGGTTATTTTAACCAAGGAGTAGATATTTATGATAAAGAGAATGAACGATTTAAATCTATAGAAAGTATCCCAAATAAGGACCAATCTTTATTTTCTAAATCTGTTACAAGTATAGATGAGGATTATTTAGGAAGGTTTTGGATTGGTATTTCTGATGGTGGACTTGATGTATATGACCCAAAAGAAGAAACATTTACTCATTTACTAGATCAAAAAAATAAAATAGCTCAAGGGCTAAATAGTAGCGATGTCGTTAGTGTTTTTATAGATAGCCGACAAAATGTTTGGGTTGGAACATGGAATTCAGGTCTATTCTTACTAAAAAAAGGATCTAATAAATTCAGAAATATTCAAATTAAAAATAGTGGTAATGTTCTAAAATCAAATCGAATAATGAGTTTTGCTGAAGACTCAAAGGGACGTATTTGGATAGGAAGTTTTTTATCAGGCTTATACTCTTTTGATCTAAAATTAGACATTTTAAAGCACTATCAATCAAACGCCTTTAAAGCATTATACATTAATTCTAAAAATATTAGAAAAGTCATAGCTGACCGTCAAGATAATATTTGGATAGGAACCCGGACAGGCTTATATAAAATTGAAAAACCAGACTCAGAAGCTCCAAAAATAACTCCCTACAGTTCAATCATAAATAATGACAACAGGGTAAGAGGTGACTTGGTAACTACAATTTTTGAAGACCATCTCAACAATTTATGGATTGGAACCGACGGAGATGGTTTATGTAAATTAAACCCAATTAATCACGAATTTAAATGGTTCGGAACTTCAGACAATTTTGATCATCAATCCATTAAATCTATTCTTGAAACAAAAGAAAATCAAATTTGGATTGCAGGAAACAACGGAATTTCAAAATTTGAATCTATCAAAAATGAGTTTATTAATTATAATACTCAAGATGGTTTAATTACAAATAATTTCAATAAAAATTCTAGTTATATTTCTAATGAAGGTATATTATATTTTGGATGCTACCGAGGCATAAATTATTTTAATCCAAATGCGATTAAGTTAAATTTAGACCCTCCAACAGTATTTTTAAATGATTTTAAAATTTCTAACCAAAGCGTAATTCCTAATGAAGCTAACTCTCCTTTAAAAAAAGCAATTAATGAAACTAAAAAAATTAAACTTGAACATAATCAAAACATGTTTACTATTGATTATTTCGGTTTGGGATATACACGCTCAAAAAATATTGAATATGCATACTTTTTAGAAGGTTTTGAATCTAATTGGAATTATGTAAAAAGAACAAGAAATGCCACGTATACCAATATCCCGGCTGGAAGCTATAATTTTAAGGTAAAAGCTGCTAATTCGGATGGTATTTGGAATGATATCCCCACAGTACTACAGATAGAAATACTAGTTCCTTGGTGGAAAAGTAATCAGGCTCTATTTATCTTTTTTATTATTACTTTAACTTTAGTTATTATTATTTACAAGTTTCTAAATGTTCGCCTAACAGAGCGTCAGCAAATTAAAAATGAACGCGAACAACGAATTCAAGATGAAGCTCTCAACACTAAGAAAATTCAGTTTTTTACAAATATTTCTCATGAATTTCGAACTCCACTAACACTAATCCTTAATCCATTAGAGGCTATAATTGGAAATAAGTCTATTGAACTACCAACTGACATTTCCGAAAAACATGACATAATTTATAAAAACTCAAAAAGACTGTCAAGGCTAATAGACGAATTGATGGATTTTAGAAAACTACAGTTTAATAAAATGTCAATTAACGCCTCAAAGTTTGATGTCGTTTCATTTATAAAGGAAGTTGCTAGTCACTTTGAAGAAGAGGCTATTCAAAGAAACATAATACTTTCAGTTGAAAGTACTGAAGAAGAAATATCTTTGTGGGCTGATCCCTCCATGTTAGAAAAAATAATATTTAACTTATTGTCCAACGCATTCAAAGCCACTAAAGACAATGGAATAGTTTCCATAAAAATTCGAGTTCT
>ERZ1048068.1673-NODE-1673-length-16780-cov-4.879402_pt1 | contig 16780 bp, 18 predicted proteins | sample MGYA00383098_ERZ1048068 | MGnify/ENA primary metagenome ERZ1048068 (study PRJEB29581, sample SAMEA5548368) | metagenome | biome: marine; feature: coastal; material: water | depth 1 m | study: Short-term variability in the microbial, nano- and picoplankton... | reverse complement strand
AAAATGAATTAGACCGCATCACAACTCTAGCTACTGCTAAACTAGATGCAGATGCTAGACTCGCCGTACAGAAAGAATCTAGTTCATCTGCTGCAGGTACAGCCGTGGGAGATTTGATCGGTACTCTGGGCGGTGTTGCAATTAAAGGAATGTTTGGAGGCTTTGGAAGCTAATGGAAACTAGAACAGCTAAATCAATATATTCTAAATTTCAAGACTTGTCTTTCTTAGACGAAGGTAAAAAAGAAAAAGCTATTACCACGTCAGGGTTGTTGACACCTAAAAATAATTCTGCTAAAATAGATGATAAACGATACGAACAACCTGCCTACAGGGTAGCAGAATACGTGCGGGAAATCCGTAATAAAAGAGAGGGACTGAATAGTGGATAATTTTCAGGAGCAGCAATTTGATGCGCCAATTCCGGGCATGTCTATGACAGCAGAACTGGGTGCTAGACCTTGGCAACAGCCACCTCGTTTTTCTACCGTTGAACAAACCACATCTCATTACATTGAAAGTATGTCATCAGAGGAGTTCTCTGATAAACTTATTGACGTTCTTGAAATGGGCGTTCCTGTGACTACTATTGCTGATGTTATGATGATGAATGGCACTATGGATGGTACGCATAGTGCAGACATAGGTATTTTAATTATGCCTATCCTTGTAGAGTTCATGTTGTTAATTGCAGATAGTTCCGGTATTGAGTATACAAGCGGCTTAGAAGAAGAAGACACCCCAAGTAAGGCAGCTATCGCACGTGCCGTAGATAAATTCAAAAAAGAAAGAGCAAGCAGTCAAGAAGACAAGGGCAGCGATATGCAGGAAGCGGGTGATCAGTTTGAAGCAGTGGTAGAAAACACTGAACAGATGCCGCAGGAAGATAAGCCTGTCGGTCTTATGGCACGGAGAGCATAATGGCATTTTTAGGTGGACTATTTGGTGATATTAAAACTCGTGATGTGGTAGCGGGTGCGGCAAAGCGGATATCTACCGACATAAAAGATGATATGGACGACACTAAAGATCAAATTAATCGTCTTACGGAACTGCGCCTACAACGTGTATCTCGTGACCAAGAACGTAGGAACACAAAAATCACAGAGAACACAGAGGTAATCAAGGATATGGAAGGTAAGCTTGGTAGTATCGAAGCTGCACACTTTCTTGTAGATAAGTATGGTTTTCGTGAAGCACAAAATGTGGCTTCTGAACTAGTTAAAAAGAAAAAGCTATCTGGGGGACGAATAGACCCTGCAGAATATCTTGGTGTTGAAGCGGGGACAGGCGGTGCAGTAACGGCATCTCAACTCGCTAGTTATGTAACTCCTACTGCTGCTGTACCTGACCTAAAGGACTTTGGCCCTGTCGGTACAGGATACGCTAGTTTACTACAACCCGGTGCAGCAGAAAAAGAATTTAAACAAAGATCAGATAGAGCAATAACCGCTGCCGGTTACGACTTAAATCGAACTTCCGTCCAATATATACCCTCTGCACCTAAAGGAAAAGACCTTTATGAATGGCAGATATACACAGACGATAGTGCAGTAAAGCAAGCAGCAAATCTACAAACTATACAAAACGATCTTTTGATGAGAGAGCAAAAAGCTAAAAACCCAGACGAAAAGAAAGCATTAGAACAAGAAAGACTTGCCGCTAAAGCTGAACAGACTCAAATGCTTCTTCAGTATGAGTACGAGCAAGACCTCGTGCTTCAAACTAAAGCAAAACCATTGAAGGCTAGTCAGATTGACAAGTATCTGAAGGCTATTGGTGGTCAGATCGCTACCTCATACGGTTTAGCAAAGGATAGCAATTGGGTAGAGGATACGCTTTCGGGACGCAGGATTTTTTCTTATAAAGGTATCAACGCTGCTGCTCAAAAAGAAATGCAACAGGGTTCCCAGTCTTTGGTAAACGAAATAAATAAAGCTGTTTTGGACGGTAAAGATGCGGCTGCTATATCTAATGCTATTTTTAAAGCAGTGGACAGTAACACAAGATTCAAATACGTGTCAAAAGTAGATGATTTCGGTGAGGGTTCTTTTGTTTTCGGTGAAGGTAAAGAGAACAGGTTGATTAATGATGAATTACAAGACACTAATGGACAGCGTATATTTACTGGTCTAATACAAACACAAAATCCTCCTCCTGCTGCTGCTGGAAATCAATCCGCTAACCCTGCAGCTACTGCAACCGTACAAAATGTACAGGCATCAGCGGCAACAACGATAGCAAACAGAAAACAAGCATACCAAGCAGCCGGAAATAATACGCAAGCTAGATTACGGGTGGTCCAAAGTCTTTTGCGTAGCTTAAATAATGCAGGTGCTGTTAACCCAGCTACGAGTAACCCATACACAGAAGCCGAAATTGAAGCGGAGTTAAATAAGTAACATGGCACTCTATAATCATTATAAGGAATTAAACAAAGACGTTCTCGTTCAAGACGATGATTTTATGGATGATGCGTCTGCTTTTCTTATGGATAGAGGCGGGTATACACCGGATGAATTATCTACCAATGACGCTGTATATGACGCATACATGGAACACTTTCGTTATCAGAATGTAAACGAAGTAACAGCCCTAAAAGACCTTAACTACGCCCAAGATTCCGATGATGAAAGTAGGGCTAGAATGGGTAGGCTGATGGACACCTTTGACAAAATGGATAGTGATTTAGGTGGGGCTGCTGCCCTAGACTACCTTGGTGGTGTGTTTACTGCACCCTCAACCTATGCGGGTATGTTTTCTTTTGGTGCTGGTAAAGCTGCTGCTCTTGCTGCTAATCAAGGTGTTAAGATTGGTATTCGTGAGGCTATCAAAAGAGGAGGACTACGTAGCGCACTAACGTCCGTTGCTATTGATGCTCCTGTTTCTGTCGGTACTGTTGCTGCACAAGAAGAAGCCCGTGTTCAAACGGGTGTAAAAGAAGAGATTGATATGACTAATGTAGGTATAGCCGGTGCTATATCAACAGTAATTCCGGGTGGCATTGGGCTTGCAACAGGTACAAAGAGAGCCTTGGCTGCAGGGGAAGCCGAAGAAATTGCGGCAGCTACATTACAGAAGTACAAGGCCAGAGTTGAAACAGGCAACGAAAAGTCTGTTAAAGTATTGACAGATGAAAAAACTTCTGAGGTAGGCAATGATTTTTTAAATGCTGTAAAGGATAGTGTAGAAAAAGACATAGCTGCCAGTGCAAAAAAGCCACGTAAAGCAGCCTTGTCTGAAACAATACCAGAAGAACTTATGGAAGGCGGCAATATACGTCTTGATAATATTAACAGTAAAGGTAAGACACTTGAGCAGATGGAGATTGAAAACATTGCCGCTGCAGCATCAAGACTAGATGACAAAATCGGTGACTTGCCCGGACTACCTAAAGGGAAGGCAGAGAGATTTACCTCACGTCTTGTACGTGCTTTAGCTGTGGCTGATGAAGACACAGTGGCAGGATATGAAGCAATCTTAAAGGAACATAATATTACTTTTGGTCAATTGGGACCAGTATTTGCTGCTGAAATCTCTCGTGCTGCATCTTTGATGGGTACTGTGAGTGCTGCAGCAAGGAAGAAAACTTTTAAAGAAGCGTTTGAAACACTTAATCGTCTTGACGATGGTCTTACTCGTTCTGGACTAGATGTTATTGACCAAGAAGGCCGCGCTGTTTCAACTAAGGTTGCTAGGGATAGACTAGAGGAAGCAGGCAAAGAACACGCAGGTGCTTTAACTAGAGCAAACAATGTTGTGAGGCACCTCAATAAAGCACGTGTTGGTTTAATGACCGTACAGGTGTCTACGACAGTACGTAATACAACGAATGGCTATATGCGTAATTACATCTACGCCCTAGATAATTTAGGTTCCAGCGTAGCAAACTTCACTAAAGGTGGGGCTAAGTATATAGCCTCTGTGGGCAATGATGCGTTAAAAGAGTCAGCTAAACAGGACGTACGTATGGGTGTAGCCCAGCTTAAAACCGCTGCGCAATCAGCACGATTAAAGGATATGGTTTTAGGTACAAGTTCCACTGAAACAGAAGCATTGTTTAGATTGTTAGGTGACAAGAAATTTGGTAATAATAAAGTAGTGCAGAAACTACTTCGTCAGATGGGTGATGTTGCCGACATGACAGGCGAAGAAGGTGGCCTTATAGGTGTAGCACGTAAGCTTAACTACTTTAACACTATGTCAGATAATATGTTTAAACGTGCTATCTTTTCTCGTGAAGTAGACAAAGCCCTTGTTTCAAATCCTATTCGCCTTGCCGGAGATGACGGGCAGCCTCTTGTTATTGACAGCTTAGACAAAGCCCTTAGAACAGGAAACTTTAAAGCAATTGATGACAAGGTTTTCTCTAATGCTATGGATGAAGCGTTTGACTTTACTTACCAGACGGGTGGCTTTCAAGGAAGAGAAGGTGGATTTAATACGTTTGCAGATGCAGTAGTTAAATTTGGTAGCAGCACTATTGGTTCTACTGTAATTCCGTTTCCTCGTTATATGGTAAACCAGTTTAGATTTTTTTATGAACATGCACCTATTTTGGGAATGATTAATATGGGTGGCATATTGAATAAAAGCGGTAAGGCAGGTGTTAAGGGTGCTATTGCTGTAGACGCTAACACACTAGGTAAACAAATGTCAGGACTAGCAATGATTGGTGCTTTTGCCGGTATCCGTGCTACTTACGGCGATGAAACAACAGGTGCATATGAATACATTGATCCGACAACAGGATCAAAAGTAGACGCACGTGCCTCACTTGGACCGTTTTCTGGTTTTGCTATGATTGCAGATTTCTTGTATAGATACTCTGGTAAGGGTGGTATACCCAAATGGCACGATAACGATAAAGTTTCAACTGCTGTGCCGTATTCATCTAGGGAACTTGTACAGGCGTTTACTGGTGGACAGGGACGTGCGGGAACCGGCTTAGACCTTATTGATGGTATGGTTAATATTGCTCTTGATGAGGGTGATGGTGGTACAGCAGAGCAAGTTATCTTTGAGCGTATGGCACGATTTGCAGGAAATGTTATGGGTACGTTTACTGTAGGGGCTGGAGTTCTAAAAGATACTGTTGCTACTGTTGATCCTGAATATCGTGTACTGGCAGATAATACAGATGTCAATGCCTATGAGTACTTTTTAAAGCAGTCATACAAATCTTTTCCTATCGCTCCGGGTGAGGACAGACCGAAACTTGAATCGCCTACACGATCTGGTGGTGTCCGTAGGTTCAATCCCTTTATTAAACAGATAACAGGTCTTAGTCCTCTTCAGCGTAGAACAGTAGTAGAAAAAGAACTTGACCGTATGCAGTTTGATTACACAGAAATTGCTCCTCGTAAAATTACGCTTGACGCACCTATGTCAAACGAAGCAAGAGGTCAAATGGGTAAATTTGTTGAGAATGAAATATATAGTTACATCAGTTCAAATGCCTATAAAAAGATACCTAATAATAAACTAAAAAGAATAGAACTAAAAAAGATGCTTAACAAAAAGAGAGGCGAGGCTAGGAGTATGATGCTCTCTGAGGATCGTGCTACCACACGGACAGAGGCCGTGCGTATTGCTCGTGCTAGATTCAATAGCCTACCTTCACAAAGACGACAAGAAATAAATGAAACGTATAAAATAACATACCCTGAAGGAAATGGCATAGTTGAAGATGAAGCATATTGGTTTATAGATCAAATGTAATAGTCGCATACACTAAAGGGGGCAATTAAGCCCCCTCTTTTGTATGTGCTACCTATTATCTCCACTGCCGCCTAGCTGTCCTCTAGCTTTTCTATCGGCAAGCTTCTCTAGGTTATCTTCCATTACCTTGCCCAGATTTACTCCTAACTCTTTAGACAGTACAGCTATATACCAACAGACATCACCTAGTTCCTTTGTAATCTCTGCACGTTTAGCTGGGTTATCACCATCACGTATTAGCTTCTTAGCCTTGTTAGCAATCTCACCTGCCTCACCCGCCAGTCCTAACGTCAAGTACGCTAGGGCTGTTTCTTTTGGGAAGATGGCTGTAGTACAGGCTTTGTTCTGGTAGTCCGATGCTGTTATGCCACTCATCTGTTTCTCCTTCATCCACTGTTTAACTTCTTGCTCTAGCTTGTTCATTCCGTTGTACCTTCTGTAGATTCACATGGTATGCGTCATTCCATCCTCTATGCCACTCACGTGCTTGCATTGTGTTAGCATCAATGGGGCAGTTTAGTTTGCCCTTCTTGAATGCCTCCTGACCCCACTCGTACTGTATTCTGAGTGGGGCATCGTACTTGCTCAATCCATTACGCCGCAATTTTATCTCCTTGGTTCTGTATGTTAAAAAGTTTAATGGCTTTTAATTTCTCAATCTTAAACCATTCTCCGTTTCTCTGTTCACTAAAATGCTCAAAAATCTTATGCATCTCCTTTTCTTTTTCGTGTCTATTTTCACAAGGCAAACGAGCGACAACCGTGTAATCTCTAAAGGGAGATGACGTTTGGTAGCCGTTACACCTATCGTATGCATCAATTGCCTTGCCTACTTTGATCCACTCTGGAAAACTTGGATTCCAAATTGCGTAGACATCCCCAAACTCTTCTTTGTCGTAAAGTGCTTTTACTAAAGCAGAAATGTCTTTTACCTTAGTATTCTTAAACACGATCTTGTCCATCGTGCCGCCTTGCTTCAAGTACCCTTCAACAGTTCTGTGTTCGTTCTTGTAGAAGACTAAACCCTCATCGTTCATGTGATGATTAGTCCCCATTTCTCTCCATGTGTGACCATCGTATCTTTTTCCGTCTGCACGGATATCACCTTTTACTGGTTTCATCTACATTCTCCTCATTCATTAATGCGTTCCAACTACGTGGGAACTGGGTTGAACAATGTGCTGATAATTGCCTAGCTACTTCTTGTACCTCAATTTGTGAGGTGCTGTCAAGTCTTAATTTACATACTCTTGAAAATGCATACAAACTACCTGACCAGTACCATTCTGTATACATATTCTGTGGCAGTACCATACGTGCCATCTCAGGTGCAATGCCTTGCATTATCATCTTATTATAGTTCGTCTGCGCAAGCGTAACAATGTCTTCAAGATACATCGAAGGAAAGTATTGTGACGTAGCTTCTCCACCACTGCCCTGCTTACTGTCTTCTGGCTTTTGCCGCCAAGATATCGGGGTATAGAACTCCGGGTCATTGCTTACATATCTCCTTGATACTTCATTCCAAGATAATCCTACCTGATGCTTGGCTAATTGCCTTGCAATAAAGATAGGTGCTTTAATACGAAATTGCAAGAAGACATGACTGAAGGGCGACCAGTGATTATGCTTTGCTAGATAGTTAATTAACTTAATATCCTTACTGTCTAGCGTTGAGGATGTCTTATCAAAAGACACCCTCGCTGCGTTGACTACTGTAAGGTCACTACCCATGTGATCAATGAGGTCTACCTTCATGCTGCTGTCAAGTCCACAATCTCACATGCACCAGCAGAACATGCTAACTCCCGGCCACCTGACGTTGTATCTTCTTTCTCGAAGTCACTCAGCTTAGACCAGTCTACTGACTTAGGCATCTTCTTAACAGCTTCTTTATACTGTTCCTCATCAATGTCCTGATAAGGTGCCTGCTGGTATGTGTGTTCGCTGAATGGTAGGAAGCTAATGCCACTCACCTCATCGAAATGTTCATAAACCCAAGCACCTACGTCCATCCACTCAGACTCTTTCACAGAAATTGTTACGCTAGGCTTATGTTCACACCAGTGACGCTGGTACACTAACCACAAGTCAAGCTGTTCAATGGCAGTCATACCAGTACGTGTTACCGCACCTTTAGGCGACTTCATCGGGAAGCTAAACACTGTTGTGCTATCAGGCTTCATTACATCTGGCTCTGCAGGGATACCTTGACTAACCAAGAACTGTGTCAGTGGGTCTTTGTTATCGCCACGTACAGTACGCATGTAGTAAGGGTTATGCCGTGCATGAATGCCTGATGCTGTATCACATAGCTGTGACACTGTACCACTAGGCTTGACACAAGTAATAGCTGCTGACTGTGGGATGTCCAACTGCTTCGCCATTGCTTTGTTTGTGTTCACTGCTGTTTCTTTCAGTGCCTCAAGCATTGTCTGTAGGTTGCCAGCAGTCATGCTATACGTCAGGTTGTTATCCATGATACCCGTCAATGATACACCAAGCAATCGTTCTTCCTCTGTGTTCTTCTTCCAGATGTTACGAATGTACTTGAAGTTAGTCAGAGTAGACTGGAACGTACCCAGAATAGTAGCTAGACGCACCTTTTCTTTAAGCGTTGCTGATGTGTCGCTCTCCCGTACTACTACCTCTGACAAGTTACAGAACTGGTATGGGCGTAGGATAATTTCACTGCAAGGATTACAACCAAAGTCGTGGTCAGTTTCACGCCGACCATTCTTAGCTGCCTGTACTCGTGCTGACTTACGATTGAAGATACCACGTTCACCTGACTTACTATCATACAATGATAACCATTCACGCATGAACGTACCCATCTCAGGCTTCTCTTTGTAGGCTACAGAGTTATTAGCCAATGCACGTTGACCCTCATTCTCCCACCACATACCTGACTTAGCATGTGCCATCTGGTCATCGTTAAGATTAGACAATGAAATCAATGCGCTACGGCGTACACCACCTACGACTACAACCTCACCAATCTTACACATGATGTCGTGGCATTCGATTGGGTAGAGTCTACGTCCTGCGGCACCCTTGAACTTCTGGATACAGAACTCGAACAACTCAACCAAAGGTTGTGGGCCTGATGCCCTGCCACCAAATGTCTTGAGTCTTGCGCCTGCAGGACGTACTTCGCTGACATCGAACTTAGGAATCTGTCCAGTGTACAGCATAGCAATCAGTTCCTTCAATGACTTCGCCCAACCCGGACGGCTATCACCTACCTTGATCACTGTGTCTGTAGTATGGAAGTCTTCATTGACGACAGGCAGTTTCTCAATCACGTGACGCTCTACAGAGAAGCCTACACCTGTGCCACACATAAGGATGTACATTGTTTCATCAAATGCACGTGGGCTATCCACAGGCACGTAAGAACAGTTGTAGCCACCTACATGACAACGATCCATTGCTGGCCCTGAAGTCATCAATGCCCTCATGCTGGGCATGATAGACTGGTTTAGCACTGCCTCTTCTAGTTCACCCCTTAGTGTATTAGGAAGCTTGTAGTTAAAGTTAGCACTAAGATGCCCAGCCATATAATCAAAATATCTAGTGACAGTTTCACCCCATGTTTCCCTTCGTTGTTCATCATCTTTCCATCGTGCATATCTAGATAGCGCAATGAAGTTCTGGTAGTCTGTTGGTAATTGGTTACTAATCATATGTTGTTACTCCGTTATTGTTCTAATTGTTTTGATACTGGCACCGTCTATATCATAGAAATATTCTTGTATGCCGTCTTCTATTTCCTCACCCACTTGTCCATCAGCCGGTACTGGATAGTCTTCTTCGTCAATGTCAATAGTAATAAACATCTTAACTCGCATCTGCCATTACCTCTTCAATCAACTTATCTAGATACCACTGTGCTTTCTTCAAGTCCTCAAGTGGCTTCTCCTTGTAATCGAAACGCCATAAATATTTCATAATGTTACCCTGCAGATAATGCTTGAACCCATCACCAGTAGCAGCAGAGATAGCATGAATACATTCAATACCTGTCTGGTTGTAGTGTGGTGGACTGTTGACCATATCTACTTTTTGTTTAGGCCACCTCTGTTTTACATCTGACTGTGCCATAGCTTGCTTCATATACTCCTCATGTCGTGTCATGCTGAACCTCCTGTCTTTGTGTTGAAGTTAAGGTGTACTACGTTACCGTCATAGGTTTTCTCTACACCCGCTTCTTCCTCTAGTTCTACATCAATCTCCATCTCTGTGTCAAGTACTTCCATGACATATGAATGAACAATATCTCGCATTTCTTTTGACTCTTCCATAATAGGTACGCTGGCACACATCATTTTACAGTAATGCATTACTTGATAATAATCAGCGTCTTCTAGTGGATTGTCTTGTGAAGCTATAATAGATATGTCTATTTCCCCTGACCACCCACCTTCGTCATTTGGTAAAGGACGTACTCGTATGAGGTAGTCTTCATCATTAAGTTCTTTTGCTATTTTTTCTATATCCATATCTTATCTCCTTTTTATTTTAGTTCCGGCATACTTAATGAATGCCTCGTGTTTATTCTTACCCTTCTCCTTCAGCCAATCCTCTGGAATGACGCGATCATAGTATCTAAAGCCTTGCTTGATACACCATTCAGCGTATGTACTCTTTGCACCTTTACGCAGCTTACTGTTACTATTAGTGAATACGAAACGAATGTCAAGTTTAGGATGCTGCTTCTTGATAGCTATATGCTTGCGTCTATCTGCTGCAGTAAACAATCCTTTTGTTTCGATAATGATGCCGTTGTCCAGCACAAAGTCTGGGGTGTAGGTGCGGTAGGCTAGGTCTTCCCATTCAATCTTAATACATTCGTAACCATAGTTGATGTTACGTTCTTTAAGATATTCTGAAACTTTATGCTCTAGCCCACTGCGATACCCATACTTCTTAGCTGCAGCAAATCTCTTTGCATTAGCCAATGACATCTCCAATGTAACTCACCGTAGGTGGATTCTTAGCTTGTGACTTAACTGCTGGGCGTTCTGTTAGTTCAGACCAACAATCAAAACGGTAAGAACAGAAACGGCAACCGTCATTAAGTATTTTGTTGCCGGTTTCTTTACCTCTAAACTTCTCTGGTACAGGTTGAAAACATCTTTCAAATTTATTCTCCTTTACTGTGTCTGCAGTTTTTTGAATCTTTGCGATCTCCGCATCTAAGTCAAGACCTTTAGCTGGAACGTATTTAAACTGACCATTAGCTTTATTTACTACCCACCAGCCGCCTACTTTTTTACCTGAAGCTTTGGCGTAACCAGCAAGCTGTCCAACGTATCCAAAACCATCACCCGATGCGAGGGCTTCGTAAGATTCAAATTTGTTTCTGTAAGACCAGTCTGAAGCCGATTTAATATCATCAACTGCATCGTTAATGACAATATCATATGCGCCGTTAATATCAGCCCCAGAAAGGTTAAGAGTGACTTTTTCAGAATCATTGTAATTTACTCCTGCTTCTTTGAGAAGACCTTTGAACACCGCCTCAACGATGTCACCGATCATCATGTTCATTACGAATGTAGTAGGGAAGGGCAAGGCCACCTCTGGTTTATTCTTCTCGTACCAAAGCTGGCAAGTAGGGCGACCAACATTTGACATACGCAAACGAAAGTCACCCCTTGTCTTACCGCTACCGAACTGGCGTTTTAATGCATCAGCTACGTCATCGGCTACCTGTTTAATGGTAGCGTCTGACATAGTGGTTTTACCTGCAACTGCATGTTGCATGTACTGGTGCAAGGATAGTTCAGCCGGATGATGCATTATGCAACTTCCTCTTCATCAATTTCAATATCAACCATGCTATCAACAACGTCAACATCGTCATCTTCCATTTTGCTATTAGCCTTTTCAGACCATGCATTTAAGATGTAGTTGTTGTAGTTGTCAACCCAACTGATAAAGTCTGCAAACATTACGTTATCTTCTGGTGCTAACTCATTAGTTGTTGAGATATCTAGAGAAGACAAAGGAACATAGTAAGAAGCACCTGTAGGAATCTTACGCTCTTCATTATTTAACGTGATGTTATGGTTAATAGGCAGCAACTGCATCTTTGCTAATTTAGTAAAGACACTACCCATTTCCTTAAAGGCATCCTTGTTGTCTACTTCCCAAATGAATGGTGTAATATCCACCTGCACGGACTCGCCCTTATCGTTCATAGGATTGATCAGTTCTACTGTTCCCAATACAACACGCACACGCTTGATGGATTTAAGCAGTTCCTGTGTCTTCTGTGGCAACGCCTTAAAGTCTTTAACGTAGCCAGCGGGTTTACCACAGTTAAACCCACCATTATTATCCTTGAGGTCTTCATCAAGGCTGTCGTGCATAATGGTTTTGATAAAGCGATTAGGTGTTTTCGCATCACCTTGAACAAAACGCTTATACATGAACCGTGTCATAAACGGACGAACTTTTACGCTAGACGCATAGTAGGTTTGGCCATCAGGTATTTCTAGTTTGTAGGCACCACCTTCGATGACCTCTACATTTACTTTTTTACCGTTTACTTCTGCTGATCCCATGATAGGAGCATGATGAATCCGCATTCTAGGAAGCGAGTTAGTCTTAGTCGCTGTCTTAGTTTCATTTGCAGTACCCATAAGCTTTGCCATAGCAGCATAGTTGTTTGTATCAATGGTAGTCAATTGTGTCATATTTGTTTCTCCTTATGTTTTAGTGAATGAGGCATAGTTATATCAGATTACATCCTTAACGTCAAGCCAATTCGGTCCAATTTTAGACTCTAATAATAGTGGAACATTGAAGTCGATACCCCACCGTGTAGTTATTAGTTCAGGTAATGCTTTATTAGTCTGGTCTATGATATTGATTATCTGAACTTCTTCTTCTGGATGTACATCAATAACAATGCTATCATGTACAGTATTAACAATACAAGATTTTTTACCCTGTAGTAGTTGTTCTATGTGGAGTAGTGCCAATGGTACAATATCACCAGTAGCAAACCCCTGAACAGGATAGTTTTTAATCTGTGTAAAGTGTGACACACGCCCACTAGCTTTGCGCACTACATCTGGAAATGCATACTCTCTGCCGCTAGGCGTGGTTATCTTTTGTGTTTCTACAGCTTCTTTAGCCAGTCGGGAATGCCAAGCGGCGACTCCTTTGTATTTGGAGTTGAAGTGTTCATAGTACGCTGCTTCTGCTTTTGTTCTGCCATATCCTGTTGCGCCGTAGAGTGGAGCAAACGTATGCGCTTTCGCATCCTGCCTACTCGTAGGCTGACCAGCATCAGTAATAACTTTAGCGGTGTATGCGTGTACATCAAATCCAGTAGATACTTCTTCAATTGCAACCTCATCTTGAGATAAATAAGCAGCGGCACGAAACTCAAGCTGTGCAAAGTCAGCCTCAAGTATCTTACCACCATCCCATCGTGACACAAATACTTTCTTTACAGGAAACGTGCCGCCACGTGGCATGTTCTGCATATTAGGGTTAGCACCAGACAGACGACCTGTCGAAGTGCGATGTTGAAGCAAGCTAACATGCAGCTTACCGTCTTGTTTGGTGTAGTTCTTAATGCCATCAACAAAGGATGACAGGTATGTATCGACAGCAGACAGCCGCCGTACCTTAGATAAGAACTCTACTGCATCATCCATACCATGTGACTTAGCACCTGCTTCTAATAATTCAAGGTTCTGTTTGCTAGTGGAGAAGCCATTGGCTGATGCCCACTTAGCTGATGGTGGTTTGAATTTGAAGCCTGCTTGCACATCAGTAGGAATGAATTGGAAACCTGCTGTATTACAAGATGTACATTTACTTGCTTTAGCGAAAGGTTCGCCATTCTTTTTAGTCTTACGCACATAACCAGAACCATAACAGGCGGAACACTGTACTGCATTAGTACGATATAGACGCTGTGTTCTTGTAGCTACAAGCTGCCTAAACTCTGTGTCACCCATATAAGGGTCAATCAGAGCAGCCCAATCCTGTTTGTCAATAACTTTACGACCGTAGATAACCGAAGACAATTGCTCTGGGCTGTTAAGGTTGATAGGTGTATCACCCATAACTTTGCGTACATGCGCTTGCAACTCTTCAATTAGCTGCAGTTTTTCTTGTTCAAACTCCTTTCGTACTTCCTCTAGCTTCTCTATGTCTACTGAGAAACCGACTTGATACACTTTAGTTAGGCATTTAGCTAATCTATTAGTAAGCCTAGAAGTAGATAAAAGCCCCGCGTCAGATACGGTATTAAGACGATACCATAACTTATCTGATAGCTGCTGAGTAGCATGTAAGTCGGCACTAAGATATTCGGACAACTCAGCGTGAGGAATAGTGCGTGTGCTGTAGCCCTTCTTGAAGTATTCTTTCAAGGTATCCTGCTTCTTAGTATCGCACTCGTATCGTTCTGCACAAGCCTCAAGTGATAGCGGCTCCTTAACACCACGCTGCAGTACATACTCGACAAGCATTGTGTCGAACACAGCACCATCATACTTAAAGCCCGACTCCCACAACCATAGAAGGTCATATGCTACGTTGTGGCAGATTAGCAGTGTTGCTTTGTCTAGCCACTCTTGTACCGTCTTATGTCCATCTACATCGGCTGGCACGTCATTGTGATCAAACGTGACGATAAGTTCCTCACCCTGATCAGACAGCATACCAACCATAGTCAGTGAATTGTCTGGCTCAAACGGGTCAAGATGCATTTTACCGTCACGCTGGGTTACTGTGTTTTCTACATCAAGTGTTAGCTTCATACTGTATACCTCGCTGTTTGATATTCAAGTTCACAGTGTACCACACCATGCCACCCTGTCAATTTATTTTTCACGACATTGAGGTGACGCTGTGTATCTTCTTCGTCTTGTCCATCCACAACAGGGTTCTTAGCAATCAACACCATCAGGTCAGCTTCAGCAGCCTTACCTGTACGTGAGCCTTCCATCATAGATTGATTGAGCAGTACCTTACCTTCAGCATCAGCAGATAGCTGTGACATATAAAATACAGCACACTGATGTTGTTTAGCAATCTGTCTGGCGTGGATAGCATTAGCTTTAAGCGATTCGTCTTGACGAGCAAAGCCACCCTTCGCAAACTTATCACCCATATCAAGCAGAACAATGTCAGGCTTATACGCCTTACAGATACTCTCTACCCAATTCATGTCACGGCCTGTTGCATCCTTAATCTTAATGCGTTCCTTGACAGGGGCATACAAATCACGAGCCTTGCTAGGGTTGGCCTTAATCTCTTTCATTGTCATGCCTGTTGCAGCAGTCAGGTATCTAGCACCTACACGATGATAGCCTTCCTCGTTACACAGGATAATGCAGTTAGCACCTTGATGTGCAAAGCCACCCGGCGAAGCAATCAAGCTGGCATGAAAGGATGTCTTACCAGTGTTAGGTCTAGCACCAATCTCAATCAAGTGACCCGCGTTAACGCCCTCAACCTTACGTGTAAGACTAGCAATGTTGAATGTCCAACGAGCCTCTAGATCGTTACGCTCAAGCAGCGTTTCAATATCAATGTCATCCCACTCCACATTTAGGTTAGGAGTGAAGTCATCACCATACTGCTCAAGCAGCATACGCAAAGGCTCCAAACTAGACTTGTCACCATTGACATAATCAAAACCAAGATTAGCAACGTCCTCACCAATAACCTGCTGGAATAGCTTAGACAAAACCTCTTGTGCAATGTCGCTACCCATAGGCTGTTCTTTCTTGATGGTATTAAACAAAGAAGAATACGCTTGCTTCTGTGCTGTAGTAAATGTCGGATTGTTTGCCATGAACAATGCCTCAATCTCATCGGGTGTCACAGTACGTTCATACTTGTCCATAGCTGTGTCGATAGCCTGTTTAATCTTGCGTACATCCTTACTAAACAAACGATCAGGACAACGAGAACCACGATGTTCCTCGTAAAATCCTTTATCCATTAAACTTCTAATCAGTGATAATTCCATATAAATTCTCCATATCTGTCGGGTTACGATATTTAAAGTCATCTTTTAATCTAAGGACACGAACATCGTCTACATACCCTCGTAATTCTTTTGCCATCTGTAATGTCTTAGGTAGCGCATCGGGGTCTAACGCTATAACGGCTGTTGAGAACTGTGCAAGATACCCTTTATGCGACTCTTGCAATGATGTGCCAAGAAGCGCAACCCCGACAAAGGAACCGTAACCAACAACGGCTGCACTCACACAGTCCTCAACAACAACTGCGACTTTACCACAACCATACGTGTATGGCAAGCCACTTTTTCCATATCTTTTCCATTTAGGTAGGCGATTGCCTAATGATCGTCCAGTTGCATCTACCACAACACCATCATGTACGACAGGGAATACGACACGGCTTTCCTTCACATCATACATCAAACCTAGTTTGTCAATGTCCAAGCCCCATGTATCACACCATCTATTCATGTACACATTATCTTTGTGATGAACAACGTAGGAAGGCATCTCAAACGTAGAGGCAGCGAACTGCTCTGCCCCACTAAAGCCCTTGCGTATTTCATCTACAGATAAGTGGACACGAGTGCCACCCTTGATACCACAAGATACCTTGTAGCAATTCCACACAAGAGAACCCATGTTGTTGGTCACTGTAAATGTTTTGTGACCATTACAGTTAGGACAATTCATTCTCTTTGTACTACCATTAGGTATATCTAAATCATTTATAGTGTTATATATATTATTCATGTTATATCACTTTCCTTTGCGGCACTTGCTATGCTTTTACCATGTGATTTTCTTGTTGTCAATGCTAAATCAGCACTTGCTAGTGTATTTTTCATATATGGTTTTACCGAACTAGGGTTGGCGTGTCCTGTAACCGACATTATTTGTGCCATACCGACACCCGCCTCTACCATTTCAGTTGTACCAGTGCGGCGTAGATCACTCAGACGTAAATCTTTAGACAATCCTGCTGCGTCCATAAGCTTGCGTCCATGCAAGGGTAACTTGTACAGCGAATAAGGTCTGTATTCACCCCCAATA
>ERZ1048068.1669-NODE-1669-length-16816-cov-4.562914_pt1 | contig 16816 bp, 17 predicted proteins | sample MGYA00383098_ERZ1048068 | MGnify/ENA primary metagenome ERZ1048068 (study PRJEB29581, sample SAMEA5548368) | metagenome | biome: marine; feature: coastal; material: water | depth 1 m | study: Short-term variability in the microbial, nano- and picoplankton... | reverse complement strand
GTCCTTTCAGATGCCCTTTGTAATTCGCTGGCCTGGCGTGATTAAGCCGGGTTCGTCGTCAAAAGCACTCATCCAAAATATCGATTACGCTTCAACTTTCCTCGATGTCTGCGGAGCGGAGATTCCCAAAGATCTTCAAGGAAAGAGCCTGGTTCCTGTTCTCAAGAATAGCGGCAAGGCTCCAGATGATTGGCGGAAATCGATCTACTACACCTACTACGGAGAACGGACCCATCAGGTGGCAGCTCATGATGGAGTGCGCACGGAAGACTTCACCGCCTTCTATGTTCCCAAAACGAAAGAGTGGCAGTTGTTCGATCTTAAGAAAGATCCGCAGCAGATGAAGAGTGTTCACAAGGACCCAGCTTACACAGCGAAGCTCAGTGAACTTCAGCGGGAGTATGCCAAGCTGAAGGGCAAGTATCGTGCGCACTCGGCGATCCTTCGCGCTGATCGAAACAACCAAGAATGGTGGAAAAAGCGCCACGCCCAGAAAGTGGCGGAAGCTCGCAAGCAGTCCCATGATCTCATCTTCATTGGTGATTCCATTACGCATTCCTGGGAGGGTGCCGGTAAGGCCACCTGGGAGAAATACTACGGCGACCGCAAAGCCTTGAATCTTGGTTTTTCGGGCGATCGGACCGAACACGTTCTCTGGAGGATCAATAATCGTGAGTTGCAGAAGCAGAAAGATGCCAAGGCCATCGTGATGATGATCGGCACGAATAATACCGGACATAGTCAGCAGGATCCGAGTGAGACCGCCGACGGAATTGAGCGAATTCTCTCCGCGCTTCGTGCCCGTTGTCCCCTGGCGAAAGTTTTACTCTTAGGTGTTTTTCCTCGTGACCATAAGCCCGATGGGAAGCTTCGACAGATCAATAATGCCATCAATGAACGCATCGCAAAACTTGCTGATGGCGAGCGGGTTCACTTCATGGACATCGGGGGAAAGTTCCTCGATAAGGATGGATTTTTGCCCAAGGAGATCATGCCTGACTTCCTTCACCCAAAAGCAGAGGGATACAAGATTTGGGCCGAGGCGATCGAGCCCAAACTGAAGGAATTCGGGCTTTAGGTTCCGCAGAAGGTTTCGTGAACGACCTCCTCGGGACGAGGAGGCGATTCGAGATCGGAATATTCCTCTTGTTCCGTAAAGGGATTCTTTAGGGCATCCACGAGTCGATGGAAAGGCGCGAGGTCCCCATGGTAGCTTGCCTGGATAGTTTGCTCCACGCGATGGTTTCTTGGAATGAGGATGGGATTGGCTTCACGCATCTTCGAGACGTCGAGCGATGATCGATTCCAATCGTTGAGCCAGTCCTTGAAGGTGACTTTGTCAGGGAACAATTCAGTAAGCGGTTCGCTTGATTCTCCAGCGGCGAATCGGGTGAGGCGTCGGAAGAAAAGAGTGAAATCGATTTCCTGTTCGGTGAGAAGTTTCAGGCAGCGGTCAATTTCTTCAGGAGATGAGGTTTCAGGAAGTCCAAGTTTTCGAAGGAAGCGTGTTTGATAGTCTTGTTGAAACAGGTCTCCGAAGACTTTGAGTTCGGTTTCAGCCAGGGTAATGGCCTTGTCTGTATCGGAATCAATCAAGGGCAGAAGCGTTTCCGCGAAGCGCATGAGATTCCAGTGCGCAATACTGGCTTGGTTTCCCCAGGCGTAACGCGCATTACGATCAATCGAACTGAAGACACATTGCGGATGGAATTTATCCATGAAGGCGCATGGGCCGAAGTCGATGGTTTCCCCGGAAATGGCACAGTTGTCGGTATTCATGACGCCATGGATGAATCCCAACGACATCCAATGCGCAACCAGCGAAGCCTGTGCTGCGATGACCGCTCGAAGGAGCTCGATGGGATCGCTAGCTTCAGGATAGTGGCGCTCGATGGTATAGTCGGCGAGAACCTGAAGCGCTTCTACATCATTGCGGCCATAGAAGTATTGAAAGGTCCCCACACGAATGTGGCTCGCCGCGATTCTTGTGAAGATCCCTCCGGGTTCCGGTCCGTGTTGACGATGGACGGGTTCCCCGGTCGAAACCGCCGCCAGAGCCCGGGTGGTGGGGACACCAAGGGCCGCCATCGCTTCGCTCACGATGTATTCCCGGAGAACGGGGCCGAGGGCGGACCTGCCATCACCGCTACGAGAGAAGGGCGTGGGTCCAGATCCCTTGAGCTGGAGATCGAATCTTTTGCCCGATTGATCCAGAAGTTCGCCGATGAGGAGAGCTCGTCCGTCTCCGAGCTGCGGAGAAAAGTTACCGAACTGATGTCCGGCGTAGGCTTGTGCAAGCGGTTCGGCGCCCTCGGGAATCGTATTGCCGGAGAGGAATGCCAGGCCTTCGGCTGACTTGAGCTCACTCGGCTCGAGCGAGAGTTCTTTGGCCAGAGATGTATTTATTCTGATGACTTCGGGGGCGGGAACTTTTGAGGCTTCCTGTTTGAAATAGAATCTCCCGGGAAGTTGCGCGTAAGTGTTGTTAAAGGGGATTCGCATCGGACTGAAGATGCGCCAAGAGGGGAAAAACGCAGCATTAATTCTGTATGTTCCGCTTAATCATGGCGGTAGATGGTGTGCTGTAGGATTCCCACGCACTTTTTCCTTTCCCTGGTGGTTCTGTCAGACAGCATACCCCCTCATGAAGTTCACTTTGATTTTGGCAATTGCACTGGCATTCGCTACACCGATATTTTCCCACGAAGGGCACGATCACGCTTCCGGAGTCGGAAATGTCATTACTACCGCGACGGTGACCGGACCGGAAGGTCATCAGTTTGTTACGGCGCCGGGATGGGGATCTCTTCCCAAGGAAAAAAATATCGGTCCTCTTCACGGGGATCTGGCAGTGGTGAAATCGGGCAATGTCTATGTCTCTCTGGAGTCCAAAGCAGGCATTGCGGTATTTGATCGGCATGGGAAGTTTATCAAGACACTCAAACCCGGGCTTCAGCAATTGCACTCTCTTATTGCAATTGAAGAGAACGGCAAAGAGTTTCTCTGGGGCGCGCAGGTTAAGCAAAATCGCGCCGTGAAAGTCGATCTGGAGGGTAATATCGTATCGACACTCCCGAATGAAAAGACGGGGGACCTTGAAGGTGGAATGGGAGGATTGACCGAGGTGTTGGTCGGGCCCAAGGGACATATCTATTTTTTTATGGGCTATGGCTCTAAGAAAATCCACAAGCTCAAGCCCGACGGCACTCTGGTGAAAACCTACGGAGGGAAAGGGAAGGGCAAAGATCAATTTACGGCCTGCCATGGAGCTGCGATGGATTACCGCTATGACGAGCCACGTATTTTGGTTTGTGACCGCGATGGTCGTCGCATGATGCACCTCACTCTTGATCTCACTTGGATCGGGATTTACGGCACCACTCCAATGCGTCGCCCGGCTGATGTCGACGTGCAAGGTGACTACGCTGCGGTTGGCGAGATTGAAGGGCGCGTCATTCTCATGGATAAGGAAGGTAAGGTCGTGGCCGCTCTTCTTGATAATCCAAACGAAAAACAATGGGCCACCAATGGAGTGCCTGCGCATCAGTTGCATGACAACGCATTCTCCGCTCCCCACGGAATCAAGTGGGGCCCCCAGGGTCAGATTTACGTTTCCGAATACAGTAAGGTAGGCCGCCTCATCGCGCTCTTCCCCAAGAAGTAACTTACTCCTAAAATCATGATAGAATTGGAAGACTTTTTTGAAGATGTTATCGGCAAGACTCTTCGCGGAACGGGGATGGCTGATGGTGTGTTGTCCTTTCTCACCAACGTCGAGGAAGACGTTATCGCAAAATTAAAAGACGGCGAATTCGACGAAGCAGCCGTTCGTGCAATTGCCCCTTCGCTGGGGCTTGATGCCGATACTCTTGTGGAACTGGCCAATCGTTCGTGGCGTCCCGAGGAGGTCAATCTCGACGGGCTGAAGCAGTTCAATACTGACTTCGACGATGAGATGACGGTGAATGCTTACCTCATCTGGGACGACCAGACAAAGGAAGCTGCTCTCTTCGACACGGGTGCCAATGCCGACACCGCTCTTGCTGCGGCGAAGGAGTTGGGTGTTGAAATTAAGACGCTTTTTATTACGCACACTCATATTGATCACATCATTGATCGGGAGAAAGTGATTGCGGCTAATCCCGGGATTCGAGTTCTCGTGAATGGAAAGGAACCCGTCGCTGGAGCCGAGCGTTTTGCTGCCGGTGATACCTTTTCCATCGGAACACTTCGCGTTTCCACGCGTCTTACTTGGGGGCATTCACCTGCGGGAACGACTTACGTTGTTCATGGTCTCGACCGTCCGGTTGCAGTTGTCGGTGATGCTCTTTTTGCCCAATCGATGGGTGGAGGGGTCGTTTCCTTTAAAGATGCGCTTGCTACAAATCGTGAACAGATTTTCACTCTTGAAGAGCAGACCGTAATCTGCCCGGGACATGGTCCCATGACTTCCGTGGTGGAAGAAAAAGCCCACAATCCCTTCTTTCCAGAATTCAAATAAACAAACCAACTACCTAATAACCGAACACATGAGTAAAGTAGCATTTGTCGGCGTCGGCCGCATGGGAGCCAATATGGCTCGTCATCTTCAACTTGATTGCGGACATGACATCACCGCTGTTTATGATGTCAACAAAGAGGCTTCTGCCGAGATCGCCGCAGAGCTGGGAGCAAAGGATTGCACCACTCTTGCCGAAGTGACCGAAGCGGCGGAGATCATCTTCACTGTCGTCACCAACGACAACGCAATGCGAGCCATCTTCCTTGGTGACGGAGATAACCTCCTCGTTGACTCCTCCGGAAAGACCTTCATCAACTGCGCGACTTTATCGCCCGGTATTCACAAAGAGGTTTATGCTGCCGGTAAAGCTGTTGATGCCGACGTTCTCGAGGGAGCGATGGCTTCTTCAATTTCACAGGCCCGCGAGGGGTCGCTTTTCCTCATGATTGGTGGAGACGAAGGGGTCTTCAATACTCACAAGGAGATTCTCGACCAACTTTCCGTGAATCTCAGCCTTTGCGGTGAGATTGGCAAAGCCGCCGAAGTGAAGGCTCTCGTTAACATGGTGATGAACATCAATACTGCCGGCCTCGCCGAAGGTCTTGGCCTCGCCAGTGCCCTGGGAGTCGACATCGATCTGATCTGTAAAATCTTCTCACAGACCGGCGCGAATAGTCGTGTTCTTGAGACCGATGCGGAAGACATGCGCGACCGTGATCACGAATGCTGGTTCTCTGCTGAACACGCTGCCAAGGATTCCGGGATTGCCCAGGATATAGCCAATGGTCTTGGAGTTTCACTTCCAGTTAATGACGCCACTAAAGCTCAATACGACAAGATGGTTTCCGAAGGCCTCGGTGAATTGGACAAGTCCGGCATCGCCGAACTGACCTTCCCGGGACGTCATTCTTCCTAATCGGCTGGAGGCGCCTCGTTTTTGCGGAAAATGGCTTGTTTTCCCAGTCGGCGGCGGCTGAGAGAAAGTGCGAGAGGCCAATGATCAAAAGTGTGACCAGAAATCGAGGGAAGAATATGGAGTAAGAGATTGAGGAAAGATGGGCAGCTGAACAGGGAAAAAGGATATCGAGCGGGAAGGGAGGGGATTGTGCAATTCAGTTGAAGATAGATGGGCTTGCCGAGTCCCCTCTGATTGCTAATCTGCTGTCGTGCCAGATGGGTATCAGGAAATTTCAGGACTAAGAGTCGAGGTTGAAGAGGTGATCTTCAATCCGAATCTTGAGGCTCCGGAAGAGAGGCCTTACCCCTTTGTTTACTTTATCTCGATCATCAACGACTCGAACGAGGCTCTCACTATATGGGGGCGGAAGTGGATTTTAAAGGATGTGACAGGAGAGATGATGGTAGTTGAAGGGAGTGGCGTCGTTGGGGAAAACCCGTTTTTACTTCCGGGAGAACGGTTCTCTTATAATTCCTACCACGTTATTGGAAAAGACAGCCGGGTGAGTGGTTCTTTTTTTGGGACTTCGGAGCATGGCGCGAAAGTCAGGGTAACCATTCCGGGCTTCAACCTGGTTGTCCCGGATTCGATAACCTGAGGTGTCGGGATTCCGAGATGATTTCGTGCATGGCAATATCATGGGGGTCGCTTGGGAGCATGTCCTGAATTTGAAAGTCGAAGGCCACACCTATTAGACGAGCATTGATGGTCTTTGCGAGATAGCGGTCGTAGTATCCACCTCCCTGGCCAAGCCGTATTCCTGATGGTGAAAAAGCGATGCCCGGGCAGATCAGGGTATCGAGATTGTTTGGAGTGATTTCGGGGGCGGATGGCAGGGGTTCCAGAATACCAAATTTTCCGATGGTCAGATTACAGTGACTGGTGACCTGGTGGAAAGTCATCGACCCAATCCCGGTGACTCTTGGGAGAAACCACTGGATATTTTCGTTGGAAAGAAGGGAGAGGAGTTGGGGTTCGCGGGCAGTTCCGGAAAAAAGGGCGCAGTTTGTTCCGCTTTCAAGGGTGATGGAACGCGATATCCCGGTGGACGCAGCTTGCAATACAGGCGAAGAAATTTTGGCAAGCGATGATCTGATCGCAGAGCGGAGTTCCTCCTTGGCGCTTGCGTTTGTTGACATCGTGGGGACAATACTGCTCATGCGTCTACTTGGGCAAGTGTCCTTATTTTTACTTTTTTGTTTTGCTCTCGAGGCACAGGAAAAGCGGGCCTTTGAATTTAAGGCTCCAATCGTAAGGGAAAGTATTTTCAAGGAAGTTGGGATGAATGACCGGGAGAAGGATGCTTACGCGACTAATCTGGCCATTTTCACGGCGAATGAAATTGTGCGTATGAAGGCGAATCAGGATTCCTTGGGCTTTGCCCGGAAGGCCCTGGCCGTGGCGATGCACCTGTCGCCTCGAAACAAGCGGGCGGTGATTCTTAAATTTCAATTAGAGAAGGGGGTGATGCCCACAACTCTTGAGACGCAATACGGCCCCAAGACATTGGCTACCTTGTTTGTCACGCGCGCTGAATTTCTTTATCAACAAAAGGGGAATGTAAATCGATTGTTGGCGCGCTGTTTGATCGATCTGGCCGTTACGATTGATCCTCGAAATGAGGATGCGGTTTACGCTTATGAGATACAGAAAATCGATTTGGGGGAATTGGCGTGGGGCCCGATTACTGATGCTCCCAAGCCGGTGATTCCTAATCCTTGAGGTATTCTGAGAGCATTTCGCGGAGGCTATTGCGAGCACGGAAGAGTTGGCTCTTCACGGCGGGAACCGAGAGTTCCAAAACTGTAGCCATTTCCTCGTAGGGCATTTGCTCGTAGCGACGAAGAATCACAGCGAGCCTCTGTTTTTCGGGAAGGCGGGCAATGGCGTTGTCGACGATTTCGTTCATTTCCGACTGGGCGAGCTTTTGATCGGGTTGGGAAGTTTCGTCGGAATATGCGACTGAGCGATGCCAGTCGTCCTCTTGCTCTTCGATGGAGGATTCTTTTCGTCGGGATTTCTTGGCCGTTTCGTTGAAAACGAGATTTCGGGTGACGGTAAAGAGGAAGGTCGTGAATTTGGCCGTCGGTTGGTAGCGTTTGGCTGATTTCCAGATTCGGAGGAAGACTTGTTGGGCAATATCCTCGGTATCGGCGGAGCCGTTGGTCATTTTGGCCACAGTTCCAATGACTGCGCCTTGATGTTTTTCCACGAGGAGACGGAAGGCTTGGTCGTCACCTTTTGCGATGCGGGCCATCCAAGCTACGTCTTCATCATTGGCATCCTCAGTATCCCCCATGAATCTTCGGGGGAGTTAACCAGAGGATTGGTCGCGAGTCGCGAGAATTTCCCGGGATTTATTTTGATTGGCCCGAAAAAAGGAAACACCCATGATTAATTTAGATTTCGGTGAGCAAATCGCCGATTGAATGGTCATTAGCATGAGAAGCATGGATAAATCGGACGAAGAAAAGGGAAAGTGGGTGTTGCTTCAGGCGCCGGGATTCAATTGTGCAACGATCGGGGCGGTTGCGATGATCATTATCCATGTCGTGGTAATGTCGACGGGCGGTATTTTTCCCGATGGAGCGGAAGGAGGGTTGAGATCGCTTTACATCCAGCTGGGTCTGACTTGGGAGGGCGTTTCGTCCGGCCATGTCTGGCAGCTATTTACGTATTTTTGGCTTCATGGAAATTGGGGACATCTCGTTCTTAATGTGATTTTATTTTACTACAGCTGTGCCCGCTTGAGTCACGTCCTGAGCAGTTCTCGGATCTTGATCCTTTTTTTGGCGGTGAGTATCGGTTCGGGATTGATTCATATTTCCGCTCAAGCTGTTTTCGACGGGATGCCCAGAGAACCTCTGGTGGGGGCGTCGGGAGGAATCATGGGTCTTTTGTTGGCTTATTTCGCCCTCTCTCCAGGTTCACGAATGCTTTTGATTCCGGTTTCGGCCAATAATCTGGCTAAGGGGATTTTGATTGCGAGTGCGCTTCTTTTTGGGGCGACGCCCTCATTGGGGATTCCCTTTCTTAGTGACCTTGGAGGGGGTTTGGTTGATCTGCTGGGGCCGGGATTGTTTCAAATCGCCCACTTGTTGCATTTTGCCGGGGGCTTGATTGGTTGGGTCTCGATTCCAAGGTTTTTCCCAAAACTGCTGACCTTGGAGGATTTAGTGAGAATGCGAAATCAATCGGAAATCGTGGCGCAACTGCGCTAGGGAACTTCTCAGTGGTTGACGGTTAGAGTAGGCACTGATTGACTTTGCACTCGTTTATGGGATCGCAGTCAATTCTTGTCGCAGGGGGTGCCGGATATATCGGATCGCATACGGTTCGCTTGCTGAACTCAGAGGGCTACAAAGTCGTGGTCCTTGATAATCTCGTATACGGGCATCGTGATGCCATTGTTGATAACGAGGTGGTTTTCGTTGAGGGCGCAGTGGGGGATCGTGAGCTTTTAAGGCGCTTGTTCAAGGAACACCTATTTGTTGCCGTTATTCACTTTGCTGCTTTTGCCTATGTCGGGGAATCGGTGACCGACCCGTTGAAGTATTACCGTAATAATACCGCGGAGCCTTTGACTCTCCTTGAGGTGATGGCTGAGTTTGATTGTCAGGCTTTTGTCTTTTCTTCAACCTGCGCCACTTATGGAGAACCCCGGAGTATTCCTCTTACCGAGGATCATCCCCAGAGTCCAATCAATCCCTATGGCAGGAGCAAGCTCATGGTTGAGTGGATCCTGGACGATTGTGATCAGGCTTTTAGTCTAAAGAGTGTCGCACTGCGCTATTTCAACGCAAGTGGATGCTCGTCTGACGGCAAGATCGGAGAGGATCACAATCCGGAGACCCACCTGATTCCTCTCGTTCTCCAGGCGGCGCAGGGAGGGATTGAGCACCTCACGGTTTTTGGGACCGATTATGAGACCCCCGATGGAACCTGTATCCGGGATTACATTCATGTGGAAGATCTGGCGACGGCCCATGTTGCGGCGGTGAAGCATCTTGCCGGTGGAGGAGAGTCAGTGCGTTGCAATCTGGGGACGGGAATTGGAGTGTCGGTGAAAGAAATCATTGATGTTGCGGAGGAAGTTACGGGCCGAAAGGTGCCGGTGAAGTATGGGGAGCGGCGTCCGGGCGATCCGGCGCAACTCGTTGCGGATCCCAGATTAGCGAAGGAAATTCTTAAGTGGGAGGCACAGCACACGAAGGTGCGTTCAATGGTGGAAACAGCTTGGCAGTGGATGTCTGCCCCGCACGGCGGTCATTTCGAGGAGTGATTTACAGTGTAACTACAATTTTTTGCTTGCTCTCTCTTCGTTTAAGACCGATCTCTTATCCAACAAATGTTAAGGACAACATCCAGAACCCGCATCGGTTCGAAAGGCTTCAGTCTTGTCGAGCTGCTCGCCGTGATGACAATCATTGCCGTTCTTCTCTCGTTGGCGTCGGTTGGAATTTCTAAAATTGGTAAGGGTCAGGGTATCACCTCCGGGATTGCCTTGGCAGAGGGGCTTGTGAGTTCTGCCCGTAGTATTGCCAAAGGGAAGGGGACGACTGCCAGGCTGATCATTCATTCGGAGCTGAATGACAACGATCCGACTGAGCGGAGTCGTTATCGCCGGCTGATGATGGTTGTTTATCACGAAATAGATCCTGAAACAGGCGTCGAAAGTCAAACTTGGTCTCGGTCCGGGGTTCCGGTGTTTTTGCCCGACCAGGTATATTTTAGTGCGGAGCGTAGCAGGAAAGAAGTCGCGACCGGCGATGAGTGGTCCAAGGATAGATTCCAGTTGTCCAACGATCCGTCTGATTCTGCGGATTGTTACTATATCGAGTTCAATTCCCAGGGGATTTGCACCACTCCCGGTGCAAGTTTCGTGTTTGAAAACGGGGCTCGTCCCAACAACGAGGAAAGAGCGATTTTAGGAAAAACGAGAAATATTGGGGGGTTTGTTATCTGGAGGAATGGAAGCACCTCAATGATCAGAGACATCGACCAAATTGATAGCGAAGGCTAATTTCACAACTATTTGCCATCATGAAAAAGCATTTTAAAAAGTCCCATCTGAAAGGATTTACCCTCGCGGAATCTGTTATTGCGCTGGGGATTCTGGTTGTTTTGATTACTGGGTTTTTGGCGGTCTTCGGACCTGCTGCAACGGTAATTCGGAAAACACTTTCTGCCGACGAGGCCAGTCGACTCCAAACGACCCTTGAAAGGGAGCTTTCCAATATCAGGGAGGGTGATGATGAACAACGTTATCTCAGCAACTCGTTTTACAAGGCGATGAATTGGATTTCCAGATCTCATGAGAGAGGGAACACAGTATTGATTTATAAGTATCGGGGTAATCCAGCGGAAATACGCATTGATGGAACGCTTGAGCCTACCGAGAGAGGAAAGATCCAGCTGGCTGGCGAGGATTACGTTATCCAGCCGATGGTTCGTCGTGTTGATGATCCGCTTCTGGAAGATGATCTGGGTGCTGTCGATGGAAGAGTCTTCTTTGTAAAAATGACCCAGTTAATCTTTGAGGGAGAGGGATTACGGGTGGCCGAAGAGATTGGTGTCATTACCGATCCCTATGATCCAGGTGAAGATTTTGCAGCTACTCCGGATGAATATCCCGAGGCTGTCATTGCTTATGAAGCTCAGTTTTTCACCCTTCCCACGGTTTCCTACGATTTCCTCACCAATGCGTTCAATCCCGAGAAGTTCACCAAACCGGTGTTCACGCGGAATCTCACAGTTCGTCGCTAGTTTTCTTTAATTCCCCATTATTATGATCATTTCCACCCGCCATTCGACTCGACGAAAGGGTTTTACCTTGGCCGAACTTTTAGTCGCCATGACGATCACGATTGTTTTGGTTACTTTGACCATCACCATTACCGGCACTGCAATCGACGCCTGGAGAGGGGCCCGGACAGAAATCAGGGCAGCGAGTCAGGCTAAAATCATGCTCGATGCCCTTGGAAGTGATCTCGAATCGATGATTCTTCGTCGTAATAATGAATTCGAATGGCTGCATGCTGACTCCAAGGAGACCGACGTCGGTCCGGAGGATCAGCCGAGTCCAAATGCCGGCCGCTTGATTTTTTTCACGGCTGCTGCTGATCGGTATAATGGTGAGGTTGGTAAGGAATCCGTCGATGAAGGCGGAGACGTTTGTGCGGTATCCTATCAGTTGGCATACACCGATCCAATTTTCGGAGGGGATGATGAGAAGACCTCTACCTTCGTCATGTATCGGGCCCTGCTTAACCCTGATGAAACGTTTCGAGGGCTTCTCGGGGAGGAGAATCTTGAGGTTGCATTTCGTTCGAAATCGACCGGAAACGAGCCCGTTGATTTTATTTGCGAAAATATTTATGAACTAACAGTGACTTTCGTCGTGGAGTATATCGACGAGAATAATGACAAGAAAACAGTGCGCATTCCCATCATGGCAACGGCCAAAGGACAGAACGCCGTTCGGGAGTTCATTATTAACGGAACCAGAATCAAAGCGAATGGAAGGGATAGTGTTCCCTACAAAAATGGTTCGGTGGTCGCAGTGGATTTGAGTATTACCGTCATCTCGGACCCGGGTCTGCGAATTCTCAAGAATAGTCCTTTTGCGAATGCGGAGGCTAAGGCCAAATTCATCGAGCAAAATGGATACCGTTACACCAAAACAGTGATAACTCCCCGTCCATAAGTTTTTTTAGAAATCTTCCAAGAATTTCTTGCATGCAGGCAAAGCCGGGCTTAAGAGCAGCGCCGTTAACAGATTGAAAGCGCGGGTGGCGGAATTGGTAGACGCGCCAGACTAAGGATCTGGTGTCCTTTTTGGACGTGGGGGTTCGACTCCCCCCTCGCGCACCATCTGGTTGACAGTCTCACAAAGGCCCCAAACGGGGCCTTTCGGATTTCCCCGGATCATGCTCGGTTAGCTCAGTGGTAGAGCGCTTGCTTCACACGCAAGATGTCACTGGTTCAAATCCAGTATCGAGCACCATCCGCGGCCCTAAAGCTTTTCATCTTTTTGGAGACAAATCGTTTGGTTTCAGGCATTCTCCTTTGTGAAGAATGGTGCTTAAGGGTCAGAATTTGAATAAGCAATGGAAGTCATGGTTGAGCGAGAATGCTCCCCGACTGCTGGCCTACGCCCGTCAACGGTGCCAAAGTGCCGAGGAGGCAGAAGATGTCCTACAGGATGCCTTGATCAAACTATGGCATTATCAAGAGGAGAGGGAGTTTAGACCGCCAGATCTTCCTTTGGCTTTTTCAGTTCTGAGATATTTAGGCTTGGACCATGGCCGCGGAAAAGGGCGCCGGGAAAAGCGGGACCATAAGATTATTCAGTTTCAACAAGATGATGACTATTGGTTGGATCCTGCCGCCGAGGACCAGGAGGAGGCGGAGATCCTTCGAAGAGAGGTGCAGTCGCTTCCGGAGAAATTGCGGGAGGTTCTGACTCTGAAAATCTGGGGTGGTCTCACTTTTGCCGAAATCGCCAAGATCCTAAATTTATCAAACAACACGGCAGCGTCACGATATCGTTATGCTCTTGAGCAGCTGCAGAAAAAACTCAAACATCTCAAAAACTCCAGACATGGATAATTCTTTAAAAGAACTAGAATCGCAGTTGAAATCATTGCTTCCGCGTGGGCTTACCGATGAAGGTGAAGCTTCGTGTTCGGCGCTCATTGACAAATTGGCAGCTGGTGAAGTGGATGATCTGGCACCGTACCGATCCGGACTAAGCTGGAAGGCCAGCGCAGCGGCGGCGGCAGTTGCCTTGGGAATAGGCTTGGGGTCCGGATGGTGGCTGGGCAAAGGGGTTTCCAATTCTCAGGATTTTGTCGAAAAAGATCCGGTGTCTGCAAGCTATGTGGCGGGATTCGATATTATTGCGCATCCCACGAAAATCGTATCCGAAGGCCTCGCTTCCGTCTATGTTGATGACGCGGGAGAGGTCCGCGAAGTTTGGAATGAGGTGAAAGTGGAGAAAGAGACAATTCGTCCAGTGGGAACCAATAGCGTGATCACTTGGTCGAAGAAAGATCGCTACGAGATTGAGGTACCTAAAAGCCAGTTTTAGAGAACTTATGTAATCAATGAAGTCCTTCGTCTGTCTGTTTTTTCTTTCGGGTTCTTTGCTCTACGCGGGGAGGCTCCCGTGGATTGGTGTATCTTTGCATTGCTCTAAAAGCGAAGAATCAGTGACAGCGGGAGTGGCCGATGGGGTGGGGCTCAGTGTTCGACATGTCGCCAGGAATGGCCCTTTAGAGAAATCTGGTGGATTGAAGGGTGATTTGTGGTGGAAATTTGATGGTCAGATTCTGGTCAGTCGGGGACAATTAGTTGTTCTATTGCGGGGAAAAAAGCCCGGAGATAGGGTGAAGGTGGACTTTTTTAGGAACAATCAGCCAAAAAAATTAACCTTGGTTCTCTCCGAATGGCCCAAATCCAAGAGCTATGTCGTTTCGAGCAGGGGATCGCGGGATATTCCTGAGCAAGGTTCCCGCAGACTTGAAAGTTCGGTGGAGACGACCGAAATGACGGTCAATGGAGAGCATTTCACTCTGGAAAAACGACCTCATGGATGGTGGTTGAAGGTGATCAAAGATGATAAAGCTCTTTTTGACAAAGAGTTAACTCCTATTAACTTGTCAAATTCATTGGAGCCTCGATGGATGGAGCCTTTTATGGTTTTGCAGATGACCTTGGTCCAAAAGTCATCGTCTGGATCGGGAGAGAGGAAGAACCGGGTGAGGTATATTGCACGAGATCCAAAGCCGAAGGAAACAAATTGACGGGAGCGTAAATTTGACTAAGCTAAAAGGTTTTCGATCAGTTCTTGCTTTTCAGGTGTGAGAAAGGCACGCTCGCGCCATGCATCCTGATGTGGCGAAGTTAGTGGAAGCGGGCCGAATTAATGAGGCCGTTGGAGAGAAGCTGTCAAAAATAGCACCTGGATCATATCGGATCCATAAAGGTTACGGCGGTGGTGTCGTTACTGACTGGGATCTCTTTGGAGGGAAAGTCACCATCGATTTTGAAAAGGAAAAAGGAAAAGTGATGGGATTGAAGCTCGCTTTGGAAAAAACCGAAGCGGTGGAGCCAGATGATGTTCGCGCCCAGAAGGTAAGTCAAATCGACGAACTTAAGGAACTGGCGACGTCGAATCCCGTGGAACTCGTGGCCAAAACAATCGCCAGCCATGGAGGCTACATGACCATGGATCAGCTGGACGCTGAATTGGCCGGCAGTGTCATTGAGGCAGGTATTTATAAGAAGTGGTGGGAAAAGACAAAGAAGGCACTCAGGGAAAGTAAGTTGGTTTCAGTCCCCACCAAACGCACCGACCCGCTTGTGTTACGGGAGGCATCCGCTAGTCCTGGAGAAGCTCTGGTTGAGGATCTCGAGATGGCTCGGAGCGCAAAAGGGCGCGTCAAAGCTCTCGAAGCGATTCAGCGAGAAGCGCCCTTGGTGGCCTCGGTAGAAGGCCTATTGAAGACCGCTTTTGCAATCGTAAATGATGCGGCCTTGAAGCTGGTCAAGCTGTCTCCGGCCCAATCACTGGAGTTGATTGCCTTGCGTGATGAGATTGCTGACGAAGTGAAGCAGGAGGACGCCATTGAGCCAAGTGCTCCTAAAATTTCTGATATTCTGATCGTTGCCGAAACGACTTTGTCAGATGACTTGAATCAGGTAGCCGCTGCCCGATTGAAGCGTATTCTGGAAGCGTTTCCAGTTGCCTTCGGTGAGGATTGGGTTCCCCAGATTTTGAAAGTCTTCGGTCGTATTAGTTCCCGTGGAGTTTCCGAGATTGCCAAGCTTCTTGCTGAGAAGGAAGAGGCGGCCAAGCTGAATGAGCACATTCGTATCGCCATTTCCCGTCATGCCTTGGGGCCTGATTCTCTTGCCTGGATTTGCCGTGAGCGGAAAAAGGCATCATCCGAAGTCTTCGGCGGAGCTGTTGGTTCGGTAATTCTGACTGTTCTCGAGCAGGACTCCATGGATGACGGTCCCCGTCGCAGCGGACGTTTGGGAAATCTTCTCATGGATGATCGCGAGTTGATTCCGGACCTACTCGATGGAATGGAACTGAATGATGTGCGAAATTTCGCCCGCAAGCTTCTCTCGAGTCCGGCCTTCCCGGAACTGGACCGCAAGTCCCTGATGGCTCGTGTTATTAAGACCGTTCCTGAAACCCAGGAAATGGTGAGTGGCGAAGCTACCGGTAATAAGGAGGATACCTTGCTGGTTTCCTGGGAGAGTCTCGACCGTCGTAAGGCCGAATACGAAGACCTCGTGAACAACCGCATTCCGGCCAACGTGAAGGAAATCTCGGTGGCGCGGTCTCATGGCGACCTTCGAGAGAATTTTGAATATCATGCGGCCAAACAAATGCAGACTGTCTTGAATGCCCGTAAGAACGATCTTGAAAGAGATCTTGAGCGTGCTCGTCCGACCGATTTTGCCGGGGCGGATACCTCCAGTATCAATATCGGAACCAAGATCAATTTGAAGATCGATGGTGGCGGAGAGCGTGAGATGACAATGCTGGGAGCCTGGGATGCCGATCCCGAGAAGCATATCGTTTCCTATCTTTCGGAGATTGGTCAAATTCTTGTCGGGAAATCCATTGGAGAAGCCGTTGAGATTCGCGATACCGATACCGAGGAAATGATCAAGGTGACGGTTGATTCAATCGAAGCCATCTAAAAGAGCCTTTAGGATATTTATTAAAACCAACAACATGTCAGAAACCACCATCCAATCAGTCCGCGGCCGTGAAATTATCGACTCACGGGGAAACCCAACCGTCGAGGTCGATGTTCAACTCTCCGGCGGAGCCTTCGGTCGTGCCGCTGTTCCCAGTGGAGCAAGTACTGGAGAGCATGAAGCCTGGGAGCTACGAGACGGAGACAAATCACGCTACCTCGGCAAGGGAGTTCTGGGAGCTGTTGCCAATATCAATGACAAGATTTCTCCAGCGTTGATTGGGGCTGATGCGACGAACCAAGCTGCCATCGATGGTGCCATGCTGGCTCTTGATGGAACCAAAAACAAGAAAGAGCTCGGAGCCAATGCTATTTTGGGCGTTTCCATGGCGGTAGCGCGTGCCGCTGCTTCTGGAGTTCAGCTTCCTCTCTACAAGTATCTCGGAGGCCCTAATGCCAAGGTGCTCCCTTTGCCAATGATGAACATCATCAACGGAGGTTCGCATTCCGATGCTCCGATTGATTTCCAGGAATTCATGATTATGCCGGTTGGAGCCCCAACCTTCCGTGAGTCGCTTCGTTACGGTGCGGAAGTCTTCCATTCACTGAAGTCTGTCCTTCACGACCGTGGTCTCT
>ERZ1048068.1666-NODE-1666-length-16837-cov-4.739959_pt1 | contig 16837 bp, 16 predicted proteins | sample MGYA00383098_ERZ1048068 | MGnify/ENA primary metagenome ERZ1048068 (study PRJEB29581, sample SAMEA5548368) | metagenome | biome: marine; feature: coastal; material: water | depth 1 m | study: Short-term variability in the microbial, nano- and picoplankton... | reverse complement strand
TCGTTGCTATGACAGCTCACGACGCGGGACATGACGGCACAAGAAACGCAACAATCTGTCAGCTAGAGTCACGTTCGTTTGATCTAGTCGAGCCGTTGCTTCAGGGCGCGCAATGCGATGCGCATGATATTTACGCTATCAAACGTATTATTTGGAGTACTGATCCAATACTTTATGCAGGGCTACACAAAGGCGCAGCGGCGTCGACGTTTAATTTGAATTACCCAGTTTGGCAAGCGGTTATATGTCAAGAGGCGGATATTCTTGCGAGTGCTCTACCGCAATTTGAAGATGAATTAACCCGAGAACTCGCATCTGAGTGGCGAAAACTAGACCCCATATCTGCGGAAGGCCTTTTGTCAGCAGGGGGGCGGAAGTATTTCTTAACTCATTTCGCCAAATTCTCATCACCAGCGTCCTCGTCATTAGGGCTGCAACAGATAGTTAAACAACAGATCGTAGACCTATGATTTGGTTTAGCAGAATGCTACTAAGCACACGACAAGGTGCGACACTAGACTTTCAATTGACTAGTGATCTTTTCATTCTCCAATACACGTGATCGCTAATTTAGGCGCCGGCATGTACAATAAAAAAAAGCTCAGAGAAAAAATAAAATGCTATCCAATATTAAAAGTGATTTTATTAACAAGTTAGAGCTAAAGAGAAAGGAAATCCTTCCTCAAAGCCCACCCGAGTATAAGAACCTCATATCTGATGCGGTTCATACTGCGATGAATTTGATCAGCAGTTCGGACGCGCTTTATCACGATGTCGAGCATACCTGCATGGTGACCCTTTGTGGTCAGGAAATTTTTGCTGGAAAAAAAACGCTTGAAGGAGAGCTTAATGCCTCAGACTGGCTCCACTTCACGATCGCACTCCTTTTTCACGACATTGGGTATGTCAAAAACATTCTAAGCGACGATAATGAATTCAAACAAGTGATCAACTCCAAAGGAGACACTCACATGTTAGAGCCTGGTGATACAGATGCGTCGTTAACCCCCTATCACGTTGAACGCGGAAAGCTCTTCATTCAACAAAGAAGCTGGCATAAGGATATCGACAAGGAATTACTTGAGAAACTAATTAGCTATACCCAGTTCCCCATACCCAATCGAGGAACGGCCACCAGCGCTAAGGAAGAAAAATTGCATGCCCTAGCTAGCCTAGTCGGATCGGCAGATCTCATCGGACAATTAGCCGATCCTATGTATGACATCAAGATCCCAAGGTTATTTTATGAATTTAGAGAAACTGGATCTGCTGAAAAAATGGGGTACCAAACACCTTCTGATCTTCGAGCGGGATATCCCAGTTTTTTTCTTAACTTTGTCCGACCACACATAGGATCAGCACTCAAATATTTGCAAGTGACTGACGAAGGAAAAGATTGGGTATCGAGCCTGAACTACCATGTTTTCTCTCAAAGTCATAAGGCCGAACTCGAGAAAAGTGGTATCGAACTTTTAAGTGAGATCACAAAAATTCAAGCGAAAAAATATAATGTTGAAGATTTAATTCGTTTGATCTTAGAAAAGATTTGTATTTACAAACATTGGCCACTGGGACACGCTTACTCTGTACAACGTAATGAAAACGGGGTCATGCTCAGGTCAATGAAGGTGTGGTACTCAAATTCCGATGACGATCAAACGCAAGAATTCAAAGCCATCAGTGAATCGTATGTCTTCAAAGGCGGAGAAGGCTTACCTGGCAGAGTATTTAATACGGCAGCGGTGCAAACCATTTTTGACGTCACATTAGATCCAAATTTTCCTCGAGCAAACTTAGCAAAAGATATCGGTGTCCGCGGAGCATTCGCTTTCCCGTTAAAGGACGGATTGGGAGTTAGGTGGGTGCTCGAATTTTTTAGTCCAGAACCGGAATTACTTGATCCTTCAGTATTAGAGTTAATGAAACATGTCAGCACCTATATCAGTAAGGGCTTTGAGGAAGGGTTGCACCGAACATGATTAATTTCACGCGAATTGCAAAATTTGAATTCGAGCGGGTCCTCTCTGAATCGATCGAATATCAAAACAACGAAGTCATGCAAGCGTCTGATATCGTCAAAAATATGGCGCTGATTGCGTTCACACGCTTTGCAAAGTCCAGTAGCCTGTATTTCTCGCTTGGAAACGCGCTTTCAACTTCCGCCATTGGCTTACATGTTCTTAACGCTATGCGTTGCCGGGATGGTGTGGTCACGCCCGAGCAAGTAATCAACCTGATGGCATCTGTGCTCTTTTGCAACATCGGAATTATCAAAGGGGTCCTAGAAGATGATGATGGCGAAAATCAAAAAATAAGCGCCGATAAACCGGCAGCTATAGACCACACACACACTGACTCTTCGATGTGGTCATATAAAGCTTTTAGAAGTAAAAAGTTTATCCAAGATGTCTCTTTTCTAGATACCAATACCAACTTTAAAATAGTCAGCAGGGCAATCGACTATGCTGACTTTTTCGGTGGTACACCGCAAGGTAATATAGCTGTTGATGAAACGGCTAAATACGTTCGTGCCATTCAAATTATTTCGCTAATGTCTGACAACAACTACGATCGCAAGATGGTGGAGTTTTACTTATCAGCAAAAGAAGCTGGCTTAATTGACGAAAAAATATTCAAGAATCTTGCTGAATTCCGTGCGAAATGGGTTCACTACTTTTGGGAGCGGTTATATCCTGACGTAGGAGAAGAAATATTACTTTTGAGAGAGACAAGTCAGGGGCGCTCTATCGTCTCACAAATGTATTCTCACCTTTGAGTACTAAAAGCCGCTAATAGAAGGGCTAAAATCACACCACAGGTCAAGCACACTCTTAATTCCAACCAAAATTTAGGTAAGGTATGCTTCTTACAGATATAGATATCGACTCCCAGAGTAAGTAGAAACAAAATTAACAGCGGAATGAGTCGGACACTTTGCGGGATGAGCATACAGACCCAACCCAAAATAGCCGGCATCACACCCCAATAAACTAAGAAATCTCGCTGAACAGGAAGCATATTTCTAGAGGAAATAGCTAAGCCCCACGAAATGGCGCCCAGGAATGATGCAATTATTACCCCATAGATGTGGAGAGAATAAATCCAAAAATCAGATTGCTCCGAACCATATGCCAGAGCCACACATCCAAAAAAGGGGATAAGCCCGCCATATCCCAAGATTTTAATTTGAGCTTGCCTCATAGCCGCGATGACCTACAAGACAAACCACTCATCAATAAAATCATGCACTCAGTAATTAAATGCCACTCACTGCTTTTGGATATAGAAACTCCTCCAACCCCCATAAGCCGCCCTCACGTCCTACTCCGGATAACCCTACACCGCCAAACGGACTTGCTGGACTAAGCAACGCACCATTCACTTCAACCATTCCGGAACGCAATTTACGAGCAAGCTCGCGCGCACGATCGAGATCCCCTGTTTGGATGTAGTTAGTTAACCCATAAGGCGTATCATTCGCTAGCTCAACGGCCTGTGCTTGATCCTTAAATGGGATAATAGAGAGTACTGGACCAAATATCTCCTCTTTAAAGATGTCCATGTCTGGAGTGACATCTGCAAACACTGTGGGCTTAACAAAAAACCCTTTCTCAAAACCCTCTGGCCGACCTACTCCGCCTGATACAAGCCTCGCGCCTTGCTCAATACCGCGAGCTATCAGTACTTGAATCTTTTGGAATTGCATCTCCGAAACAACCGGACCAATGTGCCTTCCTTCTTCATGCGCGGAGCCAACGAGCGTCTTTTTTGCCATTTCTTGTGCCTGCTCAATTGCTGACTCGTATAGTGACTCCTCTACAAGCATTCTGGTAGGAGCATTGCATGATTGTCCGCTGTTTAGAAAACATTGGCGAACTCCTCTGCTTATCGCTTTCTCATCAGCATCCGCAAAGATAATATTTGCACCTTTACCACCAAGCTATAAACATAAAGGTTTAACTTGCTCACTGGCGGATTTCATGATCAGTCTCCCAGCTCGGGTAGACCCAGTGAATGATATTGCAGCCACATCTGGATGCTGGGTTAACCAAGAGCCTACACCAGTACCGTCGCCATTAATCAAGTTGAATACACCATTGGGAAAGTTTGCCTCTTCAATCATCTCTGCCAGTAACATAGCTGATAACGGCGCCACTTCAGACGGCTTTAGAACTACTGAACAGCCCGCTGCTAAAGCAGGAGCAACTTTTAACATCACCTGATTCATTGGCCAATTCCATGGTGTAATTAATCCCACGACACCCAATGACTCATGAAAAATATGGTCAACTCCCTCTTTCTTAGGGACTTCAGTGGCAAAACTAAAACCCTCCAAGGTCTTAATAGTTTGACGCAAATGCGCAAAACCAGCGCCTGCCTGGGCTGATTGCGCAAGTGAAATCGGCGCACCCATTTCGTCTGAAATGACTTGAGCCATCTCACCCATCTTCGATTTGTAAATACTCAATAATGATTCAAGTAACGCAAGACGTTCCTCTTTAGACGTGACAGCCCATTCTGGCTGAGCATTTTTAGCTGCCTCAACAGCCCGATTCAAATCACTTTCATCGCCAAGAGTGATCTGACAAATAGACTCCTCAGTAGAAGGATTAATAACCGAGAGTGTTCGGTTAGAGTTTGGCTTGACCCACGATCCATCAATAAAAAAATCAGTTTCTTTATGCATAAACCTATCCTTCGATATTAATATTAATTAAAGCAATTCTTTACGGATTCTATCAAATCATCTCAACATAAAACACTCATCCAGTTGCATGACCATTCCCAGGAACAAAAGACGAGTATGATGATTTCAGATTTAATACCTTAGGTGATGCCTATGTCTATACAACTCGTGTCAATCATCGGACATTTTGCTTTTTTTTTGACCGCCCTCTCCTTTGTCGTCAAGGACATCATCACGCTGAGAATTCTTGCGATTTTTAGTTCTCTAGCTGCAATTTTATACAATTACTTCCATCCGATGGGTTCTCCCGATTTGATACCTCTTTATTGGTGTATTTTATTTGCATTAATCAATTTTGGGCGTCTTTTCCAAATTTACTTCGAAAAATCAAAGGTAACCCTGAGTGAAATCGAACTTGAAATGCTGGACACGAGTTTCTCAAACTTTAACAAAGTTGAACTAGCCAAATTAATACGCTCAGGTCAATGGGAAACTGTGAAAGCTGGTAGCACTTTGACAACCGAGGATAAAACACCTAACAAGCTGTACTTCATCCAAAACGGCAGAGTTGCTATTAACCAGAATAAAAAAGAGATTGCCGAGATATCGGATGGAACGTTTATCGGAGAAATGTCTTTCATTAATAAGGGTAACGCGTCCGCCACAACAATTACTCAAACCGCCACCCGTTTAATCTCTTGGGATCGTACCGCCTTAGAGCAGCTTTTGTCTCGAAATCCCACATTAGGCATTTTGCTTAGGCACAGCATAAGCATCGATTTGACAGAAAAAATTAAACGTAAAGAGTAATTATTTCTTGAAGACTAGTTTGGATCTTCGCTATACAGCCCGGATACTACACATTGCGGCCATTCCTCTTGCGCGCTGTCGCTTTGCACTAACTGAAAAACCGCGCCAAAACGTTGGCCATTCTTCTCGTAAATTTCCACAATGACATCATCAAAAAGAAGCTCTAAATCACACGACTCGGTCGTTATCCAGTGCAAATTAGAGACAGGAGACATGTGCACTTGATATATATTTTGATTTTCGTAAGCGATAGTTGCTGTAAATGAGCCTGATGCTTGGACATCGCTACTCCAAGCGCCGGCAAAGTGACATGGAAACATTCCGATCAAAAACACCAATACACCGCGCATCACGAACTCACTCCTAGTTAATAACCAAATAATTCAAGGTAATAAAAATTCAACTCAAACCGACTTTATAGTTGCTCAATACCCTCCCGCAATAATTTCGCATGACTGCTTATTGCCACCCGCTCTTCCTCAGGCTTTCGATCTAGGTTTTTTAACATCATAGCCATTCTAGGATTCTTATCAAAGGTTTTTCTTTGAGATGATAAAAAGTCCCAATATAACGTATCGAAAGGGCATGACTTTTCGTTATTTTTCTCCTTTCGACTATATCGGCAACCCTTGCAGTAATCACTCATCCGATCAATGTATGCGCTGCTGGAGACATACGGCTTTGTTGCAAGAACCCCACCGTCGGCGTATTGGCTCATTCCGATGGTATTAGGTGCCTCCACCCACTCTAGAGCATCAATATAAATTCCCAGATACCACAGGTGAACGTCATGAGGGTTCAAACCAGCTAGTAGGGAAAAATTACCAACAATCATCAAGCGCTGAATGTGATGGGCATAACCTGTACTCAACGACTGTTTGATCGTGACGCTAAGACAATTCATCCCAACTTCCCCAGTCCAATACCACTTAGGTAGCTTCCTAGTGAATGAAAATTCATTGCTTGTGAGGTACTCCGGCATTTTGGCCCAGTAAATGCCTCGAATATACTCTCTCCAACCCAGGATTTGCCTAGTAAATCCCTCGATACTAGCGATATTTTCGAAATCCTCTGTTAACCCACCAATCACTCTATCAACGACTTCTTTTGGAGAGATCAATTTTGTATTTAACGAAAACGATAACAAAGAGTGAAACAAGGTCTCATGTTTTACTGACATTGCGTCTTGGTAATCGCCAAAATAGCGAAGATTGGTTTCACAAAAACTTTCTAGCTGCGCCAAAGACTCCTCTCGACTGACTGGCCATTGGAAGTTATCAGCACTTGGGTTACCGAAGGTAGCGATGCCTGAATGAACTATCTCATTCCATAATTGGGAGTGATCATGCCTTGGTCTTAGAAAAGCGTCTGGCCTTGGCTCCCCGCGCCAACTTTTTCTATTCTCTTTATCAAAATTCCAACCACCTCCTAGGGGTTTCGCGTCGCTCATCAACACGTCATGTTTAACCCTCAAATGACGATACCAACTCTCCATTCTCCAGGATTTTTTCTTCTCCATAAAAAGCCTGAGCGAATCGCGCTCTTCATAAAAATGCTCAGAGGATACACTCCCTCCCGGAAGACCAGAGTTTTTAAGAAAATTCGACAATTCTCTATCAACGTAATGCGAGTCGGGTTCCTGCCAAAAAAAACTGTGGGCCGAATGGTATTGGCATTGATGCTCTAGATTACCGCTGAAAGACTGTTGATTATCAGACTCATCAATTTTGAGGTACTGGACCTGGTGCCCACGCTCAACTAATTGAGCAGAAAAATAACGCATTGCGGCAAAAGTTCCCAACAACTTTTGAGCATGTATAGGGGAACGGGTTGCTTCCGACTTAACCTCCATCATTAGGTAGACGATTTGGCTATCGACCTCGGCAAACCATGAGTGATTTATATTTAGCTGGTCACCTAAAATTAAACGTAACTCTTTCATGTATTCCTCACGATCCTTTCGAGCGGCGGCACCGTTCCGAACAATATTTAACTTGCTCCCAATCTCTCTCCCATTTCTTCCGCCAAGTAAAAGGCTTCAAACAAACAGAACAAATTTTAGAGGGTAAATTTGATTTTTTTATCCTCAAGGGCGTGGTTTTGACATCGCGACGCATTTACTCGTCAGGACCTTTCCATATTGGTTGAATCTCCTCTGCGTGGTTCAGTCGGTCGAGATAGTTATCATGTCGCGTCAACTCATCCACTGAGGCCTCCAGCACATGCACCTGCCCTTTTGAGATCGAAACACTTTTATCGATTTTAGCTGTATACCTCCTAGGCGCATCATCATTCAAAAAGCTATCCTGGCCTCGAGTCATCGCCAAGTAAACTTCAGCAAGTAACTGAGTATCAATTAGCGCTCCATGCAGTGTTCGGGAAGATCGGTCAACGGCATAGCGCTCACAAAGCGCATCCAGCGAGTTTCTGCGCCCCGGATGAAGCCGCCTCGCCATCGATAATGAGTCGATCACCTCATGACAATGGTCTCCAAACGTTCCCAAGCCAATCTTTCCTAGCTCCATATTCAAAAAACCCACATCAAAAGGCGCATTGTGAATGACCACAGTGCTGCCATTTACGAATGCTAAAAATTCATCAACAACCAAATCAAATGTGGGCTTCCCTTCGAGAAACTCATCGCTAAGCCCGTGGACTTTGAACGCCTCTGGCTCTACCGGACGCTTCGGATCGAGATATGCTTGGTAAGACTTAGAAGTGACTGCCCTATTTTCCACTTCGATGGCTGCGATTTCAATAACCCGGTGACCTTTAGCCGGGCTAAGGCCTGTAGTCTCCGTATCTAACATAACGTAACGCATCTTTATCCCCTGCAAGTTTTGTGTTGGCTTCCACTATTGTGGTACACCCTGATTTGCTAAAGCGTCCGCACGCTCATTCCCGAAATTCCCGGCATGTCCCTTAACCCAAATCCATTCGATCTCGTGGTTTGGCACAAGTTCATCTAATTGCATCCATAAGTCGACGTTTTTAACCGCTTTCTTATTACTGGTTCTCCAACCATTTTTTTTCCAATTTGAAATCCATATATTTATTCCGTTTTTGACATACTGAGAATCTATAAACAATCGAATCCGTGACCGATTATTAAGCGTTTTTAAGGCTTCTATGACCGCCATTAACTCCATACGATTATTAGTTGTTTGAGATTCACCGCCAAATATGTCCTTTTCATGATCTCCCGACTTCAAGAAGGCACCCCAGCCTCCGGGACCGGGGTTACCTTTACAAGCGCCATCTGTATAAATATCTATTATCGTCATACTGTATATCTCCGTGATTTTAAAGATTCAGCCGCATCTTTTTGTGTTGAGCGAATAGCCTGGTGAACAGGGTTATATGTTGGCCATCGGTCTAGTGTTATGCGCATTCCTCGTACCTTTTTTACGGCTTTTAAGAAAAAAAGACCGCCAAATATTGGCCACCAACGATCGCCCGCGCTTTCCATAAATTGAAAACGCTTCCGCCAATCTTCTCGCGCTAAAGGCAAACGATAGTAACCCCACCTTCCAGCCTCAATATCAATACTCAGTAACTTTAACCAATCCTTGACTCTCCATAGGCTCAATAACTCCGGCGACACATGCTTTCCACTGCTCGTATACCTCTTAATGATGTGTCGTAGCCCCCAAAAACTTAACGGATTAAACGCTGACAGCACCAAAACTCCACCAGGTAATAAAATTCGTTCCACTTCCCGAACAACACTATGTGGATTAGAGCTAAATTCAAGACCATGAGGCATCACAACGAGATCGACGGAGCAAGATTTTATGGGATTTTTGTGGGGGCATCCGAAAATGTCTGCTGTTAGTGAATCCGACAATGTATGCTTATTGGGGATTCGACTATTATTTAAGAAATCATAATCAGAAAAGCCAATTTGAATAGCATTAAATCCGAAGACATCACTGATCATATCGTCAATAATCGAGCGCTCCGTCAATAGAAGGTCACGACCTAGGGATCCTTCGAAACAATCCGCTGAGTCTACATCATCAACGTGTGTTGACATTTGTTTCCATGACATCAAAATAGAGGGTTATGAATAAGACACAAGTTTATCCGGTTAAGGCCTTTCAAGACAATTACATTTGGACAATCTACAACGAGACTCACGCAGTGGTAGTTGATCCTGGCGAATCCGAGCCTGTCTTCGATTTTCTCCGCTCCAAAAATCTTAAATTAGCTGCCATTTTAATTACTCATCACCACTTTGATCATGTAAGCGGCATTCAAAGACTGGTAGACCATTCAAATGTCCCTGTTTACGGTCCTAAAAATGAAAATATTCCATTGATAACGCACACCCTAGTGGAGGACGACACGGTTGATTTAGAACTTCTCAATCTCAAATATACAATTCTCGATATCCCTGGACATACTTCTGGTCACATAGCCTATGCTGACAACCAAAACGTCTTTTGCGGTGACACATTGTTCTCGTGCGGCTGTGGACGAATATTTGAGGGCACACCTCAGCAAATGTTCGAATCTATTGGTAAATTAGCGTCTTTACCTGACTCAACTAAAGTGTACTGTACTCATGAATACACACTATCCAACATTAAGTTCGCGCTAGCATTGGAGCCTGAAAATCCCGATCTTTTAGAGTACGAGAGAGAAGTTAAACTTAAGGTATCCAAAGGACAGTCCTCACTCCCAAGCACTATTGGATTCGAGAAAATTGTGAATCCATTTCTGCGATGTGCCGACTTAGCCATTGCTTCAGCGGCAAAAAAAAGGACGCAGAAAATTCACACAAATGAAGTAGAGATTTTTTCCACAATTAGAGAGTGGAAAAATACTTTTTAAATCCCCCGTAACACGCAAACAGCTCCTAGCCATGAACTTTAAAATAACATTACGGATTTTAGTAGTCTTTCTTGCTTCGATCACTGGCCCTATCAGTGCCGATACTGATGTCACGTCGGAGCAGGTGGAAAAATATCTCAATAAAAATGATATCAAAACAGTCAGTTTTTGGTCCTTCAATTATATTTATCCGAATACGGAAAACAGCAGTCTGACTTCTATTTCTCTGGCATCAGCGCCAAGCATCTGGCCCCGCGTTATTGATGGTTTTGGCATGCCCGATATTAAATCTGGCCCAGCAACAACCTTTTATGTTGTCAAAAGGGGAGACACACTCTCAGGTTTAGCAAAACGTTACGGTGTCACAATAAAAACCTTAAAAGACCAAAACAAACTTAGAGGTTCACTCATCCGCATCGGACAAAAGTTAGTTATCAAAAGAGGAAATCAAGGTAAACGCGTAAAACGATTCGAAAAGAACTACAAAAATAATCTCAAATACGTAACGAGAATTTTTAATCGTAGTCAAAAATATATACATTACATTCTTGGCGAATTAGAAAAAAGAAACATGCCAACAGAGCTAGCGTTGCTACCTATGATTGAGAGTGCCTACTACCCGGTGGCATATTCTCGAGCACATGCGGCTGGGCTTTGGCAATTTATCCCTTCAACTGGAAAGAATTATGGATTGATACAGAACTGGTGGCGAGATGATCGTCGAGACGTCATGGCTTCTACTCGAGCCGCGCTAGACTACCTCGAGGTATTGCACAACGAATTTAACGATTGGCAGCTAGTTTTAGCCGCATATAATTGGGGAGAAAACGGGTTAAGACGATCAATAAAAAGAAATCAAAAACAAGGCCGTGGGACTTCTTATTTTGACTTAAGAATGCCGAGTGAGACAAGAAACTACGTTCCTAAATTACAGGCGATCAAAAATATCGTTCTTGAATCACACACCGGCTCGCTCAATCTTCCTCACGTCGCGGATTACCCCTACTTCACCCCCGTGGCTGTCCCCTCTTTGATTGATATAAATGTAGCTGCAAAACTAGCAGAAATAGACCTAGAAGAATTTGAAATGCTGAATCCATCACATAATCGTCCTGTATACACAGGGGGTACTGATAGCTTTATGCTAATACCAACCGATCGCGTTAATCTATTTAAAAACAACCTAGAAAATATAAAATCTCCGGTTTTAAATTGGGGTACATACACATTCAAAAAAGGGGACACACTGTCTCAGACGGCCGAACGATTTTCGATTAGTCTGGATAAGCTTAGAGCTATCAACGGGCTTAGGCCTTATGTACCTATCCAAGAAGGTCGATCAGTACTGATTCCTTGGCCAAGTAGCCTAGGACAGTCGAATCTTGAAAAAACTTGGACGCTTTCCGAATTTAACCATCCAAGCTCACTTTATGGAAAAGAATTTGTTTACCGCATTAAGCGAGGGGATACCCTATCCGGAATTGCGAAACGTTATGGCGTCTCCATCAAAGCAATAAAGGCCTGGAACAAATTACGTTCCAATATGATTCGAGTCGGAAAAAAACTCGTGATTTATAAAGACCTATCGGTCCCGCGTGTATCAAAAATGCTCGAGGGTTAAAATATCATTCACGTATTTACAGAAACGGTGAACTAATGGGCTTCCTATCAGAAAAGAAAATACTTATAACCGGTTTACTTAGCACCAGATCAATAGCATACGGCATTGCAACAGCCGCCCTTCGAGAGGGTGCCACACTAGCTTTTAGTTACGCAGGTGGCGAAAAAATCGAAAAGAGAGTTAAAGAGCTCGCTAAAAACTTTAATACTGACCTGGTGCTACCTTGTGATGTCGGCAGTGACGCACAAATAGAGAGTTTAGCGAATTCGCTAAAAAAAGAATGGGGGGTAATTGATGGCCTAGTGCATTCAATTGCTTTCGCACCGAGAGAATCCTTAAGCGGCGGGTATCTCGATTCAGTTAGCAGGGATTCGTTCCAAATAGCTCACGATATCAGTTCTTACAGTTTTTCCGCATTAGCAAAAGCAACTCGCCCTCTTATGCGGGACCGTCATGCTTCACTTTTGGCTTTAACATATCTTGGTTCGCAGCGAGCGTTTCCAAGCTACAACGTAATGGGACTTGCCAAAGCAAGTTTAGAGGCGAATGTCCGTTACATGGCACATAGCCTGGGCGTTGAAGGGATCAGGGTTAATGCCATCTCAGCAGGTCCTATTAAAACGCTAGCAGCGGCCGGTATTGGGAGTTTCTCTAAGCTACTTTCATTTGCTGAAAAAACGTCACCACTGAAGAGAAACGTCACTATTGATGAAGTTGGCAATGCCGCAGCATTTTTACTCAGCCACCTCGCAAGCGGTATTACTGGGGAAATCACTTACGTTGACGCAGGCTTCAATACTGCAGGCGTTGCTCCGCTTGATTAGGGCGAAACTCCAATCTTAGTCAGTTGAAACTGACGACTCACTTTTAATTCGAACGTTCGCTTTCTCACGTAAACTCGCAATATAGGCGTCCATCTGTTGTTGATTTAACATTGACTCCAACTGCCTTTTCGCCGTCGCTAAATCATCGTCTGTGACCTCTTCCACGTCCTGAATCTTAGAAACCCGAAAGATCACATAACGTCCATCATCAATCGCCATACCAACATGAGCCGGTATATCATCTTTCGCAACTCCAAAGATGGCTCTTAATCCTTCAGGATGAAGTCCTTGACGCTTTACAAGAGTAACCATACCTGGCTTTGACCACTCTCCATCTTCAATTGCCTGGCCATTGACAAGTTTTTCAAGGGCAAATTCGCCTTCAGTAATCGTTTTATCTAACGCACCCTGTGACTGCAGGAAGTCCTTAACCTCGGACGCCACCTCCTCAAAACTCATGTCCTCTTCAACAGCATACTCGACGACTCTCGCAGCAACTAACGTCTTCGGTTGAACCTCAAAGGCCTCTGTATTACGTTTTTCGTCCAGTGATTCAGCCGAAAATATAGCTTGTAAAAGTTCTGGTTTATCAAGTAGCGCGTTATAACCTGCGCTGTCACGGCTAATCCAGTCACTGGTTTGCACCGTGAGGCCAAGCTCCTCTGCAACCGGAATTAGGCTGTCATAGTCTGTGTATACTCGATCGCTGAACACCTGTGACGCACTAAGATAAGACTCTTCAACTTTAGTTTTACGGATATCTTTTTCAATACTCTCGCGTGCATCATCAAAGGATATCGTCTCAACCTTTTTGACATCATCAACTCGGATGATATGAAAACCATATTTAGTTTGAATAGGCCCAACTATTGCACCCAGTTCTGATTCAAACAAGGCCTTATCAAACGCCTCAACCATTAATCCACGCTCGAGAAAACCCAAATCACCCTGATTCTCGGCAGACCCTGGATCATTAGAAAATTCCAGAGCTAGCGCTCCAAAGCTCGAGGGATCAGCATTTATTTTTTCTAGTAAGTCATTGGCAAGAGCCTGAGCCTCATCTTTTTCCTCGTCTGACCCATCCTCTATAACTGAAATCAAAATGTGGCTAGCTTTTCGCTCCTCGATACTTTGAAATTCAGAAAGTCTGTCTTCATACGCCTGACGTAACTCTTCTTCCGTTAAATCAACCGATGCAGCTGCAGCTTCTTCATTCAAAACGAGATATTCAACTTTCGCTCTTTCTGGAAGTTTAAATAACTCCCTGTTGTCATCGAAATATCCCCTTACGTCTTCATCGGTGACTGAGATTGATTCTCTGTATTTTGCTGGCGAAAAGATCATCTGACTGACTTCCCGTTGTTGACCGCGTTGTTTAACCAGCCGATTCACCACTGAGTCAGAAACAATCGCAGTTCCTTTTATTACATTCTGAAGCCGTCCAATTAGTAGATCTTGCTCGATTTGCAACTCAAACTCAGCTGGAGTTAAATTTTGCGCACGCAGAAGTCTTTCATATTTGTCTACGGAAAACTGTCCCGAGTCGTCAAAAAAAGCGGGCACACCTACAATTACCTGCCTAAGTTCTTCGGGAGCCACCATCATACCGACATCACGCGCCTGGTTTAATAACAAACGTCGTTGAATGATATTGTTAAGCACTGATTGCTTGAATTCTGTTGTTTGCAGATACTCAGCAGCCTGCGGATTCGCTTGAGTCTGCGGTCTGAGTCGATCTTGCTCCTGTCTCACCATCATATTTAATTCTTGCTGCGATACCGCGCTGTTTCCTACCTCAGCTACAATTTGCGCTGAATCTTGACCTCGGAAATATGAATCTACGCCAAATAAAGCAAAGGTCAGGACTATTAGTACCAAAATTGCCTGAGAGAAAATTTTATATTTACTTATGAAATCAAACATGGGATGTACCTACGCAGCTCGGCTAAATTAACGATGAGATAGATTAACAAAAAAGGCGAACTTTCGTTCACCTTTTTTTATTGGCGGAGTGGACGGGACTCGAACCCGCGACCCCCGGCGTGACAGGCCGGTATTCTAACCAACTGAACTACCACTCCTCACATCGGTCTGGTGGGTGCTGAGAGGTTCGAACTCCCGACATTCGCCTTGTAAGGGCGACGCTCTACCAGCTGAGCTAAGCACCCGATGCAATTCTTTGTTGACTTCACCTAGGCCGCAAAATGGGCCAAGACGCAATCTTGAAAGCGCGCTAGTTTACTGCATCCTTGAGTGCTTTACCAGCCCGAAATTTCGGTGACTTAGAAGCCTTAATCTGAATGCTCTCACCCGTCCTAGGATTTCTGCCCATTCGCGCTCCTCTCTCACCGACTAAGAAACTACCGAAACCCACTATAGTCACTTGATCACCACCTTTAAGAGCGCCGGTGATTGCTGATGTCGCTCCATCCAATGCACGTTCAGCAGCAGCTTTCGAAATATCTGCCGCGGCAGCCATTGCCTCAACTAATTCTGATTTATTCACGTCGAATCCTTTCGTATTAATAATTATGTTTAAAAGTTTATTAGCGGGTTCACCCCCAAACCCGCAATGCTAAGTTCTTGAACAAGGGTAAAACAAAAATAATTTTTTTGCACTCGCATATCCTCATGCATGTTTATAGCAACTGTAAAAAGCGCATGTCAAGCATACTTAAAAAAAACTTTTTTAACATGGTTAACATCAGCTGCTAATGTTTCACTCTCGTGGGTTTAGATTCGTTTTTATCAACAGCAGAGATGGTGACTGCACTTGAGTCATCATCAGCCATCGAAATAGGCGCCCGCTCCAACGCCATGTCTAAAACCTCATCAATCCATTTGACAGGATGAACATTCAACTTACCCTTGATATTGTCGGGTATATCAGCCAAGTCTTTTACGTTTTCCTGAGGGATCAATACGGTCTTGATACCGCCTCTGTGTGCAGCTAACAGTTTCTCCTTTAATCCACCGATAGCTAGCACCTCACCTCTTAACGTGATTTCACCGGTCATGGCAACGTCACAGCGCACAGGGATTTTGGTAATCGAAGAGACTAAGGCCGTGGTCATCGCAATCCCGGCCGAAGGTCCATCTTTAGGTGTAGCCCCCTCTGGCACGTGCACGTGAATATCGTGCTTTTCGAACAAATCATCTTCAATCCCCAAAACATGGGATCGAGATCGAACGACCGACCGGGCAGCTTCCACCGATTCCTTCATCACGTCCCCAAGCGAACCGGTTCGCTGAATGTTCCCTTTCCCTTTAAGAATCACCGACTCTATCGTAAGGAGTTCACCGCCTACTTCAGTCCAAGCCAAACCCGTGACCTGGCCAACTTGATTATTTTTTTCAGCTAGGCCGAAACTAAATTTTCTTACGCCTAAATATTTGTCTATATTTTTTGAGCTAACGTTTATTTTTTTAGTTATCTTATTCACAGAGATATCGGTTACGACTTTGCGGCATATCTTAGAGATTTCTCGCTCTAAAGAACGCACACCGGCCTCTCGGGTGTAATACCTTACGATATCCCGAATCGCACCCTCTGAGACAGACATTTCCCTAGGCTCCACACCATTATTTTTGAGTTGCTTCGGTAATAAATAGCGAAGTGCGATATTAACTTTTTCATCTTCGGTATAGCCCGCTAAGCGAATAACCTCCATCCTATCGAGCAGTGGGCCCGGAATATTCATTGAATTTGCAGTCGCAACAAACATCACATCTGAGAGGTCATAATCTACCTCAATATAATGATCTCCGAATTTATCATTTTGCTCTGGATCCAACACTTCCAGCAATGCGGATGAGGGGTCTCCCCGAAAGTCGGTTCCCATTTTATCCACTTCATCGAGAAGAAAAAGTGGATTGCGCACTTTAACTTTGCTCATGTTTTGTAAAATCTTACCCGGCATAGAGCCGATGTAGGTTCTTCTATGCCCGCGAATTTCCGACTCATCCCTAACTCCGCCTAACGACATTCTGGTGAAGTTCCTGTTGGTTGCTTTTGCGATCGATTGTCCCAACGATGTTTTACCGACTCCAGGAGGACCC
>ERZ1048068.1663-NODE-1663-length-16840-cov-6.226393_pt1 | contig 16840 bp, 16 predicted proteins | sample MGYA00383098_ERZ1048068 | MGnify/ENA primary metagenome ERZ1048068 (study PRJEB29581, sample SAMEA5548368) | metagenome | biome: marine; feature: coastal; material: water | depth 1 m | study: Short-term variability in the microbial, nano- and picoplankton... | reverse complement strand
ACAGCGTGTACAAACAGTGTATAAAAACAGTATGATTGTCGGACACTTTTCGACACCACAAAACCAGCGCCAAGATGTAATTTTGAGCAACGAACCTTTAGCGGAAGCCAACAACCAGTTGCTCCCCAAAGAAGACCATTCAGCATTTGAATTGGAACCCAACACTTGTGTTTTGAGTTATATCCTCGAAAACAAACGCTACTATTATAAAATTACAGATTTAACTCAGCGCCCATCCATTCCTTACCCTACGACTCCGCCATCTCCACCACATTAAATATTATTGTATCTGGTCTAAAAAGTGTATTTTTAAGCCCATAAAAGCAATACTTTGAGCATTCTTAAAACGCTTTACAAACAAACATTTATATATGGACTAGCAACGGTAGTCCCCAAAATGCTTAGCTTTTTATTGGTGCGTTTGCACACAGATAAGTCGGTGCTCGAAAATGTAGCCGATTATGGAGATGTCTCCTTAATCTTCGCTTATTTTGTTTTGTTTAATGTGCTTTTGGCCTATGGAATGGAAACTGCTTTTTTCCGTTTTCTAAACAGCGAACAAAAAAAAGAATCTGTAATGAGCACATCGGCGATTTCGTTGTTGTTGACATCAACGGTGGTTCTCGTTTTTGGGTATATTTTTAGGCAAGATCTATCAAATCTCACTCATATTGATACAGATTATATTGTTTTGGTACTGTGGATTTTGTTCTTTGATGCGCTAGTTATTATTCCATTTGCTTACTTAAGAGCTTTAGGCAAACCTATAAAATATACCGTATTCAAACTCCTCAATGTTGTTTTGAATTTAGGTCTGAATATTGTTTTACTTTTATATTTAAAATCATGGGCTGAATCCTCAACATTTTTTGGAGAGCTCTACAAGCCCAACTATGAAGTACATTATATTTTTATTGCAAATCTTGTAGCAAGTGCAGTCACACTTTTATTGCTTATTCCATTTTATTTTAAATTAAACTATCGTTTTGATGCTAAACTATGGAAACAGATGTTGCGGTACGCTTTTCCAGTATTGGTTGCAGGGATTGCATTTTCTGTAAACGAAACTTTTGATCGAATTTTATTGGAGCGACTCCTTCCAGAAAATTTAGCTAAAGATGCTATTGGAACATATTCAGCATGTTACAAACTCGCTTTGTTTATGATGCTTTTTGCTACGGCCTATCGTTTGGGGATCGAACCCTTCTTTTTTAGTAATGCCAAGGACAAAGAAGCAAAAATGAACTACGCAAAAATTCTTGAATTTTTTATCATTTTTGGTGCATTGATTTTATTGTCCGTTGTGGTTTTTGTCGATGTTTTAAAATTGATTTTAATTCCAAATGAGGCCTATTGGGAAGCCATGACTGTGGTTCCAATTTTGTTGTTGGCCTATTTGTTTTTGGGTATTTACCACAATCTTTCGGTATGGTACAAAATCACAGATCGCACAAAATTTGGCGCATATATTTCCATACTAGGCGCTATTATCACTTTGGTCATAAATATTATTTTCATTCCTAAATTTGGCTACATAGCTTCGGCCACAGCCACGCTTTTTGCTTATGCAACAATGGCAGCTATATCTTACATTTTAGGCCAAAAACATTATGCAATTCCTTATAATTTAAAAAAAATGGGGCTTTATTTGATCCTGTCAATCGCATTTTCAGCACTTTCATTTTACAAGTTTCGTGAAGATTATGCCATTGGGGTTGGTCTAATCATAATCTTGATGGGAATCATTTGGTATAAAGAAAAAACAGCATTAAAACAACTTATTAAATCTTAATAATGAAGATCAAAATCATCAACAAATCAGCACACGCTTTACCACATTACGAGACCATTGGCTCTGCAGGTATGGACTTACGCGCACATATTGAACAGGACATTGTACTCAAGCCAATGGAGCGCACAATTGTCACCACAGGTCTTTTCATGGAGCTCCCCGTTGGGTATGAAGCGCAAGTGCGCCCACGCAGTGGATTGGCAGCCAAACATGGCCTAACAGTCCTTAATAGTCCTGGCACTATTGATGCGGATTATAGAGGGGAAATAGGAGTAATTCTAGCGAATCTATCTCAAACAGCATTTACTATAAAAAATGGAGAACGAGTAGCACAAATGGTAATTGCCAAGCATGAACGTGCCGATTGGGAAGAAGTTCAGACTCTCTCAGAAACAAGCCGTGGAACAGGAGGTTTTGGAAGTACAGGACGCCAATGATTCGAAAATCCTACATATTCATTTTTTTTTCATTTTTGTTTTACTGCCCAAATAGCGTTGCTCAAATTCAAAACGACAGTCTTGCACCCACTGCACAACTCACTCCAGAAGATCAATTTCAGCATTATTTTTACGATGCATTAATGCAAAAAGGTATTGAAAACTACAGCAAAGCGATAGATGCTCTAGTGAAGTGTCGCGACTTATTTCCTCAGCGAGCGGTTGTTTTTTATGAGTTAGGCGATCTTTATTTTAAAACAAAGACCTATGGTCGTGCCGAAAGTAATCTCCAAAAAGCGATTAATTTGGATGCTGATAATTTCTGGTACAAAGAAAAATTGTATCACCTTTATGTTGCTCAAAATAACTATGAAAAAGCTATTCAAGCGGTGCAACCTTTACTATACAAAGATCAAGATTATGAGCAAGATTTGGTCAATTTATATGCAAGCGCTGGTCGTTTCGACGAGGCCTTATCACAGATAGATAAACTGGACCAACGCCTTGGTTATAGCACCAATCGTGACCAAATACGTATAGAGATTTACAAACAAACATCAAACCAAAAAGACCATATTACTTTTTTAAAAAACCGCCTTAAAGAATCTCCTAAAAATGCACAAAACTTCTTGACTCTTATTTACACATTAAGTCAATACAATCTAAAAGATGAAGCATTTTCAGCAGCAAAATTATTTTTAAAAACACATCCAAAATCGCATATTGCACATGTGGCGTTATACAAATTTTATCTGGATGCCAAAGCGTACGATAAAGCTATTGCCTCTATGAAAATAGTGACAGCCAGCAATGTGTTAGCACCACATCTTAAGGTTAAAGTATTGAGTGATTTTATGCGTTTTGTACAGCAAAACCCCGAATACAAAGACGTATTGTTAGAAATTCAACCAGCACCGTCGTTAGACATTTCTTCACGTTCAAACTTAGAATGGGCGCATTATTATGAACAACAAAATCAAATAAACAAGGCCCTGGAATTTTATAAAAAAGTGCTAAGTGAAACCCCAGAAAATTTACAAGCCATCAAAGCGTTTGCAAAGCTTTGTTTATCAACCAAACAATATGAAAGAGTCGTCTCATTCACTTTGATGCAATTAGAATTATTCCCTACACAAATTGAACTGTATTTAATTTGCAGTCAGGCTCAACTCGCTTTAGAACAAATAGACGAAGCTCTAGAAACCCTAGAAATGGGGGTAGATTATATTTTTGAAGAAGATAAACTTACAGCTCAATATTACCGCTTAATGGCCGATCTTTATAAACAAAAAAACAATATTAAAAAAGCTGAAGCGTTTAGCAATAATGCCAAAGCAATTGAATTGGAACAATGAGAAATTTTTTAGTCTGTCTTATCGTGTGTTTTATTTTAGGGTGTAAAAGTACTCAAACATTGACCTCAGAATCTGCGCTCAACCCTAAACTTAAGGCAAAACAAATCATAAAAGCGCACAACAAACAAAAAGCCGATTTTTTGACTCTGCAATCACGATTAAAAATCGAATTGATAGAAGATTATAAATCCCAGACGCACACTGTGACGTTACGTATGGAGCGAGACAAAGTCATTTGGATAAACGCTTTTTTGAACATGGTTCGATTGACACTTACACCCGAAAAAGTACAGATGTATAACAAGCTTGACCGTACCTATTTCGATGGTGATTTTACTTTGATTAAAGATTTTTTAGGCGTTGAATTGAGTTTTTATAACCTTCAAAATCTGCTACTTGGAGATGCGATGTTTGATTATAGAGCAAACACCTTGGAAAAGAAATTACACAATACATCTTATGCCTTATCTCCCAAGCAGCAACATACATTGTTCGATGTTTTATATTTGATCAATCCAAGTTATTTCAAAATGGATGCTCAAGAATTATCTCAACCAGCAAATAACAGAACACTAAAAGTTCATTACCTTTCGTTTCAAGAATTAGAACAGCAGATTTTACCACAAAAAATAACCATTAAAGCTATTGAAAATCAACGCGAGACAAGCTTGAAATTGAATTTAAAATCTCTAAATTTGAATCAACCTATACGGTTTCCATTTTCTATTCCTTCGGGATTTAAAGCGATTGAATTCTAATGCAAAACAGACCAAAATATTTATCACTTATCTTTTTTATTTTATTGGTATTCAGCCACATGGACGGATATGCGCAAAGCAAAAGACAATTGGAATTGGAAGAACGTCGTCGCGAATTGCAACAAGAAATTAGACAAATTACAAATTTGTTGTTTGCCGGGAAGAAAGAAAAAAAATCTGTTGTAAGTGTGGTCGAAGATTTAAATTATAAAATTAGTGTCCGTAAAAATTTGATGCGTATCACGAACCAACAAGCGAATTTACTTACTAGAGAAATCAATAGCAATCAAAATGAAATTTCTAAGCGTCGCGATAAATTGAAAATCTTGAAGGACGATTACGGCAACATGATTGTTAAATCGTACAAAAATAGAGCCGCTGAAAATAAGCTCATGTTTTTGTTGTCCTCTTCAAATTTTCAGCAGGCCTATAGACGTTTACAATACATTAAACAATATGCAGATTATCAAAAACAACAAGCTATAATTATAAAGCAAGAAACCGAAAATTTAAAGCGTTTAAATCAAGATTTATTGCGTCAAAAAAGGGAAAAACAAAAATTGGTAGCCGAAAACAAAGCAGCCAAAGCTAGCTTGGATAAAGAGCTTAAAGCTCAGCAAGTGTTAATTAGTTCTATTCAAAAAAACCTTTCGAAATTTACAGCGCAAATCAAGTCAAAACAAAAAGAGTCTGAAAAGTTGGATCGAGAGATCCGAAAGCTGATTCGAGAAGCGATTGCTGCGTCCAATAAAAAGGCAGGGAAATCCACCAAATTAGCCACGTTTTCATTAACTCCTGAACAGAAAATATTGGCCGCTAATTTCACTACCAACAAAGGAAAATTACCTTGGCCAGTGGCTAGTGGCGTGGTCAAAATGCGCTTTGGGACCAACCCATCACCGATTGATCCAACGATCAAAATTAAGAGTAACGGTGTGCGTATTGCCACCAACAAGGGCGAGCAAGTTCGCGCTGTTTTTGAAGGCACCGTTCAAGGGATTATGACACCCAAAAATGGTAATAATGCCATCATGATTCGTCATGGAAATTACATTACAGTCTACAAAAACTTGTCTAAATTTTATGTGAATAAAGGCGAAAAAGTAAGTACCAAACAAGTGATTGGGGAGGTCATTACCAACAAGACTTCTGGCGAATCGATTCTGAGTTTTGGTATTTACAAGGACAGTTCGATTCAAAATCCCTCGCACTGGATTTATAAACTTTAAATGTTATTTATTTTCAAAAAGGGCCTTGAGTTCAGTGGCGTCTTTGGCTTTAATTTTTCCGGCCAGAACCAAACTCAATTGACGGCGTCTTAGCGCTCCATCAAAGCGTTGTTGTTCTTGCTCACTTTCTGGAATGAGTTCTGGGATATGCACTGGTTTTCTGTTTTCATCTACAGCTACAAATGTGAAAATGGCTTCATTGGCTTTTTTTGGCGCATTAAAATTATTGTCGGTATACCATACATCCAAATACACTTCCATAGAACTATTGAAAGCGCGAGAAACTTTAGCTTCAATAGTAACAATACTTCCTAATGGAATAGCATGATTAAAGGCAACATGGTTTACAGAGGCCGTCACTACAATTTGTTCGGAATGGCGCTGAGCGGTGATGCTCGCTGCACGGTCCATGCGCGCCAGAAGCTCTCCCCCAAAAAGGGTATTTATGGCATTAGTTTCGCTTGGTAAAACCAAATCGGTAACAATTGTTTTGGAGTCGGAAGGGTGTTTTGCGTTCATAAGATTCAAATCTATAAAGCAAAGGTACAATTATTAGTTTTTATTTTTTTTGGTGATTGAACCTATGAAAGAGAATCATGATTGCTAAGAGCAAGTAGCTTAAAGACAACACCCATTTATTGATTAAATCATCATAAATTAAGTCTAAAAAAATAATAATTGTAATAGTGAATACAATTATCCCTTCTACAATCTTTCGCATTTTTTTTTCATTATTATTATTATTTAGAAACACAATGATTGAAATCGAAATTCCTAATAATAGAATTCCAAAACTTTTTAATAAGAAACCATTAAGATAAAAGTAAACACATAAATAGATACTTGACAAAAGTAATAGTACGGCCTTGATAATTTTAGATTTCATGTTGTAGATTTCGTGGGGAAAAATCAACTGTAATATCTAAAAAAAATGTAAAAAACCTAAATTTAATTACACAAAAAAGTAATCTACATTTTACTGGGCACTGTTTTTCAGCGCTTTAAAAAGTTTGAAACAAAAAAAGAAGGGTTGTTAAGGTAACGCCTTAACGAGTAACCAAGCTGCAGCATCTTGCGTGCGTTTGATTTTGTAAAGTGCGCGTTCTGCTTCAGGTCTTGTTTGGTAACTATCGTACACGACTTGATGTAATCCAAAACGGTTTTGGCCAATTTTTCGAGCATTAAAACCAAGACGTTTGAGTTGGCGAAGTTTTCGATCTGAATTGTCTTCAACTCTAAACGCACCAGCAACAATATGAAAATTTCCGGAAGTATTTGTGACTTCTAAGGTCACTGCGGGTAGTGGATTACTCATCACAAAAGTGGCTTCTTGTATTTTATTGTCCAAAGCCATATTAGCTTGTTCTTGTGCCAGAATATTTTGCTGTTCAATCTGTTGGAGATAAGTATTCGAGCCCAAAACCCCACCCAATCCTAGCATGACAATAGCTACAGCAGCATACTTAAAAACAGATTGTGTTTTTCGTTTTCTAGAAGATAAAATAACTGGAGTTTTTTGCTCTAGAGCTTCGGCTATTTTCAGGGATGTCGTTCTCGATACTACAGGCGAAACAAATTGAGATAAACCAAAAGATTCTGTCAAATAGTTTAAGTGGTATATAGGTTCAAAAACGAGCTGACCTGTTTTTATTTGTTGCAACGTTCCAATGTGTTCCAACAAAAGTGTTTCGTTCTTTTCTAATTGTGCTTTAAGCGCAGTGACTTGTTTGTCAATTTTTGCTAAGGCATTTTCGTACGAAATGCGTTCAGATACTGCGATATGGTTGGCCAAAACACCATCATTGGATTGTAATTGTGCATTAAATGATAAGCGTTTTTTTGGCGGATAAAATGTATTGTTATGTTGATGAATTTCTGCCGAAACTTTATGTGTCAAGAATGCCCCAAGGTTAGGAACTACAACACATTCGTAGCGGAAGAGAAGATCACTTATGTACTTGCTTATTTGCATGAATTCAAATGTATAATTTTTTTTTGAATTTCCATAAAGGACCAAATAAGAATTTTGTGCTTTAGATTTTTTATATTTACAAACAAATTCCCCCAGATGAAATCTACACAATTGCAATACGCTTTGGCCTTGCAAGCCGTTCCTAATATTGGCGACATTACCGCCAAAAAACTCATTCAGCATTGTGGAAGTCCTGAAGCTGTTTTTAAAGCTTCCAGCAAAGCCCTTCAATCCATTGACGGGATAGGCAGTGTGGTGGTCAACGCATTGCAGCATTCAAAAACGTTAAAAGCAGCAGAACAAGAATTAGGGTTTATTCAAAAACACAATATTCAAGCGCATTATTTCGACGATGATGATTATCCTTTTCGTCTAAAGCACTGCATAGATGGCCCGATTGTCTTGTTCCAAAAAGGGAATATTCGTTGGGAAAATTCTCCAATCATCAGTATTGTAGGCACACGTAAATTAACAAATTATGGCAAACAGCAATGCGAAAAATTGGTAGACGAGCTTTCTGTTTTCGATCCTATTATTGTTTCGGGGTTTGCTTATGGAGCCGATATAACAGCCCACAAATCAGCACTAAATCATAATTTACAAACGGTGGGCTGTATGGCGCAAGGGCTCCAAAATACATACCCATCTTCCCATAAAAAATACCGTAGTTTGATAGAAGCCAATGGTGGGTTTGTGACTGATTTTTGGAGTATTTCAAAATTTGATCCTTCCAATTTTTTGCGCCGCAACCGGTTGATTGCTGGACTAAGTGTGGCAACAATTGTCATAGAATCTGGAGCAAAAGGAGGAAGTCTAGTAACCGCTCGATTGGCCTTTGGGTACAACCGCGAAGTATTTGCTGTGCCGGGGCGCAATACCGACGCTCAGAGTGAGGGATGTCATAATTTAATCAAAACAAAAAATGCACACTTACTGTCCACTCCAGCAGATGTTCCTTATATCCTAAATTGGGATTTAGATACCAAAGTAAAACCTATTCAAAAAAAACTATTTGTAAATCTAGAGCCGGATGAACAAGCCGTTTATAATTATTTAAAAAAAGAAGGGAAAACATTTTTAGATTTAATTGCATTGAACTGCGAAATGCCAACCTCCAAGGCGGCATATTTGCTTTTAAATTTAGAATTGAAAGGTGCTGTACGCCCTTTGCCTGGAAAAGAATTTGAATTGATTTAGTACCCTAATCTTTCACGTACGCGACCCAAAACTTCATGGGCTACTCGGCTTGCTTTTTTTGCTCCGATTGCCAATACTTTTTCAACATCCTCGGGATTTGCCATATAATGGTTGTAGCGTTCACGTTCTTGATTAAATTTTGAACATATGAGTTCGAACAGCGCTTGTTTGGCATGACCATAGCCATAACCTCCATTTTCGTAGTTTTTTTTCATGGTTTGCACTTCTTTTTCTGACGCAAGAAGTTCATAAATAGCGAAACAATTGCACGATGTCCAGTCTTTAGGTTCTTCTAGAGGAGTACTATCGGTTTTGATAGACATAATTTGTTTGCGCAAAGCCTTATCGTTTTGAAAAATATCAATAACGTTGTTTTTGCTTTTGCTCATTTTTTGTCCATCAATACCAGGGACTAATTTTGTTTGTTCCTGAATTTTTGCTTTAGGCATAACGAAAGTTTCTCCCATTTTTGCATGAAAACGCGACGCAACGTCTCGAGTCATTTCAATATGTTGTAGTTGGTCTTTTCCGACAGGGATTATGTGCGCATCATACAACAAAATATCTGCAGCCATCAGCATGGGATAGCTGAACAATCCGCCATTGACGTCTTCTAATCGGCTTGCTTTATCTTTGAAGCTATGGGCCAATTCTAATCGAGAAAACGGAAAGAAACAGCTCAAATACCACGCTAGTTCTGTGGCTTGAGGAACATCACTTTGCTTGTAAAATACGGTTTTTTCGATGTCTAAGCCAAAGGCAAGCCAAGCAGCAGCAGTGGACAATGTATTCTGGCGCAGAATTTCTGCATTTTTGATTTGTGTCAATGAATGTAAATCGGCAATAAACAAAAAAGAATCATTAGCGCTTTCATTGCTCATTTGAATTGCGGGGAGGATTGCTCCCAAAATATTTCCTAAATGTGGTGTGCCTGTACTTTGTACTCCTGTTAAAATTCTGGCCATGTGGCAGTTGTTGCTTTAATTTTTTTACAAAGGTACTTTTTTTGACCAAATCGCTCAATTTTTTTAGTAGTTTTGGTGACAATGAAGTTCATACAATACCCACTTTGGATAATTTATAGAGTTTGGTTCTATGTTTTAGTAGGGTTAGCCATTGTTGTTTTATTTCCTTTATTGTTTGTTTCTATTTTAAAATCCTCTTGGTATCGTTTTTTTTTCAGACTTGCTCGTGTGTGGTCCAAATGTATTCTAATAGGTATGGGGTTTTATTGGCGTATAAAATGGACACAAAAATTAGAAAAAGGGCAGAGCTATATTTTTGTTGCTAATCACACCTCTATGACCGATATCATGCTGATGTTGGTCATCATTAAAGATCATCCTTTTGTTTTTGTTGGAAAAAAAGAATTGGCACGTATCCCACTGTTTGGCTATTTTTATAAGCGAACATGTATTTTGGTAGACCGAGGCAATGCGATGAGTCGGCAAGCTGTTTTTAGAAGGGCGCAACAACGTATCGAAAGCGGGCTAAGCATTTGTATTTTTCCAGAAGGCGGTGTACCTCCAGAGTCTGTTGTTTTGGACCGCTTTAAAATGGGCGCATTTAGATTGGCAATAGAGCATAAGCTTCCTTTGGTACCCATTACTTTTTTTGACAATAAAAAGCGGCTTTCCTACACTTTTTTTAGTGGAAGTCCAGGAAAGATGAGAGCCCTTGGGCATCCTTTTTTATACCCTCAGGATTATGAAAAAAATGCTACAAAAAAAATGAGCAGTGAAGTTTATGACCTACTGCTCAAGTCCTTAAAAAAGGGATTTAATTAATTTAATAATTTATTCTACACCACCTTTAATGGCTGCTTTAATTTTTTCTTCAAGTTCATCCATAAGATCTGGATTGTCTTTGATCATTTGCTTGACAGCATCGCGACCTTGCCCAAGCTTTGTTTCGTCATAACTAAACCATGATCCGCTTTTCTTTATAATTTCGAAATCTACAGCAAGGTCAAGAATTTCTCCAACCTTAGAAACACCTTCTCCGTACATAATATCAAATTCGACAAGTTTGAATGGGGGTGCTACTTTGTTTTTAACAACTTTTACGCGGGTCTTATTTCCACGAACTGTTCCGTCCGTGTCTTTTATTTGTGTTGAACGTCTGATGTCCAAGCGCACAGAGGCGTAAAATTTTAGGGCATTCCCTCCCGTGGTGGTTTCTGGATTTCCAAACATTACACCAATTTTTTCTCGCAATTGATTGATGAAAATCATGGTACAGTTTGTTTTGCTTATGGACCCAGTAAGTTTTCTTAATGCTTGCGACATGAGACGCGCATGAAGTCCCATTTTTGAATCGCCCATTTCCCCTTCAATTTCACTTTTTGGGGTCAATGCTGCTACGGAGTCAATAACAATCATGTCAATTGCTCCAGAACGAACGAGGTTGTCGGCAATTTCTAAAGCTTGTTCTCCATTGTCCGGCTGAGAAATGATGAGGTTATCAATATCTACACCTAAATTTTGAGCATAAAAACGATCAAAAGCATGTTCTGCATCAATAAATGCAGCAATACCTCCTGCTTTTTGAGCTTCTGCTATAGCGTGTAGTGTAAGGGTTGTTTTTCCTGAGGATTCTGGGCCATAAATTTCCACAACACGCCCTTTAGGATAACCTCCAACGCCTAAGGCAATATCTAGTCCTAGTGACCCTGATGAGATGACATCTACATCGACTACAGGAGCGTCCCCCATTTTCATTACAGTTCCTTTACCGTAAGCTTTATCGAGTTTATCTAAGGTTAGTTTTAATGCTTTGAGTTTTGCTTCTTTTTCGTTGCTCATGTTATAATTTTTAGAGGGTTGCTTTAGTCATGCTAAAATACTATTTCTTTCTAAAATTTAATGTATTCAAAAACGCTTTTTATATAACTTTAACGCATGTTGCTTCATTTTTTTTGACAAACTTTAGCCAAATATAGCGTTTAGCTCTTCACAATTTTAAAAAGTAGTACATTTGTAGCACATATATTCATTAACTTAAACATTAGTATAGCATGCAACTGTACAACAACTTAAGCAATAATGAAAGAGCAGAACTTATAAAAAAGGCAGGTAAAGATCGCCTCACTATCTCTTTCTACAAGTATGCCAAAATTGGCAATCCTGAGCTTCTACGGAATCATTTATTTTTATTTTGGAACGACATTGATGTTCTTGGGCGTATTTATGTCGCACATGAAGGCATTAATGCGCAATTGTCTGTACCTGCAGATAATTTTGGGGTTTTTAAAACACATTTAGATACGATTTCTTTTCTAGAAAATGTCCGCCTAAATATTGCTATCGAACAAGATATGTTCTCTTTTCTTAAATTAAAAGTAAAAGTTAGAGATAAGATCGTGGCCGACGGACTAAATGATGCTACTTTTGATGTTACTGATATAGGAACACATGTCAATGCTCTGAAATTCAACGAACTTATTGAGGACGAAAACGCTGTTTTAGTCGATATGCGTAACCATTATGAAAGCGAAATTGGTCATTTCAAAAATGCCGTTACACCCGACGTTGACACATTTAGAGATTCTTTGGATTTGATCGAAGACCAACTCAAGGAACACAAGGAAGACAAAAAACTTGTAATGTACTGTACCGGCGGTATTCGCTGCGAAAAAGCTAGTGCTTATTATAAGCACAAAGGGTTCAAAAATGTTTATCAACTTGAAGGTGGCATCATCAATTATGCACGACAAGTGAATGCTCTTGGATTGGAAAACAAATTTTTGGGTAAAAATTTTGTGTTCGATCAGCGCCGCGCCGAGAAAATATCAGACGAAATCATTGCACAGTGTCACCAATGTGGCGCACCAGCAGATATTCATGTCAATTGCGCTAATGAGGCCTGTCACTTATTATTCATACAATGCGATTCATGTAAAGAAAGCATGGAGAACTGTTGTTCTACAGCTTGCATGGAAATCAATCGATTACCCTACGAAGAGCAAAAAGCACTGCGTAAAGGACAAGGCAACAGCAATGATATTTTCAAAAAAGGCCGGGCAGATCATTTACCCTACAAAAAAGATCTTAGAAACATTTTTGAGACCTTTAAGAAGTCCAAAACCTCAACGGATTCAGTGGCGTAAGAAATCTATCTTTTTTAAGTTCTTAAATAAGCTTATATTTACCTATCAATTGAATTAAAAACAGATGCTCATCCAAAATGATGAGCAAATACAATATATAACAGATAACGTATGGGGTGTGCAAGTTGTACAACAAGCAAAAATGGTCAACCAAAAGGATGTAAAAACAATGGAACTTGTGGTACCGATTCTTGCAACAAGCTCACCGTTTTTGATTGGCTATCTAATATGAGTCTACCCAACGATGCTCAACCGTTTAAGTGGGTGGAAGTGCGTTTTAAAAATGGGCGTAAACACTATTACGAAAACACAGAAAACCTTACTTTAAGTATTGGCGATGTTGTCGCTACACAAGCCGAGTCTGGACACGATGTAGGCATGGTAACCCTTACTGGTGAGTTGGTCAAAGTTCAGATGAAACGCAAAAAAATATCTGAAACACCAGAGCATAGTCTTAAAATTTACCGAAAAGCAACACAGAAAGATATTGACATTTGGATTGAGTGTAGAGACAAAGAAGAAGCAATGCAAGTGAAAGCCAGACAGTTTGCTATAGATTTGCGGCTCGACATGAAAATATCAGATATTGAGTTTCAAGGCGATGGAAGTAAAGCCACGTTTTATTACACGGCAGATGCCCGCGTGGATTTTAGAGAGCTCATTAAAGTTTATGCTCGAGAATTCAGAATTCGTATCGAAATGAGACAAGTTGGACTTCGACAAGAAGCTGCACGTCTTGGAGGTATTGGTTCTTGTGGCCGAGAGTTGTGCTGCTCGACTTGGCTTACAGATTTCAGATCGGTGAGCACCTCTGCGGCACGCTACCAGCAACTCTCTTTAAATCCATTAAAATTGGCAGGACAGTGTGGAAAATTGAAATGCTGTTTAAATTATGAGTTAGACGCCTATTTGGATGCGTTAAAATCCTTCCCAAAAACAAGTATTAAACTCAAAACAGAAAAAGGTACTGCTGTATGTCAAAAAACAGATATTTTTAAAGGGATTATGTGGTATGCCTATGAAGGTGAGTGGATGAATTGGTTTAAATTAACTACAGAACAAGCCAACTCAATTATTACCACCAACAAATCTGGAGAAAAAGTATCAAGTCTGGAAGAATATGCAGCTGAACTTTCTGCAACAACGGACACTAAAATTGATTTTGAAAACGTTGTTGGACAAGATAGTTTAACTCGATTTGATCGCCCAAAAAGAAATCAAAAGCAAAAAAAGAGAAGACGCAACAATAAACGAAAGCCCCAAAATGAAAAAAACCAAAGAAGCAAGAGACCGAAACCTCAAAACAATGCAAATTAGGGCAACGTTTAGCATTTTAGTTGTTTTTTTGACGACTTCTTGTCGCCAAAATAATGTCTTTGAACGCTACACTTCAATTGATGACGGTTGGAGTAAACATGAAATTGTTTCTTATGATTTCACTATAAATGATACCCTTCAAAAACAAAATTTGTATATTAAACTCAGAACATCTGAACTATACGAATACAGCAATTTGTATCTTATAGTCGACTTAAAGTATCCCAATGGGAAAGTCGAAAAAGACACCCTGGAATACCAAATGGCTAGACCAGATGGCTCTATGATGGGCGAAGGACTAATGTCCATAAAAGAGCATAAGCTTTGGTACAAAGGACACGAAAGCCCTTTTGCATTTGCTGAAAAAGGAGATTATAAAATCAGCATCAACCACGCTATGCGCGCACTTGATCAAGTGTCAGGGATTACTTCTTTAGCCGGTGTCTTGGACGTTGGCTTTTGTATCGAGAATTTGGAATAGTATTATAAATCATGACAAAGAAAAAAACAACACAAAAGACTGATTTATCAACGCCAAAGCGTTGGTTTTGGATCTTATTTTTAAGTGGAATTTGCATTGTTCCCTTAGTTTTTCTTTTGGCCTCTTTTGGTGTCTTTGGCTTTATGCCTGATCATACAGCTCTTGAAAATCCAAGAACAAATTTAGCAACAGAAATCATTTCTTCCGATGGTGTGACTCTTGGGAAATTTTATTATGAAGACAACCGAACTCCTGTAGGGTTTGACGAACTTCCAAAACATTTAGTCGATGCTCTCATTGCTACCGAGGATATTCGTTATTTTGACCACGCTGGAATAGATGCGCGCGGGACATTAAGAGCACTAATCAAACTCGGAAAAGGAGGAGGAGCAAGTACCATCTCTCAACAATTAGCCAAACAACTTTTTCATGGCGAAGGTTCAAGAAATACTTTTGGACGAATTACTCAAAAAATAAAAGAATGGGTTATTGCTACCCGTCTCGAAAAGCAATACACCAAAGAAGAAATAATAGCACAATATTTCAACATCTATGATTTTGGCAACAATGCTGATGGGATTCGTAGCGCAGCACGCATTTATTTTGGCAAAGAACCTTCAGAGCTCAACATCAAAGAATCCGCGATGTTGGTCGGGATGTTTAAAAATTCATCTTTGTACAATCCTCGACCAAAACGAAACCCTGTAGGGACGAAAAATCGCCGTAATGTAGTGCTTTCACAAATGGAAAAATATGGCTATATCAACAAACGTATAAAAGATTCACTCCAGCAAACACCCTTGGATTTAAATTATACGCCAGAGTCGCATCGTGAGGGAATTGCTACTTATTTTAGGGCTTATTTAAAAACGTTTTTGAAAGAGTGGGTCAATAAAAAAGAAAACCAAAAGCCCAATGGCGAGAAGTATAATATTTACAAAGACGGACTGAAAATTTACACTACAATTGATTCGCGAATGCAGTCAATTGCTGAGGACGCTGTGACCGGCCACATGAAGGCACTCCAGGCCGAATTTTTTGTACAAAACACCCGTCGACGAAACCCAACAGCACCATTTTTAGATCTAGAAAAAGAAGAGGTAAACAAGCTGCTTAATCTTGGCATGAAGCGCTCTGAACGATGGCGTAAAATGCGGTACGATCTTAAAAAACCTGTAGACGAAATAATTGCATCGTTTAAGAAACCAACGCCAATGAAAATTTTTTCTTGGACAGCCCCCAACAATGAAATTGACACCGTATTGACGCCAATGGATTCTATGCGTTATTACAAATCTTTTTTAAGAGCTGGAATGATGTCTATGGCGCCACAAACGGGTTTTGTAAAAGCGTGGGTAGGAGGATTCAATTACAAACATTTTCAATACGATATGGTAAAGCAAGGGAAACGTCAAGTAGGCTCGACGTTTAAGCCATTTGTTTATGCTGCAGCCATAGACCAACTTCATTTGTCGCCATGCGACACCCTACCCAAAGCACAAATCACGATTCCAGCTCTTAAATATGGAAATATGAAACCATGGGCTCCAAAGAACTCAAGTAAAAATTATTCTGGGTTTGAAACATTGAAATCCGCTTTGGCAAATTCTAGAAATACCATTACCGCTCGATTGATGAATGAAATAGGCCCTCAGCCCGTCATTGATTTAGCCAAGAGTTTAGGCGTAGAACAGAACATGCCTGCTGTTCCATCCATTGCTCTTGGGACACCAGATTTAAGCGTTTATGAAATGGTAGCCGCTTACTCTACATTTGCCAATAAGGGCGTATACACAACCCCCGTCATGGTCACTCACATCGAAGACAAAAATGGGACATTACTTTATCAATTTTCCCCAGAAACAAAAGATGTTTTAAGTGAGGAGATTGCCTATGTGGTTATCAATTTAATGGAAGGCGTAACCCAATTTGGTTCTGGGCAGCGTTTACGGCATAGCTTTGCCAAGAATCAAGCGGTATATAAAGAAATCATAACTGGGTATCCTTATGAATTCGACAACCCGATTGCTGGAAAGACGGGAACAACACAGAATCATAGTGATGGGTGGTTTATGGGGATGGTTCCAAATTTAGTAACAGGCGTTTGGGTTGGTGGCGAAGATCGAGCCACTCATTTCAAGACTATTACTTATGGCCAAGGAGCCTCAATGGCTTTGCCTATTTGGGCCAATTA
>ERZ1048068.1662-NODE-1662-length-16841-cov-4.830811_pt1 | contig 16841 bp, 12 predicted proteins | sample MGYA00383098_ERZ1048068 | MGnify/ENA primary metagenome ERZ1048068 (study PRJEB29581, sample SAMEA5548368) | metagenome | biome: marine; feature: coastal; material: water | depth 1 m | study: Short-term variability in the microbial, nano- and picoplankton... | reverse complement strand
AAAAGCGGCTACTCTACCCAGGCACTCGTTTACGAGATCGTAAACTCCCGCCCTTTCCTCAACCGCTCAAGCACCCGATAACCATGGCCAACATTCAATCCAACCGCTGGCAGATTTCCCGACGCCAAACGCTCAAAGGCCTCGGCGCCACCATGGCGCTTCCTTTTTTGGAAGCGATGCGCCCGCTTCACGGGCAATCCACTTCGTCCGGCGATCCGGTCCGCATGGCCTGCCTCTTTATGCCCAACGGCGTGCGTCCGGACAAGTGGACTCCCACCGGTTCGGGAAAAACCTACAAGCTTTCCCCCATCCTCTCTCCGCTCGAAGCGCTTAAGGAAGAAATCATGGTCATCAGCGGCCTGACCAACAAAGCCTCGCACGGCGGCGACGGACACTACTTCAAAACCGCCAGTTGGTTAACCTGCACTACCATCGAAAAAACCGTCGGCTCCAATGTCAGCTCGAATGGCATCTCCATTGACCAGGTCGCGGCCCAAGAAATTGGCAACAGCACCCGTCTTCCTTCCATGGAGCTGGGTACCGAGCCGATCACCAGCGGTATCGACCGCAACGTCAACTTGACGCGACTCTATGGCTCTCACATTTCCTGGAAAAAGCCCGACGTTCCTCTTCCTTGCGAAATCAATCCGCGCATCGCCTTTGACCGACTCTTCCGCAATCGCAACAAAAAGGGTGGAGCCGCTGCCGGGAATCCCGACAAATCCATCCTCGATATCGTTCTCGATGACGCCAACAGCTTGAAGCGTTCCCTCGGCGATGAGGACACGCACAAGCTCGACCAGTATCTTGAAAGCGTTCGCGAAATTGAACGTCGCATTGAAAACGAAGCCTCCCAACTCGGGGCAGGACAAAACCTCACGCCCGAAGCGCTCAAGCAACTGGCCGCTCTCAGCGAACGCATCAATAAAGCAGGCGGCGGAAGCAAGAACGACTTCGGGTCGCTGCAACGCCTCAACCCGACCGAGCACGTCCGCCTCATGATGGACATCATGGTCCTCGCTTTCTGGACCGATTCCACACGCGTCTCCACCTTCATGTTCGGCAACGCGGTCTCCGGAAAGAACTTTTCCTTCCTCGACGGAGTGAGCGGGAGCCACCACTCGATTTCGCACCACAAGAACGACAAAAAACAGCTCGACCAGTACCAGATTATCAACACCTGGCACACCGAGCAATACGCCTATATGCTTCAGCGGATGAAAGAGATCCCGGAAGGAAGCGCTACCTTGCTCGATAACTCAATGGTTCTCTTCGGTTCGGGCATTCGCGACGGAAACGCCCACGCCACCAAAGACATTCCCATCGTTCTCGGGGGTGGTGCCAAGGGCCAGCTCAAGACCGGCCGTCACCTCGAAACCAGCGGAGCAGACCTGAGCAGCCTCTACGTTGGCATGCTCAAGCGCCTCGGCGTCTCCAAACAAAAAGTCGGCGAAGCCTCTCGCGAACTCAGAGGGATCTAGGCAGATATGCCAGCCCCCTTCCAACTTCGCACGCCAAGTCTCAACGACCTCGGCGCGCTAGCAGAGTTGGGAAGAGCCACCTTCGTCGAAACTTTCGGAGATCTTTACACGCCTGAAGATCTCCACGCCTTCCTCACCGAAGTCTACAGCGAAAAATCAGTCTCGGAAGAACTCAACAATCCCGACCTTCAATTCCAGGTCCTCACTCAAGAAGAAGAACTCGTCGGCTTCGCCAAAATCGGCCCGGTCCACGTCCCAGCCGAAAATCCGGCCCCCTCGGCGATGGAACTTTGGCAACTCTACGTTCGCCAGGAATTCCTCGGACAGGGACTTGGGAAAAAGCTCATGGCTTGGGCCGACGAGCAATTCGCCTCCCGCAAAGCCACCGATATTTATGTCAGTGTGTTCAGCGAAAACGAACGAGCCATTCGCTTCTACGAAAGCCACGGCTTCAAAAAAGTCGGCGAATACGGCTTTCCAGTTGGAGATCAAATCGACCTTGAGTGGATCATGCACAAAATCGGATCAAGTCGGAAGTAGCTGACAAAACCGTTCGTAGGCTTGTTTCCACTCCGCATCATCCTGAGGTTCGAAGCATTTGGTTTCGAATGAAGAACGGATCATAGCCCGGCCTTCGGCGAGAGAATCCAATTCACCACAGGCCACCATTTGCATCATGAGATTTCCGGCGGCAGTCGCTTCATATGGACCGACCACAACCGGCCGGTTGATGCTATTGGCAATACATTGGCTGAGCATGTCATTCCTACCACCGCCACCGATGATGTGTAACACTTCAACTCGGTGGCCGATCACCTCTTCCAGTCGCTCGAGAACATGGGCGCACTTCATCGCCAGACTATCAATCAGCGTGCGGAGAATTTGCGCCGGAGTTTCCGGAATAGCCTGACCGCTTTCCTGACAAAAATCGACGATCATTTGAGGCATGTCTACTCGAGTGGAAAAGCGTTGATCGTCGGGATCCACCAGGGATCTCAGTGGCTCGGCAGTTCGGGCCATGCCCGCCAACTCTTCGAAACTCCAGGCGTCTCCATTTTCCGCCCACACCCGACGACATTCCTGCAACAACCACATTCCGTTGATGTTCTTCAGAAGACGAATGGTATCGAAGACCCCCACCTCGTTAGTGAAATTATACTTTCGGGCAAGCTCGCTCAAAATTGGCTGATCCAATTCCACGCCGAGTAATGACCAGCTCCCCGAACTCAGGTAAGCGAAATTCCTGTCGCCATCAGCCGGCACCGCCGCGACAGCGGAAGCGGTATCGTGGCTCCCTACCGTGACGACCTGGGTATGCGAAAGCAGCCCGGTTTCATTCACGATGTCATCCTTGACCGGCCCGAGAGATTCACCGGCCTCAATCAACTGCGGCGTCTTTTCCAAAGGAACTCCGATCTTTTCGAAGAGCTTAACCGACCACCGCTTCTTCACCGGATTGTAGAACTGGGTCGTGCTGGCATTGGTTCGCTCGCAGAAAGCCTTCCCGGTTAGCCGTAGGTTAATGAGGTCGGGTATGAGCAAAAATTGCGCGGCATTATCCAGCAACTCCGGCTCGTGTTTCCTGACGGCGGCCATTTGAAACAAGGTGTTGATCTGCATGAACTGCAGACCGGTTTTTTCGAAAATTTCCTCACGCGAAACTACTTCACAAACCTCGTCCATCGCCTGCTTGTTTCGGGCATCACGATAATGACGAGGCACCGCGATGAGCTTCCCGTTTTCATCAATCAACCCGTAGTCCACTCCCCAGGTATCCACCCCAATCGAGCGAATCGCTTCAGCGCCATACTTCGCCACCGAAAGTTTCAACCCCTCGACAACGCCGCTCCAAAGACTTTCGAAATTCCAAAACAACCCGCCGACCCGTTCATCGGGAACATTTTCAAAGCGGTTAATTTCATCGAGTGAAAACTTTCCTTCCGTCACCACTCCAGCGATGACCCGGCCACTGCCAGCTCCGAGATCGATCGCAAGATAAACTGACATGCCTAGATAAGATTGAGATCCTTCATCGCCTTCGCGTGAAGATCAAGATACCGCTCACGCGAATCCGCACCAATCAAATCCTCATTCCAGTTTGGAATGATGTCTAACATGCGGGACTTTCCTTCCTCGCTCTCGAGAAGCTCCGGAAAACACTTCTCGACACACTCCAACATGACCTGCGTCGAAACCGAAGCTCCCGGTGAAGCACCAAGCAAAGCGGAGATGCTTCGGTCTTCGCTGGTGAGAACTTCGGTGCCGTAATGCACGATCCCCGGTTCTTCACCGGGCTCCTGCTTGATCGCCTGCACGCGAATCCCGGCATCGATTACCTCCCAATCTTCCTCCCGGGCATCGGGGTAGAAGTTGTAAAGCTCCTGCATACGGGATGACTTGGATTGCAGCCCCTGCTCGACGAGGTATTGCACCAGATCGAGATTGAAGAGCCCGACTTTGATCAGTGAGAGAATATTGTTCGGACGAATGGACAAAGGGAGATCGGTATGGCTCCCGCCTTCATGCAAAAATTTTCCGGTCCAGGCTGCGAAAGGGCCGAAGAGGAGATATTTTTCGCCGTCAATCACCCGCGTATCAAGATGGGGGACGGCCATCGTTGGAGCCGCGCCGAGAGCCTGCCCGTAGACCTTCGCCGTGTGTTTGGCAACGACCTCGGGATTCGCGGTGATCATCCACTGGCCTCCGATTGGGAAAGCTCCGTAGCCTTTCGCTTCGGGAATTCCGGATTTTTGGAGAAGGGGCAGCGAACCACCACCCGCCCCGATAAAAACAAAATCAGCCTCGACCGTTCGCTTCTCTCCGCTCTCTTCATCGCGCACGGTCACGATCCATCCTTTGCCCTTTTTGGTCAGATCGACGACGCGATGGCCGAAATGGGTCTCGCAATCCTCCTGCTCCCCGAGCCAGTCGCAGAAATTCTCTGAGATCGCGCCGAAATTCACATCCGTGCCGCCATCCATGTGGGTTGCCGCGATGGGCTGATCTTGATCGCGACCTTCGACAAGTAGCGGAGCCCAGGAACGAATTTTCTCCCGGTCCGTGGAGTATTCCATGGGCTCGAAAAAGTGATGCTTCTTCAAGCCCTCAAAGCGTGCTTTCAAATAAGGCACCTGCTCTTCGGTATGAACGAGCGAAATATGTGGAAGCGGCTGGAGACAGTCGCCCGGCTCCTTGATGATGCCCTTCCTTACCCCGTGGGCCCAGAACTGGAGGGAATGCTCGAAGTCTTCAAAGACCGAAATCGCTTTGGTGACATCGACCGTGCCGTCTTCTTCCATGTCCGGCGTATAGGAAAGCTCGCAGATTCCGGCATGCCCGGTGCCTGCGTTATTCCATCCATTCGAAGCCTCTTGAGCCGGACGGTCGGTCACTTCGAATAGCTGAATCGATAAACCCGGCTTCAACTCCTTAAGCATCACCCCGAGAGTCGAGGACATGATCCCCGAGCCAATGAGAACTACATCGGTTTTCATTTGAAGAACTATCGTAAGAAGGCTTCGTGAAGACCTCCGTCAACCGCGAGAATCTGTCCGGTGGTTTTGGAGGAAGCATCGCTGAGCATAAAGAGCATGCCCTCGGCCTGATCACTTGGAGTGATCGGAGCTTTGGTCAGAGTGCGGTCGGCATAAAACTGCGCCAACTTATTTCGCAAGTCTTCCGTGTCTTCGTCGTCACTAAAAGGAATGTCGTACTTCGTCAGGGAAGCGATGACGCGATCCCGAGGGAACATTCCGCTTCCGGCCACCACCGTGGCAGGCGCCACGCCATTCACCCGCACCAACGGAGAGAGTTCGATGGCAAGTTCACGTAGAAGATGATTCGCCGCAGCCTTGGAGGTATCGTAAGCGAGACTCCCCTTTTTGGAGACCACCGCATTGGCACTGGTGGTGACAACCATACTGCCCTTCAAACCCTGCTCGTTCCAAATCTTGGCAGCCTCATCAGCGACGAAATAGGGACCGGCGACGTTGATGTCGAAAGTCAGTCCCCAACGATCATCGGGGATGTGTCCGGTCCGGTCGGGCGGCACGAAGATCCCGGCAGTTACCGCGATGTGGTCAAATCCACCGTAGGCATAGATTACCTCGTCGAGCATGGCCTTGATACTGGAGCGATCTGTAACGTTGCACGTGACCCCGATCGCATTTCCACTCCCGGAGATCCCGGTTCCCGCTACGCCGATCCCTTGCCCGACTTTAGCAATGAGTTCTTCAGCAGTCGCTTGAGCAGCTTCCAAATTGAGATCGGCACAAACGACATGCGCGCCTTGATCGATCATGGTGTGCGCCATTTCCTTGCCAATACCACTCCCAGCACCGACGACAATTACGACCTTGCGCGCAAATTCACGTTCGGGTGGCATGCGCTGAAGCTTCGCTTCTTCGAGCGCCCAGTATTCGATATCGAAGGCCTCTTTCTGCGGCAGCCCGATGTATTCATCGATGGCCTCGGCTCCACGCATCACCGCGATGGCACAGTTGTAAAACTCAGCAGTCACGCGTGACTCACTCTTATTCTTCCCGAAGGCGATCATGCCGATTCCAGGAATCAAGACCACGGTCGGATTTGGGTCACGCATCGCAGGCGAGTGCACTTCCTTGTTCGCCTCGTAGTACACGGCGTAATCCGCGCGATACTTTTCGAGCCCGGCAGTGAGTTTTTCGCGAAGAACATCGAGCCCTTCGTTTTGCGGATCCCAATCGATGTAAAGCGGCTTGATCTTGGTGCGCAGGAAATGATCGGGACAGGATGTTCCCAGCTCGGCGAGACGTTGCGCCGCGTTGCTGTTGACGAATTCCAGGACCGACTCGGTGCTTTCGATCGTCGCAATGAAACGATTCTGTTGACTGACCTGCCCACGCAGCCAGGGAACGAGTTCGCTCACCAATTCCTTTTGCTGTTCGCTGGAAAGGTTTCCGTATTTGGCTCCTTCAAACGTCTGATCACCCTTATCGCGCTCCTCGATGTAGCGTCCGGCGCGCTCGATCAGCGAGAGAGTCAGTTCGTAACATTCCTTGTCATCGTCAGCCCAATTGATGAGCCCGTGCTGCCCCATGTTGATTCCTTTGGCGTCGGGATGCTTTTCGCAAACATCCTGGAAGAGCAGGCCCAGATCAAAGCCCGGGCGTTGCCACAATGTATAAACCACTTCGTCGCCAAAAATCTCCTTCGTGATTTCCTCCGAGCGCCTGGTAGCACAAATCGAAATAAAGTCATTCGGGTGCATGTGATCGACATGCTTTGCCGGAATGAAGGAATGCAGGGGCGTATCGATGGACGAAGCACGTGGATTTAAATTGAAAGTGGTATGGCGATACATCCCCACCATGTCGTCTTCGATTTGCGTCTTGAGTCCGTTCGGGGTTGTGGCGTGGTAAACCCCCTGAAGCGCGATGAGCTTGTCCTGATACAGCGAGGAAAAGTTTTCCACAGTGGAGGTCCGGAGATCACCTCCGGAGCCTTTGACCCAGAGAACATTCACGTCCTCACCACTCAAAGGATCTTTTTCGATCGCCTTCGAGGAAGTATTTCCTCCTCCGGTATTCGTGATGCGGAGGTCGCCTCCCAAAATGTTGGAGCGAAAAACGAGGCGCTCGATGGGGCTCATCTTGGCGACCTTTTCGTCGTCCCAATGATAATTTACGTGGCGGTAGTCGGATGGATCAAATGACATTGAATAATAGGGAAATCTGGTAAACGCGTGACTCTAAGCATAGCTTCCGCCCGCGACAATCCCGAGTTCCTTGCGGCGGGCTTTTCGATCGGCTTCAATCTGCTGAAGGTAGCCACTCTTACGGAAGGAAATGAGCGGATCTTCCTCCAGACCTCGGCCGCGACGCCATTCGGCAATCGCTCGGCTGACGTCGGTCCCAAATGCCTGCTTCAAAAGGCGCTCCGCATCGACAATCTCTCCGCGCTCCTGATGACCTTCGAGTTGGGCATGATCAACAAGAGCCGCCTTGGCATACAACTCCTGGGCTGCGGTCACGGTCTCGATCATCGCCTCCATCTTCGGCTTTAAGTTGTGTGACTGATCCACCATGTATTCGATGTCTGGATACTCGCCCCCTTTCGAAGCAGCATAGCCGTGGATCTCACTGAAGATGCGAAAGATCTGATAGGGATCAATCGAGCCCAGAGTGAGATCGTCGTCGGCATAGCGTCGGTCGTTGAAATGAAATCCGCCGAGCATTTCCTCGTCGAGAAGCCACGCCACAATTTGCTCGATATTCTGGGCCTGGTAATGATGCCCGATATCGACGAGAACCTTGGCCTGCGGTCCCATTTTCTGGGCGTAGAGATAGGACATTCCCCAATCGGCAATGTCGGTATGGTAGAAGGCCGGCTCGAAGGGCTTGTATTCGATGAGGAAGGTTTGCTCCGGCGCGAGGTTCTCATGAAATCCCTTGAGCGCCTCCTCCAGACGACGCTTGCGCGCCCGAATGGAATCCTGCCCGGGATAGTTCGTCCCATCCGCCAGCCACAGTGTGAGAACGTCACTCCCGACATCCTGTCCCAGCTTGATCGAATCGCGAATATGCTGTGCCGCCGTTTCACGAATCGCCGGATCGACATTACAAAGACTCCCCAGGCGGTATTCCTGATCCTGAAAAAGGTTCGGATTGATCGAGCCCAACTGCATGCCGTTCTCGTTTGCCAAGGCGACAATATCAGACGGTGTCTTTCCCTCCCCGAAATCCCAGAGAACATGCGTCGCCACCTTGGGACACGATCCCGTCACCCGGTGAACTTCGCCCGCGTCGGATAATTTGTCCGCCAAATCAATCGCCGCGCCATCCTGAAGAAATTTCCCAAAACGCGTGCCCGTATCCGCAAATCCCCACGACGGGAGCTCGATGCGAAAATCATCAAGCGCAGAATGAACTCGTTCTATCGTCTTCTCAGTCATGGAAAATCACGCTGGCTTTCGGCGTCTCCCGAGCCATGCCGCAAAAGGCAACTTGAAACGGAGCAGCATGTCAACTTATAACGTTTCTTAGGCTTTCACCTCAAAATGAACAAAATCGCCTTTAAAAATGCAGCTCAAGCCCGGCTACGAGGAGGAAAAACCATCGCCGCCATCAAACTATCTGCTGGGCCTGCCTGAACAACTTCATGGGTATCCATCCGGACAACTCCCCCGTCTGCACGCCGCTCAGGAAAGTCTTCCACCCCGATTGACTAACTCACCGGACCAACGGATTCGCGTTCGATGAAGTTTGTCGGGAAGCTCGCCACCTGGGGAGGCAACACTTCCTTGCTCTCGATTCTCGTGAGTAAAAATTCGATCGCCTTCGCCGCCATCTCTTCGTGTTGCTGGGCCACGGTGGAGAGCGAGACGACCAATTGCTCCGCCATGGGAATACCATCGACTCCGACGACTGAAACATCTTCGGGGATACGCAGACCAAGGTCCTTGGCGGCACGCATGATTCCAAAAGCAGTAAAGTCATTGAGAGCGACCACCGCGGTAGGACGATCCTCTCGGTCCAGAATTTCCAAACCACGCTCACGTGCTTCCGAAATTGTTGGTCCACAGTCTTTGATCTCAACGGAACTATCTCCGAAGCCATCGATGATTCCTTTGAAAATACTGGGGCGTCCCCCGACACGCTGACCGCCTGATTTAGCAGAAAGGAAGGTGTATTTGCGGTGTCCCAATTCATGTAATCTCCGGGCCGCTTCGCCCAGCCCCTGCAAAAAGTTCGGCGTGACCAGATCCAGCCTCCCGCCGTCTTCACCCGGCATGCCCAGCACTACGATAGGGAATCCCGCCGCAATCTGACTTTCCAAAAACTCCCGGTGCTCATCGACATCACTGACGAAGGCAACCACGCCATCTACGTTTCGATGAACCATGTCAGTCAGCAGTTTTTTCTCCCGCTCAAGATCCGTCCGCCAGTTCTCGATCAACAAATCATAGCCCTTCTCCTCGATCTGATTTCCAAAGACCTCTGAAAAGTGGGTGTAATATGGGTTCTCCAGATCCGCGATCAAAAGACCAATCGTCATGAAACGACCAGACTGCAAAGCCACCGCCGCGCGATTCGGACGATAGCCCAATTCCTTAGCGGCATCAAAAACGCGCTTCTCGGTTTCCTTCGAAGCCCAGGAATTCGGACGCTTGTTTAAAATTGTCGACGCCGTGTTCACCGCTACTCCGGCCTTTTCCGCCACGTCTTTGAGCCTGATTTTTCCAACCGCCATGCGGAGGCACGCTAATAACCCGCCCTTACCACTGCAATACGCATTCACCAAAAAAGCATTAAATCGTTTCTTGTCAAGATGTGGCCCAAGCGACATTAACTTGTGAACTTCTTGAATCATTCAAGGTATTCCCGACCTCCGTCATGGCGCAATCAACCTCACCTAAATCAAGCGAATACGAACGTAATCCCGTCCCTAACAGCTCCATAAAAGGACCGGGAAAGTTCTGGGGGATGTATGCCGGCGAACATACCGCCGGAACCGAATTCATGATCGGTCCACTCTTCCTCCTCGCCGGAGTGACCCTCCCGAATATCATCTTTGGGCTGCTGGCAGGCAATCTCATGGCTGTTCTCTCGTGGCGTTTTCTCTGTGCTCCCATCGCCACCAAGGCCCGCCTCACGCTCTATTACCATCTTGAAAAAATCGCCGGGACCGGATTGGTCAAGCTCTACAATTTCGCCAATGGACTCCTCTGTTGTTTCCTCCCCGGAGCGATGATCACGGTCTCAGCCACCGCTGTCGGAATCCCCTTCGAAATTCCTATGCCAACTCTGGAGGACACCCTTCCGAACAACGTTCCCTTTGTCATCATCACGCTCCTCGTCGGAGCAGTCATCGCCATCGTCGCTTCACGCGGATACGATACCGTCGCTAGATTTTCCAATGTCGCCGCACCCTGGATGATCCTCGTCTTTCTGGCCTGCGGAGTCATTGCCCTAAAGCAACTCGAGGTCTCCAGTTGGGCCGAACTCACTGCCGTTTGGAATGACTCCATCACCTTCGCGCAGGATGGCAAAAACGAATCCACGATGGGCTTTTGGTCCGTCATGTTCTTTGCCTGGTTCTGCAATGCCGCGATGCATGTCGGCATGGCCGACCTCTCAGTCTTCCGCTATGCAAAGAACAACTCCTGCGGTTGGGCTTCCGCCGCCGGCATGTATATTGGCCACTACATGGCCTGGATCGCCGCGGCCCTCATGTTGGCCGCGCAAATCAAACTCTCCCAAGACGCCAACCCCGTCCCCGGCCCTATGGCTGCCAACGTCGCCGGGCTTGCCGGAATCATCTGCGTCATCGTTGCGGGATGGACCACCGCCAATCCCACGATCTACCGCGCCGGACTCGCCTTTCAAGCGATGTTTCCCGGGTCGAACCGCACGACCATCACCTTGATTGCCGGAGGTATCGCGACCATCGCGGGAATCTTCCCGGCCTTCGCCTGGCAACTCCTCGGCTTCGTCGGACTCTATGGCCTCATCCTCGCGCCGATGGGTGCCATCATCTTCTTCGACTGGCACTACCGTCGCAATCGTTCCGCAGAAGCCCTTCACCAACTCACCCCGACGACTCCCGTCAACATGGCGGTCCTCTTCGCCTGGCTCATCCCGATTTCAATTTCCCTCGCCCTGATCTTTCTCCACGGTGTAACGCCTCACTTCTGCACGCTTCCTTCATGGATCGCCACTGGTATCCTCTACCTTGTCTTCACCAAATCCGATCAGACCCAATGAACAAAGGCGCCGCCTGCCTCGGACTTGCTCGACTCTCGGCCTCCTCGCCAAGCCACCCCCAATGTCAGGAAGAATTAATCCTTCGGTTTATTGCCGGGAGATTCGGGACCCAACTATCCCGGTAATCAGCGAGGTCCCAAAGACCGTGACGAACAAACCCAGAACCATTCTCCCGGTCACGACCTCATCCAAAATCAACCAGCCCCAGAAGATTCCGAAGAAAGGAATCAGGAACGTCACCGAGGTCGCTACGGTGGCCCCGGACCGCTGGATGAGTTTAAAAAATAGGACAAAGGCCAAAGCAGTGCAAAAGAGCGCCAGGGTCATGACACTGAGCCAGCTCTTGGCTGACGGCATCGTCTCGGGCAACCGGACCAAGGCCAAGGGAATCATCACAAATCCCGCACCTAAAAGACTCCCGGCCGAGCCGACCAGAGGGCGCACTTTTTGAAGCCTGCTTTTCATCCAGCTCGCTCCGAAGCCGTAACACAAACAAGACAAGATGCAGGCCCCGATAGGCCAGCCCAGTCCGGCGTCACTGAAATCCAACTTATCCCACACCAAAATAATCACTCCGAGAATGCCAAACCCCAGGCCAATAATCTGCGATACCCGCAACTTTTCGCCCAACCAAACCGCCGCGATGACTGCGCTAAAAATGGGCACGCTGGAATTCATCAATGAGGTGAAGCCCGCGCTCAAGGTCAACGAAGCGTACGAGAGCAGCACAAAGGAAATCGCCGACCCCATCACGCCGCTCACCAGCAATTGCCACCAATACTTCTTTGCCATTTCCCGGGCCTCTTTTCTGAGAAAAACCGGAGCCAGAAACACCCCCGCCAAGGTCATCCGCAACGCCACCAAAGGCACCGGTCCAAAATCCGGCGCGGAAATTCGCATGAAGAGAAAAGAAGCTCCCCACAGACCGGCCAGCACAAAAAGAATCAATAAATCGCCAATCCGCATGTGAGTGTTCTTGCAAAGAGTCTCACGATCAGTTGCTGTGTCGAGGCATTAAAATATTCCCGGCCCTGCATTCTCTCGATGAACAAATCCCTCACTCTTCTGACCTTTCTTAGCCTCTCAAATCTTGCGTATTCCGAGGAGACACAGCCGGACTCCCCATGGAAGGTCACCGGCGCGACCTCCCTTGCTCACGCCAGCGGAAACTCGGACAGCGCCAGTCATTCGCTGCAGTTATCCGCCAAATATGCCAAAGACAAAAACGAAGTATTCTTGGGTGCCGACTGGCTCTACTCGGAGAGTAACGGCGACACCTCTACCGACTCATTTCGGATCCAGGGACAATATAACCGACAGGTTACCGAGAGATTTTTCCATGGTATCAATGGTTCCTATTTCACCGACCGCGTCGCCGACCTCGACTACCGCACCGAGCTTGGATTGAGCCTGGGGTATTACTTGATCAAGAACGACGACACCTCCCTCTCTCTGGAAACCGGTCTCGGCATGGCCTGGGAAGAACAAGGTGGCGAGAGCCACGACCTCGTGATTAACCGCTTCGTCCAACGCTTCGAGCACCAGCTCAGCAAACGCGCCAAGATTTGGCAAAGCATCGCCTTCACACCCAAGTTCGATGACTTCAACGACTACAATCTCATCGCCGAGGCAGGCATCGATACCACGATCTCTGAGCACTGGGCTCTTCGCAGCTCGGTTCGCTATCAATACGATAGCTCGCCTGCCGCCGGACGCCAGTCCGACGACACCACCCTCCTCATGGGACTGTCCTATTCGTTGGGGGGATTTGATGATGTTAAATCAACTGGCTCCGAATCTATTGCCAATTCCTGGAGCACCGCTACCTCCCTTGGTTTTGGTCTTAATAGTGGAAACTCGGAGAGCAAAACCATCGGGCTCTCGTTCGATAGCTCCTACAGAGAAAGAAAGCGCGAAGTTCTCCTCAGCAGCAAATACAACTTCGCCGAAAACGACAACTCGACCGACACCGACACCCTCCGGGCCAATGCCCAGTACAATCATTTTTTTGGTGAAAGGTCCTATCTCGGAGCGGGACTCGGCTACCTCCGCAATCAACTCTCCGACATCAGCTATCGCATCACCCCCTCTGTCACTTTCGGTCACTATCTCGTCAAGGAAGACGACATGACCTTAAGCGTCGAAGCCGGCCCCGGGGTGACCTTCGAAAAGGTCGGTGGAATCACTGATGACTACTTTTCAATCTCGGCCGCTGAAAAATTCACTTGGTCCATCAACGAAAATACAGAATTCAAACAATCGCTCTCCGCCATTCTCGATCCATCCAACAGCGACAACTATTCTCTCGCTGCCGACGCTCAACTGAATCTAAAAATCTCTGCCATGCTTTCCTGGCAAATTACAGCCACTTGGACCTACGACAACGCCCCGGCCGTCGACCGAGGAAAAGACGACACCACTTTGAGCACCGGGATTTCCCTAAAGTTCTAACGCGCGTTTGCGATCAAGAAATCGACCAACGTCTGGCTTTGAAACCACCCGCTCCACATGTCGTGGCCTTTCCCCGGAACAACTTTCAGGGTCATCTTGCCACCCAGCGCTTCGTAGCGCTCCTTAATTAATCCTGAATTCGCCTCCAGAGGGACCACCTTGTCTCTGTCACCGTGAATGTGAAAAATCGGCACCTTGGCTTTAGCCAGTGGGGCCAGTCTCTCGACGGGGTTATGCACTTTCAACTTCGCACCGAGTTGCTCCGCGCTTATCTTGTATGCCCCCGCCGCCCTCGGCAATCCGGGGTAGCTCGTCAAATTTCCCACCGGATAAACTCCCACAATGCAGGCCACCGACTCAGGATGCTCGACCGCCCAATTGTAGAGCATGAGCCCTCCCCGGCTTCGCGCCATCAGACAAGCCTTCTTCGCCATTCCGCGCTTCTCAACCAGATGTTGATGGAACTTCGAATAATGGGCCCGCCCGTCCGGACTCCCAAATGACTCCCCCACATCAATCCCCGCGATCGCAATTCCCTTCGCCAAAAACTGCTCAAACATCCAAACCTCTTCGTTCCCCGGCAACCTCGGCAAGGTCGGAGCATACCACACCCACGGAGTTGGCCCGGCCTTCTTCTTTGGCAGTATTAAAAAGGCGGTCCGACCATCCACCTCAAACACCTCACCTCCCTTGATAGGCAAATTCTTCTCCGCAGCATTTCCCAGAGAAATCAAAAAAGCAAAAATGCCGAGCAACAAATTTTTCATCCTTAATTCGCTACCTTTTCCGGGAGATGCTTTCGACAAAATTCCAACTGCAACTCCAACCAGGTTTTACCACCGTTGATTTTCGGTAAGTCATTGCGCCCTCCACCATGGACCACCGAGGGAATCCCCAGCACTTTCGCTTTTTCATGAAGCAAGGCCGCCTGCTGCGGCGGGTGAATTCGGTCATTGGGCCTGGCGTCGGAATAAATGAAAATCGGAGCCTCCCCCTTATCCATATATCGCAGGGCAAAGTCCTTCGTTCCGATTGGCTGCATGATGCTCACTACCACTCCGGGGCGTGAACTTTGGCGGGTCACCACATCCTTCGCCTTGGGATTAGCGAAGTCATCGTGGTAGCCCAGGAATTCACTGATCAATGCTCCTGCCGAAACTCCACCGCAACAAAGGCGCTTCGGATCGATGTTCCACTCCCCTGATTTTGACCGAATAAACTGCACCGCCCGTGCGCAATGATGTGCGATCTGCCGATAGTCCATGTCCTTGGCGAGGAAGGGATAATTGCAACTCACCACCGCATAGCCCGCCTTCCGGTAGGCATCCAGAGACGATCGACGCCTTTTCTCCAACTGGGATTTATCGCCGTTGCGAAATCCTCCGCCGTGGAACCACACGAAAACCGGAGCCGCCTTCTCCTTCTTCAAGGCAGGCCAGAAATCAAGCACATTGCGCTGATGCTTGTCATCGTATTTCACATCACGGATTGGCTCGGCCGCCGTGGCTATTCCCACTGTCAGGGCCAAAAATAAGCAAATTGCACGAATCATCACCCAGCTAATGTGATGGAAATTCTAGGCACCGGCGAGCCCAATTATAGAGATCGCGGCCATCTTGACCACCCGCTTCATATTCACTAACGCAACTGCATCCCCACCCTGAAGAATCTTTTCAGGCCTCCGGGATCCACAGCGTAGGTCTGTGAACTGAGGCCACCTGCAGGGAGAGTTTCATCCGAGAGCTCTGTGAGATCGATCCAGTTGATAAGATCGATGGAAGTCTGTACCGTGACGATAACATCATCAGCGGCGAGATTTCTTGGCACCACCACGGTTCCCAGGACCGCACCCAAATCAAGATCACTTCCCCCGAAGGCATAAGACAACAACGCCGCATCACCACCACCGGGAAAGATCGTGGAATCCGTCGTTCCGGCATTTCCTCCCACCGCAGTGCTGGCACGCCAGCTTGTTGCATCGTGGGGGCTGAGTTGCGATGCCGGACTGATGCGCACGAGACTATGCCCTCCTCCGTCCGCCGCTTCCGGCCAAGGCAGGGAATCGCCATAAGTGACGCTTTCGATGATCGCACCACTGGCATCATTTAAGGTGATCCTCTCGCCACCGTTATCGAGACTACCGGTGTAATCAGTTGGGCGAAGCACGAGTTGTGCTCCGGGGGCCAAAACAATGCCTACCGGGAAGGTATAGGTCAGCCCTTCGATAAAGGTAAGATTGCTCAAGTTGATTTCCACTCCCGAAATGTTCGTCAGTTCGATAAACTCATTCGTCTCTCCGGAACCGGGCTCGTTGTAATAGATTTCGGAAATGACGAGGTTCGTGGCGTTAGCAGGAACACCGGTAAGAATATCCATCGACTGCAGTGCCGACCACCCCCCCCCTTCAAGAACCCGTGAATTGTAGGTCGCACTGGTCGCGAGATTGATCGGCCCACTGTAGGTCGGCGAACCCTGATCACGCGGATCGGAGCCATCGGTGGTATAGTAGATCGTGCCAGAGCCATTGGGGTTGGTCATCGTCAGGACCGCTCCAACCTGACCGTAAACCGGCGCATCGACATCCGGATAGAGATTCCGGTCCCGGAGTTGCTGAAGGACAATCGCCGGACGTTGTTGCAAATAGGTTCCCGTAATCCAGGTCTGATTCGGGAAATAATGATCATCTCTGGTATACAGGTCGTAGTCCGATTGACTCCAATTACTCGCCGCCTGCACGTGAACCCGATAGTCACCCCAACGCGCGGACTCGGCCACGATCGCGACATCCATTTCGTCGGATCGACGACGCCAAATCGCCTCTGCTCCTGTCGGAGTAAACAAACCGCCATTGAAAAACATCGCGTGGGCCCGATCAGCAAATTGCATCACATATTCCGCATTGCCAGTGAGATCCTGATGCACTCCGGTCGGTCTATTGTTTCCGTTTTTCCCGGTGACGTTCAACGTCAACGCTCCGGTGATCGGAGTAGTTCCGTTCCGGTTTTGAGAGATCGCAAATTCGGTATCCCAAGCAAAAAACTGGAATGGAACTCCGGTCGGACCAGTTCCCGCAGCCCGCCAGTTGTGACCATCCCAGTCGTTGTTCCCGACGAAGAAATTCATGAGCATGTAATCAATCATGGCATCGACATCGAGATGCGTTTTC
>ERZ1048068.1653-NODE-1653-length-16891-cov-16.141423_pt1 | contig 16891 bp, 17 predicted proteins | sample MGYA00383098_ERZ1048068 | MGnify/ENA primary metagenome ERZ1048068 (study PRJEB29581, sample SAMEA5548368) | metagenome | biome: marine; feature: coastal; material: water | depth 1 m | study: Short-term variability in the microbial, nano- and picoplankton... | reverse complement strand
TTGATGGGCGCTGTATTGTCAGTCACATTAATCGCTTCAGGCTGGCGTGAGTGTTACTTTTGCTTTATCTACAACTAGTTTACGCGGGCCCGCACAAAAAAGATCGTTCAGTATCAATCTGGATTGGTAATGCTTTTGATGCGGCTAGCCATGGGGTCGCTTCCCGCGATCACCGCTTGATTTCGGTAACTGATAATCAGCGCCTGATTGGGCCGAATCGGCTTGGCATTGGTCAGCTCAGCATGCTGACCCTCGGCCATTCGCGGTTTGATGAGGGTGATTTCGCTGAGCGTAAGGCTCAGACCCAGTTCCTGCTTCCGTGGCAGTTGTCGATCTGATAAGAAAGATTGCCATCAGTTGCTGTGACTGACTTTTGGGCAAGACGTGGGTGAGTCAGCGTTACCGATCAGACAGTACCCTCAGCTCTTGTCAGGGTAGTTGAGCGTGTTTTTCAATCGTTGTTTTTCACTGTCTGATAAATCTGGAAAAGGTAAGCCTTCGCCCTGACGCCAAACCTCCAGTTTCGCATCGACCTCCGCCAGCTTATCCACCGAGGCCTGTTGAAAATCACGAAGCTGTAACACTTGCCCTGGCCCAGAAAAGATGGCGCCGTTGTGATGCACAATTTCGATAATGCGGAGGTTGAGGTCTTCCGCGACAGCGAGATATTCTTGGTACTCCTTAGTCGTGATTTCTGCATCAAGCCGCATCACAGCGGTCGCCGCGGCGATGTCGGATAATCTGATACTGATCGAATCTTGCTTCACCATCGGGTGCGAGGCAAATAGTGCCCGGAACTCACCCAAAATGGCGCGAAGTTGATCGGGTGTTGGCATCTGTAGTTCGAGCAGTTTAAAAAACCGGATTCGGTCTCGTACTGAGAAATTCTCAATGTCTGCGGACGAAAACATCGAGTTAGGGACGGTCACCAAGGTCCGATCCTTTGTTCGCAGGGTCACCGAGCGCAGGCCGATCTCCTCGACCATCCCTTTTGTTTGGCCAAAGCGGCACCAGTCGCCAGGCCGAATAGGCCTTGCGGTGTAAAGCGTGATAGCGCCGATCACGTTTTCCAATGTTTTTTGTGCCGCGAGTGCGATGGCGATAGAACCGACGCCTAGCCCGGTAATCAAGGTTGATACATTAAAGCCTGCCTGATCAGCCCACATCAGTGCGGCAGTCGTGGCAACAATGATGCGAACTATGACGATAATGGGTTTGATGAGTGCGACATATTCGATCTCTCCCAGTAATTCGAGTTGTCGAATTTTGTAATCGCGGTAAAGGTTCAGTAAGCCAAAGGCGAGGATAACCGCGACGATATATTCCAGTGGCGAGGATTGCAGGTATGCGCGAGCCATCACCGATAGACCGAGCTGTGCGATGACGATGCGAATCAGTAGTACGTACAACATCAGTCTCAGAGGCGTTTGTAAAAAGCGCCGCAGCGCATGCCCCCAGGGGTTTGCGATGCGGTGCATCAGTCGGCTGACGAGCTGGCTGACCCAGCCTGTTGCGAACCATCCGGCAATTAACGTAAACAGCAGAGTCGCAAACTGCCAATTGCCCATACTCAAGATATAAAATTCGGGTAATGTCCGCGAAAGCCAGACGGCCAGATCGCTATAACCGAGTTCATCCCACATATCAGGAATTCGAATGACGGAAGCATTAGCAATTTTCCAAGCATGCGTGCCGTCTGCCTCCTCCAGACGCTGTAGATAAATAGGAATGACCTCTTCGCTCAGCGTAACGGTACCCGCCTGCTCAAGGTCATCGGGTAGCCCATCGTCTTGATTACCTTGAGGATCGTTACTCACCAAACTCAGATCGAGTACGTTTTGTTGCGCAAAAATAAAGAGCAATCCGCGCGCCAGTGAGATGGGATCAATTTCTGCAATGTCTGACGGGAGATAACGGAGGTCGAGATACAGCGCTGCTGAGGACGGGTCGCCCTGGCGAAAGGCGTTATGCAGGGCAAACAGGGCTTGTTGGGGCGTTTGCGCCTTGCCCGGTTCAAAACCGGCCAACAAGTTCGTCTCGAAGGCCTGATTCAATTCCTTGGTGCGCTCAATCAGTTGCGCGGCCGTGAGCTCGCTGGTTTGCTTGATTTTGACATTGGCCGCCATGACCCCTTTACCGGTCTCCTCGGCGTTAATTGGGGCCGCAATGAGTGCGCTGGTCACCGTGAATACGCAGGCAAAAACAAACAGTCTCATCTTTCCTCCGGGAGGATTATTGATCGCTCTGAGTGGGGTCGGGCTTTGTCTCCAATAGCCGGCCGAAAAATACGCCTAATTCAAAGAGTAACCACATTGGAATGGCCAGCAGTGATTGTGAAATGACGTCGGGTGGGGTGAGTAACATCCCAAATACAAAACACCCCAAAATCAAATAAGGCCGTTTGGCGGCTAGCGAATCTGCGGTCGTTGTGCCCGTCCAAATTAAGACCACCGCCACGATAGGCATCTCGAAAGCAATGCCAAAGGCCAGAAACAGCTTTAATACGAAATCTAAGTAGCTGTTGATGTCCGTCATCACTTGGACACTGTCGGGACCCACACTGGTGAAAAAGGCAAAGATCAGGGGGAAAACGACAAAGTAAGCAAACGCTGCTCCTGCATAGAACAGCAGCACGCTAGAAGCTAACAGCGGAACCGCGATTCGCTTCTCCTTTTGGTACAACCCCGGCGCGATAAAACCCCATATTTGAAACAGAATGACTGGAATAGCGAGAAAAATCGCCAGCACGAGGCTGAGCTTAAAAGGGGTGAGAAAGGGCGATGCCACCCCGGTGGCGATCATGGTCGAACCTGCGGGCATTAGCGCTCGCAGAGGTGCCGAGACAAAACCATAAATTTCGTTGGCAAAAGGGAATAGCACGACAAACCCAACGACGATGGCCAAGACGGCGCGCAATAAGCGATCCCGCAACTCTGTCAGGTGTGCAATCAGTGACATGGGCGGATCTTGTTCAGTGCTGTCGTTCATGCGCTGCCGGCGTTGTTTTTGCTGTTGTCGACTGAGTGATCTGACTTGTCAGAGGGGGGGGGTACCGAGTCATGATGGTCGGCGGTGTCCGTCGCAAGTTGCGTTAGAGACTGCACCTCCTGGTCAACGGAGTTCGATCCTGCTTTGAATTGTTGTTCGAGCGCTTGTGACTCGGTTTTCAGATTTTGCAAAATCTCGTCATTGTGTAACTCACGCCGTACCTCGGTTCTGATCTGGTCAAAACTCCGCCGAAAACGATTAACCCAGGCCAGTGTGGTTCTTACTGCACCTGGAAGTTGTTCCGGGCCGATGACCAAGAGGCCTACCACCCCAATCAACAAGAGCTCAGCAAAGCCAATATCGAACACGAACGGGTGCTCCGGTTACACGGGCGGCTTATCGTGATGGCTTTCCTCGCGTGCTGCAGTCGAGCCAGTAGAATCCGAGGCGCTCTCCTCGCGCTCAACCGAGGCGCTGACAGTTTCTGACTCGGGTGTGTCTTGCTTCATGCTGTCTCGAAAGCCCTTGATCGCGTTACCCAAATCGCCCCCAATGTTGCGCAGCCTCGATGTCCCGAAGAGCATCACAACGATTGCGAGGATGATAAGCAGTTGCCAAATACTGATTCCGCCAAGACCCATAGTGTTTCTCCCTGTTCTTACGCCTCGTCTGAGGCGTCATTATGGCTGTTACGAGAGGCTTTTTCCGTAAGTCCTGATAGCCCCATTCTTTTATCCAGTACCTCTAGTACGGCTTTATGGTCAGCATCGAGGTGCGAGAGCATGACGAGTGTGTGAAACCACAGGTCCGCCACTTCATTGATCAGCGCCGCTCGCTCGCCTCCTTGCGCCGTGTCTTTTGCCGCGAGGATCACTTCAGTCGCTTCTTCGCCGACTTTTTCTAAAATTTTGTTCAAACCTTGTGCATGCAAAGAGGCGACATAGGAACTGTCTGCTGCCGCGATTTTTCGCGCTAGAAGGACCTTGTCTAGGGCTGTGAGTACGTCAGTCATTCACTGGTCCTCAGTTAGCTGCCACGTATCATCGACGCTCGAGTAAAAAAAACAAGTTCGGCGTCCCGTATGGCAAGCTCCCGTGCCATTTTGTTGCACCTGTAGTAAGAGTGTATCGCCATCACAGTCTAGTTTGATATCGATGAGTTCCTGAGTGCTACCAGAGGTTTCTCCCTTGCGCCATAGGGCTTGCCGGGATCGTGACCAATAAATTGCCTGCCGTTGCGACAGTGTCAACGCCAACGACTCTGCATTCATCCAAGCAACCATCAGCACTTCACCCGTTTCATGATCTTGCGCGACGGCGGGGATAAGACCCTGCTCATTCCAGCGAGGGGTCATCGTTGTTGGGGTCTGAGCGTCAAGTGCTGTCATGTGAGTAGTATGCCAGAGGTCTTAAAGGGTTACCGGTGTCGCAAAACGATCGCGCAAAGTAGGCAGCCGCCACCCAGAATCAGCCAGCCTAACCCCTCGATCGACTGAGCAATGCCAAAACCGAGTGCCAATGCGCCCAGCCCGGTTAGGGGCAGTACCCACCGAGGTGTCGACGCAATCGGCACCGGTCCCTTTTTGGGCTGCCGGAGTTGTGCTAGTACCAGATCGGGTAATAGCGGTAGCGACTCCAGTAGCGCCGGCGCATCCTCCTGCAGTCGCTTGCTCACCGTCTGCAGTGAATATCGCTCTGAGACCCACTGTTCAAGGAAGGGCTTGGCGGTGTCCCACAGATTTAATGCTGGATAGAGCTGCCTACCTAGCCCCTCGATATTGAGCAGGGTCTTTTGCAGAAGCACGAGCTGTGGCTGCACTTGCATATCAAACTGTCCCGCGGTGCGGAATAAGTTCACCACCATATGACCGAATGAAATCTCTGCCAGTGGGCGTTCGAATACCGGCTCACACAGTGTGCGCATGGCGGATTCAAATTCAGCGACCGGGGTATCGGCTGAGATCCAGCCACACTCGATATGAAGTTTGGCGCAGAGCCGATAATCTTGTTGAAAAATCGCGAGTAGGTTGCGTGCGAGGTAATACAGATCTCGGTCGTCGAGTTGACCGACAATCGCGCAGTCCACCGCAATATAACGGGGATCTTCCGGATGCGTGCAGTCAACAAAGATATTACCGGGATGCATATCCGCGTGAAAAAAACTGTCGCGAAATACTTGAGTGAAAAAAATCTCTACCCCGCGCTCTGCAAGCAGTTTCACATCGACCTGCTTCGCGCGCAACGCCTCAATATCACTGATCGGGACGCCATAGATTCTCTCGCTGACCATGACTTGCTGAGTGGTTAATGGCCAGTGAACCGCGGGCACATAGACCAGATCACCGGCTTGAAAATGACGTTTTAACTGGGAGGCATTAGCGGCTTCACGCTGCAGATCAAGCTCGCCATGAATGATTCGCTCATATTCTGCCACCACTTCGACGGGTCTAAGCCGTCGGCCGTTGCGTGACCAACGAGCCAGCAGTGTCGCGACGTGGTGGAGAATTTTAAGGTCCTGAGCAATGGTCAGTTCAATGCCGGGACGCAAGACCTTCACGACAACATCGGTACCGTCTGCGAGACGCGCACCATGGACTTGTGCCACTGACGCAGCAGCCAGCGGATTCGCATCAAATTCGGCGAAGCATTCAGCAATGGGTTTACCCAGTGCGTGCTCGATACGCTCAATGGCTTCGTTGGCGGGGAAGGGGGCAACCTGATCTTGGAGTAATGCCAGTTCATCGGCGATATCGCGTGGCAACAAATCTCGGCGAGTCGACAACAGTTGTCCGAATTTAACAAAGACGGGACCCAAATCTTCTAATGCCCGCCGCAGCCTCTCCCCTCTGGGAGTATTTGTGGCGACCGACGACACGGGGAAAACGCGCAACAGCAAAACCAGTAGCCTCGGTCTTTGCGTTGGGGGTAAGAGCTGATCGAGTCGGTAGCGCGCTGCCGTGCGATAGAGCGCAATTAAACGCCTCATGCCTGCCCCCGCTTCTGCTCGACTTTGGCGCGTAATTTTTCGAATTTGCTTTGCACGCGATCGACTTGCATCGATAAGGACTGTACGGCGTCAAAAAAATATTCGAGCTCGGCTTTGGGTGGGGTCAAGCGCGCCTCTTCTAATACAAACTCCGAGACCTGTCGCCGTAAACTGGCGTGAGCGCCTTCTCCCCAGCGAAAAATGCGGCGCAGTGCTTCCGCAATTTGGTGACCCATGACGTCACCCAGTGTGTCGACTAACGGCGCCTCCCAATCGATATCCATGCGCGAAATAACCTGCTGCAGTGCAATGAGACTGGCGCTATTGCCTTCTAGCTCAATGCCGCTATTGATGAGGACTGCCGCGGGATCTTTCGAAGAGGCTAGTGATGCGAAGTCCTCGACTGTACCGCGCACAAAAGCAGCCGTAGGTAGCTCGCAGTGCGTTAAAAGCCTCGCCTCGGTGCCAGAAGTGATGTCGAGATAGACCGTCAAATCAAAGGTTGTGATCTCGACACCCAGCACGGTTCCAGCAAGCTCAGCGAGTTCGTCATGCGAGGTGGGCGACAACGCAATGGCTTGGTTAAATGCCCGTTCGATACCCGCAAGCGCTGCGCTTAATAACGCAGGGTCGTGCTGGGTCACGCTTTAAAACCTTGATGGAGCGCCACGACGCCCCCTGTCATATTGTGGTACCGGCAATTGGCGAACCCTGCTGTCTCCATCATTTCCAGAAGCGTTTCTTGATCTGGGTGCTGGCGGATAGATTCTGCCAAATAGCGATAGCTTTCTGCGTCCTGTGCTATCAGTCGGCCCATCGCAGGTAATATTTGAAACGAATACTGATCGTATAGTTTGCCCAGCAGTGCTGAGGTCGGCTTGGAAAACTCCAACACCAGCAACCTGCCGCCTGGCCGTAAAACACGTAGCATAGAGCGCATCGCCATGGCTTTATCGGTGACATTACGCAGACCGAAAGCAATGGTAATACAGTCAATACTATTGTCGTCAAAAGGCAATTGTTGCGCGTCCGCTTGAACGACTTGGACATTACCGGTCGCGCCTTTGTCGATGAGCCGGTCGCGTCCCACGGTTAGCATTGCCGCGTTGATGTCCGCCAAAATAACTTGGCCCTCAGGCCCCACTAAGCGAGAAAATTTGGCCGCTAGATCTCCTGTGCCGCCAGCGATATCTAAAACCGTTTGCCCCGGCCGCACGGCACTGAGTTCAATGGTGAATCGTTTCCAAAGGCGATGAATGCCCCCCGACATGAGATCGTTCATTAGGTCATAGCGCCCCGCAACGGAATCGAAGACGCCCCGCACCATGCCGGCCTTATCGCCCCGGTTCACCCGGCTAAAACCAAAGTCGGTAGTGTTGTCCTCGTCGTGAGACGCGCTGGTGGTGTCGTTTGTCATATCCGGGTGCTCACTGTTGCCCTGTGGCAACTCCGTTAACGGACCGGCCAGTGTACCTGAGCAGCGAGTGTCTGTTCAGGGCTGAAAATGTAGCACTTGTGAGTCCGCATCCCTAGATTTCCCGGCCGCGGCAAGCTGCTGCAAGTATTGATGCCAATATTGGTCCTGCTGTTCGGCCAGATCGCGCAGGTAGGCCCAGCTATATAGGCCCGAGTCGTGTCCGTCATCAAACGTGATTTGCGCCGCATAGTGTCCGACGGGCGCAATCGCCACAATTTCTACCGATGATTTGCCAGTCTGCAAGACCTCTTGCCCAGCGCCGTGGCCTCGCACTTCTGCGGAGGGAGAAAAAACACGCAAGTATTCTGCGCTGAGTTCGAACGCCGCACTATCGTCAAACGTGAGTTCGAGTTTTCTCCGACTGCGGGCGTAATGCAGTCGGGTAACGCGTTGCGGTGTTGTGACGCTCATGGCGATTCCCGTTTCAGCAGTAACGTATCCATATTCGCTTGTGCCGCTTTAGAGCGGGCACGCGCTATTTCAGAGCGGCTCGCAAAAGGCCCCATGGTGACCCGATACCAGCGACCGTTATCTCCGTTAGTGAGTTCAACCGCGGCCTCTAGTCCCAGTAACGCGAGCTCACCCCGCCGCCGATCGGCATCTTCCTCCTGCCTGAAAGAGCCTACTTGCAGTAGGTAGCCAGCAGTATGGGTGCCACCAGCGGTCAACTCAGCTGGCTCAATGTCAGGCGTTAAATCGATTTCCTCATTTGGTAAAACCGTATCAAAAACAAAGCGGGGTGCGGGCTCAACAACCGTGGTGGGTGCCGGCATTGTTTCTATTGCCAGGTTGGGGTCTGGTTGCGCTAACCAATGGTTAATGCTGAGCGTCGCCATTACCCCGGCTAGCGCGCCCGCCATTGCACCGTGGAGATGCGCTTTGGTGAGTGTCGGCGGCGTCTTGTGAGTCTCGTGCCCGGCGTTATGGCGCGTTGCAGCGGATTTGGGCTTTGGTTTTTGTGGTGATCTCGCCATGATTACATTGACTCAGGCGCCGAGACACCCAGTAGATCAAGCCCGCTAGCAATGACTTGCTGGGTTGCCGCGACCAGCGCGAGTCTCGCAAGAGCGGTGTCAGGTGCTGCGTCGAGAATCTTGTGCGCATTGTAGAAGCTGTGAAAGTCAGCGGCGATTTGGCGAAGATAATTCGCCACATCATGTGGCTCAAGTCGTTCAGCGGCAGCGACAACCACATCGGGGAATCGGGCGAGGTTGATGATGAGTCCTAGTGTCTCTGGCTCAGTCAGGCTGTCAACGTGAGGCAGCCCGGCCATGGCGCCTTCGTCGCCTAATAATGCCTCTGCTTTGAGAAGCAAGCTGGCGCAGCGTGCGTGCGCGTACTGAATGTAATAAACCGGATTTTCGTTACTGCGCGCAAGCGCTAAGTCGATATCGAATGTAAGTTGGGAGGTCGGCGCTCTAGCGACTAGGAAAAAACGCGTGGCATCACACCCAACCCACTCGATGAGGTCCCGCAGCGTCACGTAGCTGCCCGCACGCTTCGATAGTTTGACCTCACTGCCATCTCGCATCACCGTCACCATTTGGTGAAGCACATACTCCGGCCATCCCTTTGGGATATTTACGTCGAGGCCCTGTAACCCGGCTCGGACCCGAGTGATGGTACTGTGATGATCGGCACCTTGCTCATTGATGACACGCTCAAAGCCGCGTTGCCACTTGTCATGATGGTAAGCGACATCGGGTACGAAGTAGGTATAACCGCCATCGCGCTTGCGCATGACCCGGTCTTTGTCGTCGCCAAAATCAGTCGTTTTGAGCCATAGTGCCTCTTGATCTTCATAGGTGTGACCATTGTCCTCCAATGCCCTCACGGTTGTCTCAACGGCCCCTGACTCGTAAAGCGAGGACTCTAGAAAGTAGCGGTCGAACAGGACCGAAAATGAGCGCAGGTCTTGATCTTGTTCACGACGGAGGCAGGCAACGGAAAATGCCTGAATAGCGTCAAGGTTATTCAGGTCGCCATCCGCAGTAATGGTGCGATCGGCAGCATGCACGGTATCGCCCGCTTGATAAGCAGTGGCAACATCCTGAATATATTCGCCGCGATACCCGTCTACTGGCCATTCTGGATCCTCGGGGCCTTTGCCTTTTGCCCGGGCCTGAACTGACAGCGCCAAGTTATTAATCTGTTGTCCAGCATCGTTGTAGTAGAACTCTCGCTGAACCGACCAACCCGTCGCGGTGAGCAGGCGTCCGAGAGAATCTCCAATGGCTGCACCCCTGCCGTGGCCAACATGAAGAGGCCCGGTTGGGTTGGCCGAGACAAATTCCACCTGTACTCGCCGCCCGCGGCCGATGTCACAGCGACCATATTGATCCTTGGCTTCCAAGATGGCGCCGATGACAGCGGTGTGCTGACTGGCCCTAATAAAAAAGTTAATGAACCCAGGTCCAGCAATATCGGTCCGCTCAATCAGCGTGTTATCGGGCAGTGCGGCAATCAGTTGTGTCGCTAGATCTCTCGGTGGGATTTTTGCTTGTTTGGCTAATACCATGGCGATATTGCAGGAGAGGTCGCCATGCGCGGTATCTTTTGGGTGGTCGATTTGTGGCGCGACATCAGGCATGACCGGCAGCACGTCCTCCGCAACGAGTTTTTGTAACCCTGAAGTAATCAGCGTAGCCAGTTCAGATTTCATGGTCGTCCTGTCAAAGTTATGTCCTGCTGCGCGGGTTGCACGGCTCGCCGCACATTATCGCCGACCCACTGGGCTTGCTCCAGCCAAGGAATTCACAAGGCTTCATAGGGGTCGATATCGACTGACCAACTGAACTGGTGCGGACGTGATCCCAATTCTGCCTGAGAGACGAGTGCGGCAACAGTATGCGCTAATGCGGGCCGCGTTTTGGCAGTGATAATCAGTTGGCTGCGGTAGCGATTTTTACGTCGCGCCATTGCCGCGGGCAGTGGCCCAATGTAGTGGGCCTCAATGGCCGGTGTCCCCTCCTTCAATGCGCGAAGAAAGTCCAGGCCTTCTTGTTTGCTGTGGCTGTCACACCGGATGACCGCGAGGGCGCCGTAGGGTGGTAAACGGGCCTGTGCTCGCTGCCTCAGCAGGTCGGGGAGTAAGCTATGGTAAGGCGCGTCAAGCCCCCGTATTAGCGGGTGCTCGGGTTGTCGAGTCTGAATAATGACCTGTCCCGGTTTGCGGTCCCGACCAGCTCGGCCAGCGACTTGGGTTAACAGCTGCAGTAGCCGTTCTTCGCCACGAAAGTCGGGGCTGAAGAGCAGCGCGTCTGCATCGACGACTGCCACCAATGTCACGTGGGGAAAGTGGTGACCTTTGCTGAGCATTTGGGTGCCAATCATGAGAATAGGGTCAGCGCTGGCGAGTTGATCGATCAACTCTGGTATCGCAGCTTTGCTGGTCACCGTATCACTATCGACTCGAACCACTGGGTAAGTCGCAAAGCGTTCAGCCAGGAACGTCTCCGTCTGCTGTGTGCCAACACCCGTGCCGACTAAGCGCCTACTGCTGCAGGCAGGGCAGTGGCTCGGGAGGGGATTACGGCGGTCACAATGATGGCAATGTAGGGCCGGGGGTATTTTATGGAGTGTCATGCGTGCGTCACAATCGGGACAGTCACTGCTCCAGCCACAGTCATGGCACAACAACGCATTGGCAAAGCCACGGCGATTGAGAAAAACCAGTACCTGCTCCCCGTTAATCAATGTTTGCTCAATGTGACTGATCAATTCGGCAGATAATCCAGCGGACAGCTCTAACCCACTGATGTCTATGAGGCGTTGCTCTGGCAGTTGGCTGTTACCGGCACGTTGAGAGAGCACGTGGCGTTGGTAGCGCTGCTTTTCAGCGTTATGCCAGCTTTCCAGACTCGGTGTGGCGCTACCTAGCAGAATGTTACATCCCTCAAGCTGAGCACGTTTAATGGCGACATCTCTGGCGGAGTAACGCAGCCCATCTTGTTGTATGAAAGCGGCGTCATGCTCCTCGTCGACCACAATCAGACCCAAGCGGTTCATCGGGACAAATACGGTAGATCGTGTTCCTAAAATGATGGCGGCATGGCCGTGACGTGCGGCGGCCCATGCGCGATCTCGCGCTGCGTCGCCAATCCCAGAGTGCAAGGCAACCACAGGGGCCTCGAACCGCGCTTCGAACCGCGCTAGGGTTTGTGGTGTCAGTGCAATTTCTGGCAGTAACACGAGGGCCTGCCGACCTTGATTAAGGCATGTGGCAATCGTTTGGAGATAGACCTCGGTTTTACCGCTACCCGTAATGCCATAAAGCAGGTGAACCTGGAAGTGATTTAAAGACGACCGCACGCTATCGATCGCCGACTGCTGCTCCGGGTTGGCAGGCAAGGGGGCGGTTTTTGTCTGCCATGGCTCAGGTTGGACGATTTCACAGGTTTCGACGAGGTCTTTTTCGATCAGTGCATTGATCACCGAACGCTGAAAACCCAGTGCTCTGGCTTTGTCCAGTTTTAGGGGGCCTGTTCGCAATAAGTCGATCAAACTCGCTTGTTTTGGCGCGCCATGGGGCGTGTTGGGTGCCAAACCGCATCCCCGTAGGGTGAGTTTAATACCGGGACTCCCCAGGGGACGCTCGGGATGACCCCGCCGCTCACCGGGTGACAGCGCCAAGGGCCACACCTCACCGACCGGATGCTGATAGTACTCGGCCGCCCACTGCACTAACTGGTTCAGTGACGTTGAATAAAGTGGTTTGGTATCCAAGACAGCGGCGCAATGACGCAGTCGTGCCGAGGGTAGGTCAGATGTTCTGGCTTGACTCACCACGATGGCAACTAATGTGCGATGACCAAAAGGGACGCGCACTCTGCTTCCGGGCTCAATGTTGCCCGACCATCCTTCCGGTGGCAGATAATCAAATAGCCGCCTCAGTGGTGTCGGAACAGCACAGCGCCAGATCGTTTGATCGTGGGGGATGTTTAGGGCGGTGTCGGGCAAGCTGGACTCAATATGCTTCTTAATGGCCTCTAGTGTACTAAAGCGAGGGAGTGGGCGTATTCCATGTTGCTATCGGTGGAGGCTCTGGTATTATCCGCCCTCTTTTTTACACCCAACAAGATTAATGGAGGTTGGCGTGAAAGCTGATATTCATCCACAGTATGGCGAAATAACGGCTCGGTGTAGCTGTGGTAACGAGATTAAGACCCGGTCTACCTTGAGCGAGGACATCTCTTTGGATGTTTGTAGCCAGTGCCACCCCTTCTATACCGGTAAGCAGAAGATTGTTGATACAGGTGGTCGAGTGGACCGTTTTAACAAGCGATTCGGCGGGCGCAGCCTCTCGAAGTGAGCGCAGGATTGCATTAAAAAGCCGGTTTTCCGGCTTTTTTTTGGCTTAAAAAATCCCTTCGAGCGTTTCAGTATCGATTGGTTCGCTCGCATTGTTACCCCAGTCCGGCAGTGACTCCTCCAAAAAATACTCCATGACGCTATTGCTGGGATTGCCTTGCACTCTCAAGCCGGAGTCCCGATCGACGCTGAGTCGCACAATACCGGGTGGCATGGGGGCATCGGGTTGGGGTGCCGGCAAGGCCTCGCGCATGAAATCAATCCAAATGGGCAGGGCGGCTGTGCCGCCGAATTCTCTTCGGCCCAGCGGACTGTAGTCGTCGAACCCCAGCCAAGTAGTCGTGACTAAGTCACCGTTGAATCCAGAGAACCAAGCATCTCTTGGTCCGTTAGTGGTGCCGGTTTTACCGCCAATATCGGTTCGCTCCAGCACTTTCGCTCGGCGACCCGTGCCGCGCTGTATGGCCTCTCGTAAAAAGGAAGCGATGATGTACGCCACTCTCGGATCCATGACGCGAGTCGCAGCGCGCACCTCTGGCACAGCGGTGCCTAAAATATCCTCCATGCGGGTCATCTCGTCATCTGCTAGCTGAGTATTCGTGCACTCGGGACAGGCCACGAGAGGATCGGCGGCGTAAAGGATGTCGCCTTTCGCATTCTCGATACGGTCGATAAGCCAAGGTTCTACTTTGAAGCCCTCGTTTGCGAGAATGGTATAACCCGTTGCGATATCAAGAGGCGTGAAGGCATGAGTTCCTAAAGCCAGTGTGAGGTTTGCCTGCATGCCTTCGGTATTGAAGCCAAGCCCCTCCACAAAGTCGATAAAGGTCCTCACTCCCACGCGCTGTAATACCCGAATGGAGACTAAATTACGCGAAAACGCGAGCGCTTCCCGCAACCTAGTGGGGCCATAGAATTTACCGCTGTCGTTCTCAGGGCGCCAAATCTCTGCCGCCGCTAAGTTGTCCAGAACGACTGGTGCGTCGTTGATCACGGTCGACGGGGTGATGCCCCGAGTGAGGGCGTTGGCATAAAGAAACGGTTTGAAGTTACTGCCTGGTTGTCGCCGCGCTTGGGTCGCGCGATTGAATTTAGATAATTCGAATCCCATGCCACCGACCAGCGCGCGAATGGCACCATGCTTTGGGTCCAACGACACTAATGCGGATTGCGCTTTCGGCACTTGCGTAAGGCGCCATTGCCCCTCGACCAAACGAACTCGGATTAAATCTCCTGGGGCGAGTAAATCGGCGGCGGTTTTTTCAGGTACAGCGGTTTGATTGATTGAGCGGTAGCGGCGTACCTTGGCAAGATTATCCTGCCACGGGACTAAAATAGCGTCGCCAGACTTCATGAGGGCGGACGCACCGTTCTCGCTGATCTCGGTCACAATAGCGGGCGGTAGTTCAGCGATCGTGGGCATCGCGCGCAGTGCTTCATGCCAGCGGGCCAGCGTTTCTCCCGCGGTCTCCCCTTCACGCGGGGCTAAGCGGCGCTCAGGTCCCCGCCATCCGTGGCGCCAGTCGTAGGTGCGCAAACCTTTTAGCAGGGCATCGTGTGCGGCTTGCTGCATGTCTGCGTCGATCGTGGTGAAGACCACATATCCATCGTTGTAAGCCGCATTGCCAAAACGCTCAACCATCTCCTGACGGACCATTTCGGCTACATAATCGGCGTCCACCTCAACGACCTGACCAAAAAAACCGGCGCTCACGGGCGTGTTGCGTGCCGCGATCTTTTCGGCTTCTGTGATCTTGCCGAGGCTCGCCATCCGGCCCAATATCCAGTCCCGCCGAATTTTGCCTTTATCCGGGTTGCTCAGGGGGTTATTGCGGGAGGGAGCTTTGGGTATGCCGGCCAGCATGGCATGTTGTGGCAGGCTGAGGTCGGCAAGGGATTTGCCGTAGTAGGTTTCGGCTGCCGCTTCGAATCCGTAGGCACGGTGCCCCAAGAACACGCGATTGACATAGAGCTCAAAAATCTCAGCTTTAGACAGCGTTTGTTCGATTTCTAACGCCAGCAAAATTTCGTTGAATTTGCGCAAGAAGGTTCGCTCAAGAGAGAGAAAGTAGTTGCGCGCGACCTGCATGGTGAGCGTTGAGCCCCCGCTGCCTTTTTTACCGGTGAGCACCAGTTCTGATATGGCCCTGCCTAGGCTTAGCGGCTCGATACCGGAATGGCTGAAAAAGCCATCATCCTCTGCGGCGAGCAGTGCGTCGATAAAGCTTTGTGGGATTTGGTCAAATTGGAGTGGTTTTCTTTTTTGCTCCCCAAACTGGCCAATCAGCGCGCCCTCTCTGCTGACGACCCGCATGGGCGTTTGCAGGGTGATATTGCGCAGCGTATCGGCTTCGGGCAGATTAGGGCTCAGGTAAAGGTAGAGGCCTGCTAACCACCAAACTCCTACGCTGGCGAGTAGCGCCGCGTATTGCATGAGTTTTCTGGCTTTTACCACGCTGGGATCTCCGAGCCGTTAATGCCAAGATAAGCCGTTCGGCTGTCCATGACAGGGGCCGCCGAGCAAGTGGTGAAACTATAAGGGAAACCCACTGGCGCTTCTGTAGGGTTTTCACATTGCACACGGTATTAAGTGACCTTTTACCGATTCTGGTTGGGCTTAAATTCCAAATCGCGGCGTGTTAGGGTGGCTTTGATACTTTAGCTCTGGATTGGGCTATCGACACACTCAAAGGATTGAATCGTGTTGACAAAACTAGGCTTTGCCAAGATGCCCCCACTGGTGGGCATTGATATCAGCTCGACGACGGTAAAACTGTTGGAGCTAAGCCGCAAAGGCGTCGATTATTGCGTAGAAAGCTACGCTGTCGCGCCCCTTCCCCCTGAAGCCGTTATTGAGAAAAACGTCAATCGTACCGAGCTCGTCGCGGAGGTCATTCGTGACTTAGTGGGTCGTTCTGGCACCAAGGCTCGGCGTGCGGTAGCTGCGGTCTCGGGCTCAGCGGTCATTACCAAAACCATTGCGATGCCAGCGGGACTGTCTGAGGAGGATATCGAGGCGCAGCTGATTTTAGAGGCTGATCAGTACATTCCCTATCCGTTAGATGAAGTGACAATAGATTTTGAGACGTTAGGGCCGATATCAGGCCAAGACAATCACGTTCACGTTTTGCTGGCTGCCTGTCGTCAAGAGACTATTGAATCTCGTGTTGGTGCTCTAGCGATAGCAGGGTTGACGCCGGTCATCATGGATATCGAGGTGTTCGCTCGGGAGCGCGCGATGACCTTGCTCACTAGCCAGCTGCCGGCGGGTCAGCATCACGCTATTGGCATGGTGGATATTGGCGCCAGTATGACGACGCTGTCGGTCTTTGCAGGCGACGAATCGATTTATACCCGAGAGCACTTATTTGGTGGTATGCAGCTGACGGAAGATATTATGAGTCGCTACGGACTCTCTTTCGAAGAAGCCGGTCGTGCGAAGAAGCAGGGCGGTTTACCGGATGGTTGTGAACCTGACGATTATGACGAGGCGGTGTTAGCGCCTTTCCTGGAGGCAGTTGAATCGCAAATCAGTCGTTCTCTCCAGTTTTTCTTTTCCTCGAGCGAATATGCTGAGCTTGATTGCATCGTCTTGTGTGGCGGCGTCGCGGTGATGGAGGGCCTTGCAGAACGAATCTCAAAACGCCTATCTACCCCCACCATCATTGCCAATCCTTTTGCAGGTATGTCTGTGGCTGCACGTGTCAACGCACAAGCGCTGGCAAGAGACGCGCCAGCGATGATGGTGGCCTGCGGTTTGGCGATGCGGAGACTCAGTGATGGCTAATATCAACTTGTTGCCTTGGCGTGAGACGCGTCGCCAAGCGCGTCGCCAGCAGTTTTTGACTGGCCTGTGTGGGGCCACGCTCTTCGCTGTGCTGTCAGTCTGGCTTTGGGATGCGGTAGTCAGCGGTCAGATCGCTCATCAAGAGACGCGTAACCGGAAATTGACCACCCACATAAAACTGCTTGATCAGGAGGTCGCTGAGATCAGAGATTTGCAGCTCAAGCGCAATCGTCTGATAGATCGTATGAGGGTGATACAAGCGTTACAGGGCAATCGGCCAGTCATTGTAAGGCTGTTGGATCAGCTGGTCCGAACGGTGCCCGAGGGGGTTTTTTATACTTCAC
>ERZ1048068.1647-NODE-1647-length-16930-cov-4.977244_pt1 | contig 16930 bp, 9 predicted proteins | sample MGYA00383098_ERZ1048068 | MGnify/ENA primary metagenome ERZ1048068 (study PRJEB29581, sample SAMEA5548368) | metagenome | biome: marine; feature: coastal; material: water | depth 1 m | study: Short-term variability in the microbial, nano- and picoplankton... | reverse complement strand
GGAGCTTGGTTTTTATTTTGTTCTGCTATTTCTTTTTTTCTTCTGGCTACAGCTCTTGGATTAGCAATATTTTCAAATCCTTCTAGTGTTTTTGTTTTCTTTATATTTTCTATATCAAACGAAGCGTTAAAAAACTCTTCGTCAGTTAAAGTATTATCTTCTTTTACTTTTGTGTTACTTATTATATTACCGTCTTTATCTCTAAACGAAACCACCCTTCTACCTTTAGAATCTGTTGTAACATCAATAAGAAGAACATCGCCAGTTTCAGGATCAGTGCCTTCGTAAAATTCCTTTTTTATAGGTTCTTTGTCGTTTTTCACCAAAGGATCTACTTGCGCTTCCTTTTTGACTTCTGTTTTACTTTCTGTTTCTTTTTGGCTCTGGTTGGTAATGGCCCCGGTGGTGTCTCCTTCGACCACCTTTTGGCCATCTCCGGTTTGTTTTTGTACATCCAGGCTCTCTGTGCTTGACTCTTGAATGGCATCTTTATTTGTTTTATAATTGTTCCAATTTTGTTTTACTAACTCTCCTTTTTCGTTTACTTTATATAAATCAAAATTAGATAATTGTCTCGAATCTGGTTTTAAAGTTGAAATTCCACTGCTTTTTTCAAAAGTTTTTCTATTTTGAAAACTTGCACTGGGTATAAATTTATTTTCTCCTTTAGCAACAACAACAAACTCTCCAGATTTTAATTTTCCAGAATAAACACCGCCTTTTAAGAAATTAGGAGACTGCCTGTTAAAACCTTCTTTTTTTAATGCCGCTTCTATTGGGTTATTGGGTACTCTGAAATCAAAATCTTTTAAATCTTCTTTTTTCCCAATCACCTGTCCTCCATCAGCCCAACTAGTAATTGCATCTTTCCTCATTGTTCTGTGAGTAAAAGTGTCTGGCTTATTTAGTTCTTCACGAGTAATTTTTTCATTTATGTTTAACTTTTTAATACCATCTTTTGATATTTTAGTTATACTTTCGTTTATCTCTTTTATACGAGCTTCTACATCTACAATAGTTCTAGGATCTACTTGCGCCTTTTTTTGTTGCAATGTTTGTTCCTCTAACAGTAATGACAATATTTCTTTTTGATCTTTGATCTCAAGGTCTGGATTTATTTTTCGTGCTAATCCAACTATTTGATCAAATTCCTGAAGCATTTTTTCACCTTCTTCTTTGGTTATCCTACCTAAGTTTATCTGTTCTTTAATAGAACCTACTTGAGCTTTTCTTATGTTATCATAATTCTTGTCGTTTGAAGTATCTAAAAACAACTTGAACAACTGATCGTTCATTTGAGCAATACCTTTTGGGCCTGTAGGGCCATTCATAGCACTAGATATTCCTGTAGGTAACCCTAACACTATACCTCCAATAGCTTCTTGGACTCCAGATCTAAAAACTTGATTGTAGTATTCAGAACTCCATGCTTCTGGAGTATCGAATGTTCCTTTTTCAGAAGCTGCATTCCATAATCTTTTTGCATTTATCTCTGCTACTGCCTGTAGTGCTCCTGTTTCTGCTTCAGCTAATGCTGCTGAACCCACTCTTAAAGTTCCTCTTAATATATCGTTTTTTACTTCTCTTTGTATTATTTCTGCAAACTCTTTTGCGCTAGATTTCCCTGTTCCTTGACCTAATTTTTTTAATCCCCTAAGTGTTAGTTGTTTTACAAACGGAGATCCAGCTGTTAAATTTCTAAAACCGTAGGCTTCTAGTATACCTGTAACCACTCCAAGCGGAGCTGTAATTAAATACTTTTGATTTTCAGGAACATCATCAAACGACGGATCTCTTGACATTTCTTCAAAAATAGCATCACTTTGTATTAAGCCAAAGTTAGCAGCTTTACCTACAAGCCCAGGGCCTATTAACGCAGGTATACTTTCAAAAGCTCCATACACACCACCACCAACAAGAGTCTCTTTCATTGCGTCTGAATACTCTTCAGTTACACCTGTAAAAGGTCTTGAGAAATTCTCTGTTAATTGATTTCTAACTACAGGTAACATAGTAGACTTCACATCTTTACTACCTTGGTTTCTTACATTTTTAGTTAAAGTTTTATCTAAATCTTCATCAAAGTTTGCTCTAACTTTTGTAAAATAATCTAAAGGAATGTCTTTATATTTTTCATCTAGATATGCATACCTTAACTCGGTATCTTTATTCCTGCCTTTTGCTCCGTCTCTTATTTCTTTTAATCTTTCTGGGCTTAAAGATAAACGCCACTGATCATAAGTAAGGTCACCCATGTTTTTCAACAAACCGTCAGGATCTATTTTTTTGTATTCTTCACTGTTTGGATCTAAACCTAAACCTTCAGCGACACTACCTTTTTCTTTAATTAAAGCTTCAATCATGTCTCTGTCAAACGTAGGGCCAAACGCACCTTCAGGTAAAAACGTACTTAATAAATCTGTTGCTATTCCTACAAGTCCTGATTCTCTTCCGCCTTCTCCGGTAGTTAAGCTATTTAATATATTACCATACCATGTTCCTTTTTCTCCTTCTTTTTCTATGTATCTACCTACGTTTTTTCTATAGTCTATAGTTTGTTTTTTAGACTTTTCTTGCATTTTGTCTATATCACTTCTTTTATTTTGACTTTCTGTTTGCCTTTGTTTGTAATCTTCTAGCTGTTGTTTAGCAAGTAAAGGGTTGGTAGATTTTAAGGTTTTATAATCATTACTGAAGAAATAATTTTTTTCTTTTTGTAGACTATAATAATCTTTAAGATATAGTTTTAGCTCTAAATTTATTTTTTCTTGTTCGTCCTGATAGCTTTGAACGTAATTATCATACTCCTCTTTGTCATAAAACTTTACTTCTTTTTCTTTAAAATTAGTTTCAAGTTTATTTAAACCACTGGTTGGTTTAGCAGAATTGTTTTTGATAAAATCTTGTATAGCTTTTGTTCTTGAAGTTAGTGTTCCATCATCTCTTCCAAATAAATCTCCAATAGTATCATTATCTGTAGAGCCTGTGCCAAATTCTTTTACTTCTCCGTTTGGTGCAGTAATCTTTACAAAATTACCTATTCCTGTTTCTTCAAATTTAAATTCTGGATATAAATATTCTAGTTCAGGAACTACTGACTCTTCGGCTTTAGATACTAATTCTTCGGTTATAGGTGAGTCCGAAGAAGTATTTTCTTCCACGACTGTTTCGGTAAGAGATTCCGTATCGACCTCTTGAGAAGTGCCAGGTAATTCTGGAGAGTCTTTTTTTTTTACCCCTATTAAGGTTTTGTAGCTTTCAATGTCTTTATTGTAACCTTTGGATTTAAAAAGAGTAAACGAATCCTGCAACGCATTGTCGTTAGTTTCTATTAAAACCTTAAATTCTTCTATAGTACCATTGTATCCTTTAGAAGTGAATAAAGTATACGCATCTTGTAAAGCTTGTTCGTTCATTTCTAGTTAGATGTATTATATGTACCTGTATTAATGTCATTAGAAGAATTGCTTTCAGATGTTCCTGTAACCCCATTGTATTGGTCTGCTGATGCTTGTAATATTTTATCAACTATATACCTTAAACCTGCATCATTACCGCTGCTATCTAATTGTTCTACACTTACTTCTATATAGTCATCACCATGCTCAGTATCACCACTGAATACAATATCACTTGTATCAATCAAAACCATCACTTCAGGCGGCAGACCTGTAACTCTTAATACATCGTCTGATTGTGTGCTTCGTGGCGATGGTACAACAGATATATTAGATATTAAATTTTCAGTTCCTTCTTCTAAAGCTAATCCTTTAAATAATTTACTATATAATGGTGCTGAATCTTCATCTATACCTGACTCTGACGTTGCGATTTCGTCAAAAGATTCTGATATACTAACTGGGACTATTTTACCGTCTACTGTTTTAGTAGCATTCATAAATCCAGTGGACGAATTAGCTGCTGTAACATTAATTTTATCTACACTGAATTCAGGGCTATAAGGCTTATCACCACCTTTATATTCGTCTCTAGCTTTTTCAGCCGTTACAACATCACCCCCTGGTGTTACTGCTGCCATTAACGATACTGCTGATTCTTTTGCATCATAAACCTCTTTACCATTAACCATTTTTGTAGAAGGTTTAATTCTTTTTGGACTGCTTCCATCACTATACTGTATAACAAATTCATCAGTTGTAGGATCTTTGTATATATTAGAAATTGTATCGTTATTAGCTTTTATTTTTTCTATTGCAGCATTAGAAGGTTTACCTCCAGACGTAACATCATAAGCAATATCAAACGATATACCTCTGTCTTCTTTCGCTTTATCATCAGCTCTAGTATCAAATCCTCTTTGAGCTGTTTGAACTGAATCTATTTTGTTTCCAATTTTATTTTTTACTATTTCTCTTGCTTTTTTTCTATCTGCTTCAGACAAACCTTTACCATCCTTACCAAAAACAACTGAGTTTCCAGTCCCTCTCATTTCAATATATTTAGGCTTTGTTGGATCATCAAATTGATACCCTCCGTGTTTTGCTAAAATTTGAACCATCTTTTCATCATTTGCTACAAGCGCATCTGCTTCAGAATCTAACCATTGATCGAATGTTGTTACGCCTTCTGGCAAGCCTAATTTTGCTAAGTTTTTTGGATTCTTAAACATTTGACGAAAATCTTTTAAAGAATATGATTTTCCATCCGGAGTAACATAAGCGGTAACCATTTCACCTAGGCTGTCTACTATCGCAGTAGTGTCCGCATCTAGATCAGCTGCTACACCACCGTCATATTTCATTAAATCTAAAATTACTCCAGGGTTTTGAAAATGATCAGGGTTTTTTTTGGGATCAGGCATTACGTCGTACTTTTTAGTCTCCTCATTATAGCCCATTGTTACCACCTGCATTTGTCCGTTTGCAGGATTAATCATAAATTTTTTATTATTTAAGTTTCCAAACGATTCAATACGCTTCATAAACGCCATGTCAGCTTCCGAAGCTGTACCTGCATCTATTTTTTCTTGTTTGTTTTGATACCATTTATCATACGTTTTAGTAATATTATGCAAGTTAGACATGTCATTCTTCATTTCATTCATTCTAATCTTGTAATCATGCATTTTAAACACACCTTTACGAACAAGTTTCATGTTCATCATAAGTTGACCTTGCTGTTCTCTAGACATGTCTAATAAATGCTTGCCCAAAGACTCAGTGTTTACATCTGGTAGTTCATTTAAATCTTCTATTTGTTTTTGGGTGGCATCTTCAACGGCTTGTTGATTTGCTTTTCTTTCAGCTTGAAATACTCCTATTTGTTTAGATATTGTATTAGCAATACTTCCCCAGTTCACTGGCGGATCATTATCTAATCCTGCATATACTGAATATTTACTTCTGTTAGATGTTGCCATACTTTATTTATTATTCAAAATATTTTTAATATTTAATATACTTTCTACATCACCACCTTTAAGGTTTTCTAAAAGTTGCTTCAATTGCCCTCCTTTAAGTTTATTAAAAACATCGTTATCACTAAATAACTTTCTTGAAGCTGCGTTATTTGCATCAAAATCAGCAGGAAGAAAATCGGAAAATTCTTCCATGCCAGCTATCTGATTCATTAAATCACTTGTTAATTTATCACCTCTACCTTCTAAATAAGTAGGAATCATTCCCGCAGCACTTTGTAGTCCTGAAGTCAAACCTGCTTGTGCTCCAGCCATTGATTGATTCATTTGCCTGCTAGCATCTTTAGCCATCAAAGATTGATCTTGCGCAGCTCCTATGTTTAAATCTATTCCTTGTTGATTTATAGACTGTTTAGAGTCAGCTTTCATTTTGTTATTAGCATACAATGCCTCGCCTAATGCTATTCTAGTTTTTTCACCTTGTTCACCAGCTAAAGCTCCAACTCTTCCTACACCTGATGCAACTGATCTAGCATCACCTTCTTGTAAAGCTTGTAATGATTGTTGTTGTTGCTGTAAAGTTTCTTCAAATTGTTTGCTAAATGCATCTAACGGCACATTAACTCCAGCATAAAAATCTTTTTCAGACATTCTTTTTGCTTCTGCCATAAGTTGCTCACTTTTTCTTTCTGCTTCAGCTTTTTTACGTCTTGCTGTAATCATGCTGTCAATGCCCATTCCAAAACTAGCTAAACCTGAAACTGCTCCAATTCCTCCAGAAACCATTCCAAAAATTTCCTCAGCACTTTTGCCACTGTCTTTATATCGGTCTTTATTTTGATTTTGTTTCCACCTAGGCATGTTAATAGTTTTTAATAGTTAGAATACACAAAGATACTAAATTCTAAGGATAACTTTTCATGACATCACTACCCACTGAGAATAGTTCAACCGGACTGGTATTACTATTTGTTAAAGTAAATTCCATGTAATATCCTAGTACACCATGAGATTCTGCAATACTGTTTTTATAAGACATTATGAAGTCTCCCTGTACAGGGATATATGCATTAGGATCGGATGCGTCTACAGTAAGCGTATTGGCTGTCATTGAGGTAATTGATCCTACTAACTCAGGATTTGTCTTAGCATAGATAGCGTCACCTATACTTAAAATGCTTCCTAAAGGTTCTGTGAATGTTATAACTGTAGCGTTTGCGGCACCAGTAACTGTTGTTGCAGAACCTAAACCATTTGCAGATCTAAAGTTCCAGTTTACAGTGTCAGCCTTGCTTCTAATATATGTAAACCATTCTCCCTCTTTCTTTTCAAAGTATGCGCTTGCCATAGATCCGCTGTTTAAATCTGTGTTTAAATCAGTAACAGTCCAGCTGTCATCACTTTCTAGAGATAATGTTTTAAATAATTTTATATCTAATGTTGGTTTTGGATTAAACACACTAGTAATAGATGATGTTCCTTGAATGCCATAATAGTTATTACGCAAAGAGTTTGTATTGTGTTGGTATAAATTACCTCCTTTAAAAGAATAGAAGTAACTGTTCATGCCAATCATAAAATCTGGATAGAAAGTATAAAACGATGGCCAGCCTTTGCTGCCGTCACTATATGATAATGTTTGTAATGTTTCTATCGCCATATCTTTTTATTTAACATAGTTGAGGATAACCAAAATTCACAACACCACTGCTGTTTACTTGAATATATTTTCTATTATTACTTCCAGTGCCACTTAAATAATAATAACCACCAACTAGAGTGGTTGTTCCACCAGAATTACTATAACAAGTATCACCTGTTGCAGGTAATGTACCGCTTCCATTATGATAATAAGTTTCGTTAGCCGGAGGATTGGATCCATTGAACGGACACACTCCGTTAAAGTTACCCATGGTAGACGAACTGTATGATGTTAATAAAGATGGACAATTAGTTACTGACGCAACTACACCTGCTCCTCCTGTTATTTCTATATAAATCCCATTTCCAGTTGTAGCAATTTTATAAAAACCATTACCTAACACGGTAGTTTTACATAAATCACTATAGCATACATCTGTCGCAACCGGAGGCTGACCAGAAGATCCGTCATGGTAATAGGTTTGATTTATAGTCGCAGAACATGCATTCGTAGATGTGGTTTTGACTAAACTAGATGTAAACGCTACCCCTACTGAAATTGTGCCAACACTAGCAACTACACCTGCTCCTCCTGTTATTTGCATAAACGTAGTTGAGGTTAACTTATAATATCCATTCCCTAGAACATTTTGTCCAGGATCTGAATAACATACGTTAGTTGCAACAGGCGTGCTTCCTGAGCCTGTGTGGTAATATGTTTGATTTATTGTTGCACCGCATGCAGCTGATTCACTTGATTCTACTGTAGAAGAACTAAATGTTGTGCACTCACAAGTATATGTTGTGCTTAAAACAGGCGTGCTAGGCGCACCCGTTTGTTGCCTAAACGTATTGCTAGACGTTTTGTACCAACCGTTTGGAGCCGCTGTTGTCAATGCCGCATTTGTATATATGGCTGTAGCGGTTGCAAAGGAAGTTGTATTTAAAAAGTAGGTTCCTTGCGTGGGCATTTATTTTATTTTATTTATGGGGCACAATTGCTTATTCCCGCTACATACCCGTCTGTTCCAGTAATATGAATCTTTTTATCAGTTGTTCCGTCCACATAATGGTAATGTTTCGGATCAGCTACTGCTGTACCTGCTGAGTTTGTAAACATTGTGTCACCTGCTGCTGGATAAGTTCCGCTTCCATTATGATAGTAAGTTGTTCCTGGTGTTAATGAACATACTCCAAGGAAGTTACCACCTATTGTAGCTGTAAACGATGTTAGACTCGTACATCCAGTACAACATACATCATCTGCACTTGTTCCTACACATAAGCTAATTGAAGTTGCACAATCTGAACATGTAGTTTGCGTTCCTAAAGTTCCTGTTCCTCCTGTTACTTCTCTATAAACAATAGCTCCTCCGTTACCAGGGTTAAATGAATAGAATCCATTACTTGCTACTGTAGTTCCGTCAGCAGTGCTATATAATATTGTTGAAGCTGCAAAAGTTGTTTGGTTCATGTAATATGTACCTGACACACCTGTACAACATCCTATTGCTGCTGTACTACCAAATGTTAATCCTACTGCTGGGAAACATGTAGCACATGATACTGCTGTGCTTAATCCTGAACCATCGGTTGCGTTACTTGTTTTCTCTCTGCTTTGATTGCTATATGAATAAAATTGATTAGCTGCAAAACTACTCAATAATGGATTTGTATAAATACTTGTTGTTGCTGTAAAAGAAGTTTCTACATAAAATGATGAAGTAGTTCCAGAACAACATGCTGCGAATGCTGAAGCTCCGTAACCTAAAGTCAAGACAACTCCACATGTAGTACATGCAGATGAAGGCCCAAGTGCTCCTGTTCCTCCAGTCACCTCTCTATAAACATTGTTATTATCCTTATACCATCCGTTAGGAGCAGCTGTTGTTAATGTTGCTTCTGTATATATATTTGTAGCAGTATTGGCATTTCCTGAAGCCCAAACTGTATCATTTAAAAAATAGGTTCCTTGCGTTGGCATAAAGTAATAATTTTATTCTTGTAAATTTACAAAAAAAAAATATAATATCCTTAAGGTAGATTAAGGAGTTACGCAAGGTTCAAGTAACGCTACAAACCCTGTATTATTTGTAATTCTAAAAAATGTACTTGTTCCAGACGCATTAGTATGATAATAATCATTAGCTAAAGGGTTTACACCATTAGCATCAGAGTAGACTAATTCGCCAGCGGCTGGTATAGTTCCAGATCCGTTATGATAATATGTTTCTGTATAATTAGTGTCTCCACATATTCCGTTAAAAGTTCCCCCTATTGTTGCAGTAAAAGCAGTGAGTGTTGTGCCGCAACCAACACAGCATACTTCAGATGCTGAAGTAGAGTCGTAACATAACGACAATGCGTCTCCACAGGTTGGACAATTTGCAGCTGCTTGAAGGATACCATTTACTTGTCTACGAGCAATAGTACCTAAAGAATAATAACCGTCAGCAGCTAAAGTGTTTAGCGCTTGATCAGTGTATAAAGAAATTGCATTTGCAAAACTTAATCCATCAAAGTAATATGTTGCTCTTGTTGCCATAATCTATTTAACAATTTTGTAATCCATTTCCGTCTATATCTCCTGAGCCGTCAGTTCCAAACCATACGTTAGCAGCTCCATTAGTTCCTACGCTATATAATAACACTATACCTGTAGCAACCGTTCCTGTGTTATCACTATATATAGTAGTTCCGGCACCGTCACTTGGCCCTGTTCCTGATGTAGTATAATATACTTCGTCTAAAACTCCAGAATACATACACGCTGTTTGAGGGTTTGCTTGTTGCTTAGTGTTGAACGGATAGTAAGTTACCGTAGGGCATGTTACTACCGCATATACTTGTCCAGTGCCTAAGTTTAAGTTAATAAATTCTGTTGAAGATATTCTGTAGTATCCATCAGTCAACTTAGTTTGTCCTTGATCTGAATAACAGAAGTCTCCAGCTTGAGGCGCTGCATTTGCTCCAGTATGATAGTATGTCTGATCTATTGATTGTGTACAGATAGTTGATATTTGTGGATCATTTACACTAGAATTAAATGCTTTAATCGCACAACTTCCATTACTCACAACCACTCCGCTACTATTAACTTGTATCCACTCATTATTACTTCCTATTTCATAGTATCCAGATTGCAATCTTGTGCTTGATGCACTGTCATCACATGTTGAAGAAGAATAAACAGTATCTCCAATTGAAGGCAATACATTCACACCATCATGATAATATGTTTGACTTGCAGGCTGTACACACGCTATAGCTATAGAAGATTGTACTGTGCTTGATAAATATGGTGTACAGAAATCTCCACAACCACAACACGCATCACCAACTACACTAGCATCATAACAGAACGAAGCAGAGTTTGTTGTTCTGTAATCGTATATTAAATATAAGTATTGGTTTCCAACAGGTAAATTAATTGAAGATATTGTTGCTTGATATAATCCACTTGAAGGACTGTTTACATCTGAGTTTGGCACTGTAGTTGCAGCCGCCAATAACGCATTTATATCGGTACTGTTATTATCATATAAAGTGTTTGACGACAGCCATGCAAAATTATCATTGTTTACAACCCATGTATAGTCATCAAAATTAATTTTATTTGACCTTACTGTTACATTAGATCCTGAGTATGGATATACACCTATTGATCTTGTTCCTGATTGTACAAAATATTGTGAAGCTATTTGAACGTCTGATCCAAAAGTCATCATGTTTGATGCTACTGGACTTGAAATGTTTGCGTCGTCCCATTTAAATTCGTTATGAATAAACTTACCAACATCTTCGCTTGAACTTATACCTACCTGAACCACTACTAAAGAAGTTTCTGTAGGACAGTTACATGTTATATCATAGTCGGCTGATGGATTTGGTGTAACTGTAACTAAAACAGTTGTTGGACTATTTTTAGTTTTATTAAAATTTAAACTTCCACTAGTTGTAGCATCAGTTACTGAAGCTACTTGAGTGCCATCCCAAACCATACTTACACTCATAGTTCCTGACGCAATAGTATAATCAAACACTACGTTACCAATTACATTTCCTATTTCTATTGTATATTCTTGAGCGCTTGTAGAGTTTACTAATGATTTTTGTGTTCCACAAGGCAATATTACCGGAGGTAATGGTACCGTGTCTCCGTTTGTGCTTAATACATATTCGTCCATGTAAGGATCATAAGCTCCTAGTTTTTGAGTATTTAACTGAACATTAAATTGATCTCTAAACCATGATCTCATTCCAGTGTCAGATATAACTTCTAACGCATCATTGTTAGCTGATGTACCTTTTAATTTTATTACAGCAGTTCTTTTAGTGTCGGTAAAATACATGTCATAACCCCAAGAGCTAAAACTTTCTGGATTATAACTAATACCATACTCTTCTATTCTAGCTATTTGCGTTCCTAAAACTTGAGGTACTGAAGCAATTACACCACCACCTGTTGAATCACTAATAAGATTTTTACTAGTTAATACATAACTAATCTTATCTTCTTGCAATACAAGAATATCTGTTTCTCTTGAATGCAGTTTCATTATAGGGCCAAAGCTAGTTTCTAAATCTTTATAATTAACCAACCCTAGATTAAACTCATTTAAGTTATTTAAATTAGAATTACTACTATAAACACCACTGTATGTTAATTCAGCAAATCTATCTGCTTCTTTAAAATCTTCTTTTGACACTGCTAAAACTCTTTCTCCTAAGTTTACAGCTTGACCATCTAACGCATCTAATATTTTATAACTTTCTACTCCGTTTCCAAAAGTGTAACAATTAAAAAACGGTAGCGTTACAATAGCATCTTGCGTTGCAGTTTGAGCTTGGTCTCCATCACCATTACCACCCATGTGATAACCACCTATAACGTCATAAGATTCAGATGAATCATAAAATAAATTAGGATCAGCATCAGCAGGTTTTGTTTCCCAAACAATTAAATTATTAGCTCTAGTAACCACTATCTCAGCTTCCATAAACCAAGTTTTACTTCCGTTAGCACACGCAATTACACCACTTCTACAAGCTAAATATAATGGAGAAGCTGCGTCGCCTGGGATTGCTTGCCAAAACTGGAAACTAGGAGTCCATGGCGCTGGACATTGCACAGCTCCAGGACTAGTAGCGATTGTATTAATGAAAACAGGATTTTGTAATCTTCCATCCCCATCATCAATAACATCACCTGCTGCTGGGTTTATAAAATCTCCTTGAAACCAAGCGTGTAAGTCATCATAATCTTGTGAAGAAACATAAGTGTTTTCCCATATATAATCTATACCAGGGCAACCGCTTGCATCATGCCTTCCTATTCTCCATTTTATTTTTACACTAGACTGTGCTGGTATTGTATAATTATCAGTAACATTATTAGCGTCAGTAGTAAAAGCTGGATACTGTAAATAAGGAGTACAATAAGATCTGCTAGTGTCTGAAGCAGTTTTTTCACCCGCATCAACAACAGCGTTCGAGTCTAAATTAATACTAAAGTTTTGAGCTCTAATTTGCATATAAAGTCCTGCTAACTGATTAGAATCAGTAGGTGCTTCACCTTCAACTTCTAAAAAATTTGATGATTCAGCGCTAACATCTAACACTTGACATGTAACTTCTCTATTTAAAGGCCCACTTGCGTCAGTCTTAACAATTAACATATCGCCTTTCTGTACTTTATTTTGATTATCACCTTCTAGCTTAAAGTATATAACTCTTGTTGTTTGGCTTTGATAATAAAAACTAGAATATATTGTCTCATATCCTCCTTCACTTGGTTTTAAAACAAACTTATATTTTGTAGCCCATGCAGGTGGATAATTCTCTACATTAACTTTTATTTTATTTTGATCAACAGAAGCAGAAGCTGGAACAAAAGTTGTATTAAACTCCGACACTAATACTGTAGAGGCCCTACCATAATCGTCCATATATACAATTCCTGTTTCATAATCTCTATTACTATGTAGAGATGATGTGTCTTGACTAGAAGTAAAAGTTCCTTGACCTCTTGTAAAATAAAAATACTCATACACATCAGTCGTTCCTGAATTATACTTCATAGCTAACACTTGTAAGGAAAATACATTTGATCCTACTGTAGATCCTATTCTAAAACCTTGTTGTGTTTGAGAATCTATACTACTGTTTGATTTAGTAAACACACAATTAGTAGGTACTATTGTAACAGTGTTAAACAAGTCTGTTAATGAATTACCTTGAGTCGATGTTGCTAAAGGTTGAAAATTAGTATTCAAAACTGTACCAATACGTTCAGCAAATTCTAGTGAATTTACCATTTCATACACTGAAGTATAATTTCTATTTACTGGAAATATTACAGATAATTCAAACGGAGTGTTTTCAAATGCTGAGTCATAACACGCATCACCGGTATCTCCATTTAATTGAGAATGTTGTATAAATACTGTAAAAGCTAATGAAGATCCTTTAACTAGTCTATTAGCAAAATCACTTAAATCAAAACTAATTTTAGAATTTTGTACAGTTGTGTTTGTGTTAGGATTTATAGTATATACAGCTCCTGTTGACATTGTTGCCTCTGGCAAGTCGTCAAATAATATATCGTTAGTAAATAATGATGTTGTAAAGTTAATAGGTATATCCTGTCCAGCTGCATTTATTATATCATACCCATCAGTATAGTTACCATAAATTAACCTATTACCTTGTATTGTTTGAGCTTGTGCAACTTTAGGAACATTATCATATAATCTTAATAACTCATCACTTCCTATTACAGTATATATTTTACTGTTTGTAAAGGTATATGTTTGTTTTGAATTATTAGCCCATCCATAGTCAGATTTCTTAAACCTCTCTATAACATAAATAGAATTACTATTACTTGGTTTAAACAATAAATCAACCTCAATAACTTTATCTGATCCAGTTTCAAACTGTACCTCAATAGAGTTATATATATTTTTCATTGAAGCATTATTGAAATTGTTTACATCAAAATCAAAAGGCCCTGGTTGAAAAGCTGCTGTAGAAAACAACGACGTTGCGCTATATTCATTGTTTACATACCTATATCTATAAGCAAAAGTTATAAATCTAGTTTCTAAATAATTTTCTTCTCCAGGAACGTTTAAAAACTCTACGCTTGGCGCAGGCAATGTGTCTAAAGAATCAAACCCTGGTGGTTTTAAAATAACACTAATGTCAGTTTCTTTAATGCCATCATTTATCCCTGCCGGATCTGGATAGTTTTGAGTTACATTTATTTTTCTAGGAGGATTTTTGTCATCTGTCCAAAAAAGTAAATCTTCTATTTTGTTTACTCCAGTAATTAAAAACTTAGGATCAAACTTTAATACTTGTTTACTAATAACATGATATGTTATAGCTTGTGATTGTACATTAAAAGAAACAATTAAGTCTAGCTTACCGCCTACAACAGGATTGTTTGCGTCATGAATAAACCAATATATAGTTTCTTTTGATCCATCTTGATAAGCTCCAATACATATTGCTGAATTAGATAAGTTTTGACCGCCATAAGCTAATGTAGTTAACTGTGTGTTACCTTTTGAATTTTCTACAGCACCTATCTCAGTGGTTTCTGTAGATCCTAATCTTACGTTAATTGCATTAACATATTGGCCTGGAGGAACAAGACGTTCATCAACGCTCTTATTCATTTTACCCGCAACAAAATTTGTATTTACTATCGGCATCTTACTTTAACCATTTATCCTGGCCTCTCAAACTCATTAAAAGGCGACCAGGGTGAATATTACTTAATCTAATTTTTGCATTTCTTAACAACGATGACTTATCTTTCCTTGCTCTATTTACAATATATTCTTGTACCCCTAATCTACCATTTAAAAGAGAATATTTTACATAAGCATATAAATATTCTTCAAACAATTTATTAACGCTGATGCTTCCGTCTTCACCATTCTCCATACCATCCGAAACATACTCTACAACAACTGAAGCTCCGTTACCTATAGAGCTAAAATTAATAACTCCTCTTTGTTTATCTATACTAAACGTTGGATTTGCGTTAGCTGTTTCAGTGTTTAAACCAAATCTTGCTCCTATTCCAAAGTCAAAATACCAACACCCGTCTACATTCCATCCTGATTGATTGTTGTATGCACTGCTTTCATTTAAATAAATAGTTTTAGCTCCGCTAGTAAAAGACATGTCTAGTTGTGAAAACTGCGGCTTTAATACATTACCATTTTGATCATATATAATCTTAGCATTATTGTCTTGTAAATATGTTGATGCCCATCCTGTTTGTATGTTTTCTGTTAAAGGATATAATACACCATTTAAATATTGTGATATTCTTACCCAATTTACATAGTCAGAGGGTAATATAAATCTTAAGTTATCATCTAAATCCATTTGTAATACTTTCACTTCTTTCATCGCATCATAATTCAATTCCTGAATTCCTCTTTTAGCGTGAAATAAAACTTGGTATCTATTTAGATTATTAATCAACTCATGATTACCTTGATACATTAACATAAAGTTATTTACAATATCATTTAATGAAACGTATTGGTATGATCCCCAGTTTTTATCTTGAGGTATTGCTCCTGAGTTTGCGTAATATGCGTAGTCATTTATATAGGCCATATCTTACGTTTGTATTTGGTTGTTTTGTACTTCTTCCTGTTTACCAAACTGATAAACATCTCCTTCTCTAATTTCTATACCTATATACTGACATATTTTAGCTACAATACCAGGCTCGTCTGAAGAAGGTAATTCAAAATCTTGATAATCTGCTTGGTTAATGTCAAATAATGGTTCACCAGAACTTAATGTTTGGTATGTCCATTTAGGTGATAAAGGGTATCTAATATATTCAGCTGTTACACTTCCGTTATTTGTTATTGTCGTAGGGTAAACTGTAATTGTGTTACCCAACTGACCAGTGTTTGCGTCACCAACAACAGATGTAGTTGCTCCCCCTAACACATAAGCTGGAAAGCCTGTGGATGGTGCAGTAAGCGGTGAATTGTTTAAATAAAATATTTTGTTTTGATTAACTCTTTCAACTTCAACAATACCTGTTGTGTTAAATATACCATAACTATTCCCTATAGTTGCTGCCACTCCAAAAGGTGAGTATGATAATGTAAGTTGAGTTTCACTATCAACACTTATAACAAACGCACTAAATCCTGAGTAGCTTGATGAAGCTGTAGTATTTACTACTTGTTGCCCTACTTTTACTCCGCTAGATACAAATGTAGCTGCTGTATCAGTTAAAGTGTTCACTCCTGCCGCAGTGCTTGTTCCTGATGTTATTTGAGTTGGAAAATAGTTTACCTTATTAATTAAATAATAATCACTAGGTAAATTAAATAAATTAGCTCCTTGTTGAGCTAAACTTCTAGTAACTGAAAAACTATCAATTACCTCAACCAATCCTTTTACAATATCAGCATATCCTGATCCTGAAAGCCTTTGGTTTTCTTTATTAGTCCAAGCATTATATTGATAAAAATAATCTTCAAACAAATCCATTTGTGCTTGTTGAGCATACAAATTAAAATCTTGCGGAGATATATATCCGTAATTATTTTTATTAGCTATTGCAAGGACAGTATTTCTAACAGAGTTTATCATGTTAAATTCTTTTTACAAATATAGTCAAAAAAAAAGAGGTCACTTTTTTTGTAACCTCTGATTTTTAATAAGTAAAAAAACTTATGATTGTAATGAAGCAGCTTTTACACCTGTCACAATCGCAGTGATTGTAGACGGCGGATTACCAGATGCAGCACTTTCAGGATATCCTCCTGGAGTGTAAACTGGTTGTTGCCATGAAAGCTTAAGCGATGTTTCTACCGCATCATTTAAGAAATCTTTCCATAAATGAGAATTGGCCGCAATTGC
>ERZ1048068.1646-NODE-1646-length-16934-cov-6.629777_pt1 | contig 16934 bp, 16 predicted proteins | sample MGYA00383098_ERZ1048068 | MGnify/ENA primary metagenome ERZ1048068 (study PRJEB29581, sample SAMEA5548368) | metagenome | biome: marine; feature: coastal; material: water | depth 1 m | study: Short-term variability in the microbial, nano- and picoplankton... | reverse complement strand
GCGTGTTAGCGAAAGTTCCATATTAAATTGTTTGAGATTCGTCCCAGTTTTCAATACGCTGCTTTAGGCGCAAGAGAAACATGCCTCCCATGGCACCGTTGATGATGCGGTGGTCGTAGCTATGCGACACCATCATTTGCTGGCGTATGGCAATAACATCACCATTTTCTGTCTCCAACACAGCAGCTACCTTGCGAATGGCACCCAAAGCCAAAATAGCAAGTTGTGGCTGGTTGATGATGGGCGTTCCCGTAAGACTACCAAACATACCTACATTGGTTACCGTATAGGTGCCGCCTTGCACATCGTCTGGGTTTAGCGCATTGTTACGTGCGTTGGAAGCCAGCTGATGCACTTTTTTAGCCAGTCCAATAAGACTTAGCGTATCGGCTTGTTTAATGACAGGAACAATTAAATTACCGTCGGGTAAAGCCGTTGCCATTCCGAGGTTTATGTCTTTTTTCTTTATGATGCTTGTACCGTCTAGGGCAGCATTTAACAATGGGAATTCAGGAAGTACCTGTGCAACCAAATGCAAAAATATGGGTGTAAAGGTTAGTTTAACTCCGTGCTGCTTGACAAATTGATTTTTCACTTTTTCACGCCAATTCCAGAGCTTAGTCACATCTATTTCAATAAACGACTGAACATGTGCCGAGGTTTTAAGACTATGCATCATGTGGTCAGAAATCATTTGCTCCATGCGTGTCATGGAGACAACCTCATCTGTTGGGCTTTTTGAAAAAGACACAGGGGTTGTGTCAGCTGTAATTGTAGTCCTTGGTGAAGAAGCAACGCTGGGCTGAGCACTTGCTACAACAGATGCTTTTCTGTTTTTTAAAAAGGCCAAAATATCGCCTTTGGTCACACGGCCATCTTTCCCACTACCCGGAACGGTAGCCAGTTCTTGTGCTGAAATATTTTCTTCTTTGGCAATATTTTTAACAAGTGGCGAGTAAAATCGCTTTTCACCTGCAACAACGGGATTAACAGGCTTAACCAAGTCTTGCGCTTGATCCATGTATTGCTGAGGAGTATCCACCGCTTTTTCAGGCGCTTTGGGTGCTGGTACTGCTGGAGCAGGAACTGCTTTTGGAGCAGCTACTGGAGTCACATCTTGTGCAACCGCCTCCTCTGTTTCGATTATGGCTAAGGGTGCATCAACACCAACAACAGCATTAACAGGATGCAGAATTTCTTTTATGGTGCCTGCGTACTCACTAGCAACTTCAGAATCAACTTTATCGGTTGCCACCTCTACTACGGCTTCATCAGCAGCAACAGTGTCACCTACTTTCTTTAACCACTGTGTAATGGTAGCTTCAGAAACACTCTCACCCATAGCGGGTAAAACAAGCTGATAAATGGGCATTTTAATTTTTTTTCAAAAGTACAAATTAATCGTGGCTTTCGCTATGACATAACCAGCACTTCTCCCTTGGCATTACTAGATATGCTTCCTACGGCGTGGCTTTTGTCGGAGTTCAAAAATTTATACGTAAATCCTTTGCCGTGCTTTGACATAAAATCAATGCAAGATTTGAATGAAATGGTTTCAGGGTCAAAAATAATTTCCGTCCGACTATTCCTTTGTTTTAAAACATCATCTACACCAGTAGTGTGCATAAACAAAACGTTTTTGTTTACCCCTATTTTTAAATCCAGTTCATCTGATATAAGCCAATAACAAAAAGGTTGTTGTTTCCTATTAATCGATTTTGAACCTCTTAAACGCTTTAAAAAGCTGAAGGCATTGGTTGCTGCCTTAATCCAAATCTTCACCAAGTTTGAAACATGAAAATGCTTATTATAAAAATAATTCATCGCCTCGCGGAACATAAGCTGGTAGGCAAAATCTTTAGGGGTGCTTTCGCCCTTAAAGTGAATAGCTGTAATGTCGGCATTATAATAATTTTGTTGTCCCAACTGCAATGACCTATAGCTCAAATCAATATCATCGGAATACATAAAGCAAGCCTCATCAAAGCCGTTGAGCTCACGATAATGCTCAGTGCGCATAAACATAAAAGCGCCGACCAATATATCTGTAGGCCCTGATTTATCTTTTGAAAGGCGTAGGTTATAATATTTGCCGAATAATTTGGGAGCAATCTTGTAGAGTCCTGAAACTTTAGAAAAAGCCACCCCTGGTGTTGGAACACCTCGTTTAGATTCCTTTAAAAAAGTACCTGAGCCATCAATAAGCTTAGGGCCCATGATGGCCACTTGCTTGTTATTTTTCATAAAGGATATTGCATTGACAAAGGTGTCTTCCGCTACTATGGTATCGGGATTAAGAATACATAAAAATTCTCCTTTGGCCTGGGCTACACCAATGTTATTCCCTTTTGGAAATCCAACATTCTCTTTGTTGTTAATTTGTTTGACTTGCGGAAATTGCTGTGAGATCCATTGAACACTTCCATCGACAGAAGCGTTGTCCACCAAAATGACCTCTGCATCCAAATCTTGGGTTGCAGCCAAAACACTCTGCAGACATACGTCAATGAAGTATTTTACATTGTAATTTAAGATAACAACGGATAACTGCATGCTTAGCTTTTCATGGAGGTTTCAAAGGGAATTCGCTGACTGATACTTCTACCAAGTGTCAATTCATCGGCATATTCAAGTTCGTCACCAACACCAATACCCCGTGAAATAGCAGAGAAGCGCAATTTAAATGTACTTAGCTTTTTAAAAATATAATAGTTTGTTGTATCGCCTTCCATGGTACTGCTTAGTGCAAATATGATTTCATCAATATTCTCTTGTTCTACTCGGGCTATCAAAGCATCTATCGTTAGTTGTTGTGGCCCTACGCCTTCCATAGGCGCAATTTTACCACCCAACACATGGTATAAACCTTTGAATTGACCTGTAGATTCTATGGCCATAACATCCCTAATATCCTCCACTACACAGATAATATTACGCTCGCGCATTGGACTTGAGCAAATATTACACTGTTCTGCATCTGAAATATTATGGCACGTATTACAATAACGTATTTGCGCCCGTAATGTTGCGATAGCACCAGAAAGACGTTCGCTAAAATCTTTGGGTTGGCGTAATAAATGAAGCACGATTCGAAGTGCAGACCGTCTACCTATCCCTGGAAGTTGTGCAATTTCATCTACTGCTTTCTGAACTAAAGAAGACGGAATTTCCATAATCCAAAAATACACTATTTAAACAATAGTCACATACGCTATATTTGACAAAAAAAGTGATGACAGCTCAAATGCTGATATTTTGTTTTTTGATATATTTTGCTGTGCTCTACGGTATCTCGTATTTGGCGGGCAACAGCAATAACAACGCTACTTTTTTTACTGCTGACAAAAAGGCGCCTTGGTATCTGGTTGCCTTTGGAATGATCGGTGCAACGCTTTCGGGGGTTACCTTTATTTCGGTTCCTGGATGGGTAGACAGCACCCAACTGGGCTACGTGCAAATGGTATTGGGCTATGCGCTGGGTTATTTATGCATCGGTACTGTTTTATTACCGCTTTATTACAAATCGAATGTAGTCAGCATTTACACTTTTTTACAACATAGATTTGGTGAAAAAAGCTATAAAACTGGAGCTGCTTTTTTTGTTTTATCCAGATTAACAGGCACTAGCTTTCGGCTTTTTTTGTTGTTGAAAGTTTTACATTGGCTTGCTTTAGACGGACTTAATGTTCCCTTCTGGGCAAGTGCAGCTATAGCCCTAGTCGGCATATGGCTATATACGAAAAAATCGGGTATCAAAACCATCATTTATACGGATACAGCCCAAACACTTTGCATGCTAATTGCCTTGGGCATTACTGCCTATGTGTTGTTTTTTGAGCTACAGCTAGACACCCAATCCTTATGGACGTGGTGGCAGTCACAACCAAACACGCAGCTGTTTTTTTGGAAAGACTGGAGCAGCGGTCAGCATTTTGTGAAGCAGTTTTTTGCAGGTGCGCTCATTGCATTTGCGATGACGGGGCTTGATCAAGAAATGATGCAAAAGAATTTGAGTTGTCGCTCGCTAAAAGATGCACAAAAAAATATGTTTTGGTTTACCATCGCATTGGTTGTGGTGACGGTATTGTTTTTAATCCTTGGCGTGTTGTTAAGTGCCTATGCGCAATCTAAAGGAATAGCAGCAGCGGGGGATGATCTTTTTCCCATGATAGCTACGCAATCAGGTCTTGGAGCAGTGGTTGCCTATGCATTTGTTTTTGGGCTTATTGCGGCGGCTTTTAGCAGTGCCGACAGTTCCATGACGTCACTTGCGACAAGTGCAAGCATTGATTTGTGGGGAATTCAATCGGGAGAAAAAGGAATTAAACTGCGAAAAAAAATGCACTTTACAATGGCCGTTGTCTTATGGCTGTGTATTGTACTTTTCTATTATATCATTCGAGACGAAAGTGTGATTGCTCAATTACTGCTTTTTGCTGGTTATACGTATGGACCACTGTTGGGCTTATTTCTTTTGGGTATCTTTTCAAAGCTACAAATAAGGGATGCGTTAGCCCCTTACATATGCATTACCGCACCCCTAATAAGCTATGGCGTTACTGTACTTTTCAAAACTACATTTGGATTTGACTTTGGCTTTTTTGTACTGGCCTTAAACGGAACTATTTCAGCGCTATTATTATGGGTTTCGGGAATTGGACTACCAATGTATCAGCGCACTTCCCCAAGTAAATCCACTTCCAAAAGCGGCAAGTAGAATTGTATCGTCTTGCTTTATTTTACCCTCAGCCCATGCTTCAGACATGGCTATTGGAATAGATGCAGCAGTGGTATTGCCATAACGCATAATGTTGTTATAGACTTGATCGTCACGCAGGCCAAACTTCTTTTGCACAAATTGCGCAATGCGCAAATTCGCTTGGTGTGGGATAAACAAATCTATGTCTGTTGTGTCTTTACCGTTTTTTTGTAATGCCTCTTGAATTACTTGACTAAAGCGAACCACTGCATTTTTAAATACCAGTTGCCCGTTCATATAGGGATGATAGCGCATATCATCTCCATCGTAGTTAGCTACAATTTCAGGGATCCATCGTTTAGTACTTGGACCGATAATGGCCAATTCCTCTGCATATTTTCCCTCAGAATACAAATGCGTTGATTGAATCCCTTTCGTAGTGTCATCCTCACGTGTAAGTATGGCAGCTCCAGCACCATCACCAAAAATGACAGAAACGGTACGACCTCGTGTGGTAAAATCCATACCACCAGAATGGTATTCTGATCCGACGAGCAATACATTCTTGTACATTCCTGTTTTGATAAACTGATCGGCAACAGAAAGTCCGTAGATAAATCCAGAACATTGATTTCTAATATCCAGTGCAGGGCAAGTTCCCATACCCATGAGATCTTGCAACAGCACGCCAGAACCAGGGAAATATAAATCAGGGCTAAGGGTGGCAAAAATCACAAGATCAATGTCGTCTTTAGAAACGCCTGCTCTTTCGAGTGCCATTTCAGCGGCCTTGACGCCCATAGAGGCAGTACCTTCTCCAGAATCTTTTTTAATGATGCGACGTTCTTTTATACCTGTACGTTCGGTAATCCACGCGTCGTCTGTGTCCATAATTTTGGACAAATCGTCATTAGTAACTATGTTTTCAGGAACGTAATGTCCGAGACCTACTATACGTGATTGATACATTTTTGATTAAATTTAATAGCAATTAACGAAATAATCGTGGTATAAAAAAAAGAAGGTGCAACAACCACGATGCACCTTCGAACAACTTAACCAAAATTAAACAAACCAATAAAAGGTATGTGTGTAATCGAAAGAATTTCATAGCAATTTTCTCCTCAACAATATTTTGTTGATTGATTACTCCACAAATATAAAAATGTTTAACAAAAAAACAAATTAATTAAACAAAAAGATATTATGACATAGTGTCACCCTTTTCGTTTTGGTACTTTTTTTGGTTAGGGAATAAAAAATAAATCTTATGTCATCAGGTAAAATAAATGTTGCAGTAGAAAACATTTTCCCTTTAATAAAGAAATTCCTTTACAGCGATCACGAAATCTTCTTGCGAGAACTGATATCAAATGCCACAGACGCTACCCTAAAGCTTAAGCATCTCACTAACATAGGCGAAGCTAAAGTTGACTATGGAAGTCCACAAATTGAAATTAAATTAGATAAAAAAAACAGAACCTTACATGTTATTGACCAAGGCTTGGGCATGACATCGGACGAGGTTAATAAGTACATAAACGAAGTTGCTTTTTCAGGAGCTGAAGAATTCATCAACCAATATAAAGACAGTGCTAAAGACAGTGGTATTATAGGGCACTTTGGTCTTGGGTTTTATTCTGCCTTCATGGTTGCAGAAAAAGTTGAAATCATCACCAAGTCACATACAGATGCCCCAGCGGCACATTGGAGTTGTGACGGTTCGCCAGAATACACCTTGGTAGCACATGACAAAACAGCGCGTGGCACTGAAATCATATTGCATATTGACAAAGAGTCCGATGAATTTTTGGAAGAAGCGCGTATTACAGCGCTATTGACCAAATACAACAAGTTTATGCCCATTCCTATTAAGTTTGGAACCAAGGAAGAAACACACGAGGAAGGTGAAGGCGATGATAAAAAAGAAATAAAGGAAACGGTTGATAATATTATAAATAACCCAAATCCTGCTTGGACCAAAAAACCAAGCGATTTAAAAGACGAAGATTATACGTCTTTTTACAGGGAATTATATCCCATGCAGTTTGAGGAACCTTTGTTTAACATTCACCTTAACGTAGACTATCCATTTAACCTGACCGGCATACTGTACTTTCCGAAATTGAATAACGATCTCAACATACAAAAAGACCGTATTCAGTTATATCAAAATCAGGTGTTTGTTACCGACAATGTAGAAGGAATTGTACCCGAGTTCTTAACCATGCTGCGAGGTGTCATTGATTCACCTGACATCCCGCTCAACGTTTCTAGGAGCTACTTACAGGCTGATGGCGCTGTAAAGAAAATTAGCAACTACATCACTAAAAAAGTGGCTGATAAACTACAGTCTATATTTAAGAATGATAGAGAGAATTTAGAAAAAAAGTGGAACGATATAAAAGTTGTAATTGAATACGGGATGCTTTCAGAGGACAAGTTCTTTGACAAGGCAAAAGGCTTCAATCTTTTCCCAACCACAACGGGCACTTATTTAACACTCGACGAACTAAAAGAGCAAACAAAAGATGCACAGACCGATAAGGACGGCAAGCTAATTCAACTCTATGCTGCTAATACTGACGAGCAGCACGCATACATTGAAGCAGCAAAAGCAAAAGGCTATACGGTGCTGCTGCTAGACTCACCCATCGTAGGGCATCTATTACAAAAACTAGAGCAAGAAGATGACAAACTCGGATTTGTTCGTGTCGATAGCGATCACATAGACAAGCTTATTGTCAAAGACGAGCCGCAATTATCAAAGCTTTCTGATGAGCAAAAAGAAGCACTTAAGCCCATGATTGAAAACGTGGTGCCTAAAGAGCAGTACACGGTTCAACTAGAGGTTATGGACAGCGAAGCAGCACCTTTTATGATTACCCAACCCGAATTTATGCGCCGTATGAAAGAGATGCAACAAACAGGTGGCGGTGGCGGTATGTTTGCCGGCGGATTTCCCGACATGTATCAGTTAGTGGTTAATGTAAACCACCCATTGGTAAGTCAGATTTTGGAAACCAAAACTAAAAAGAAGCAAGAACGGTTGATAAAACAATCGCTGGATTTGGCACGTTTGTCACAGTCCTTGCTTAAAGGAGAAGAGCTTACTGCCTTTATCCAACGAAGCTTTGACATGATAAAGTAACATCTTTGGGCACTGAGCAAAGCCGGAAGGGCACTGAATTAAAATCCCTCACTTTTATAAGTTGAGGGATTTTTTTATTTTCACTAAAAATAACCTACCATGCTCTTTTTCTGGCGTACACTCATTTCATTCTGGCGCGACCCAGCCTACCGCAGTTTGCTCTTTGCTACTAACTTTTTCCTTGCCATAGGCACAATTGCCTATCGTTATCTTGAAGATTGGTCGTGGTTGGATTCGCTCTATTTTTCAGTCATTACCCTCACCACCATAGGCTATGGCGATTTTTCTCCAAAAACCACTTTAGGAAAGCTTTTCACCATGGGCTACATCATCATTGGCGTATCGCTTATTCTGGGATTTGTCAATACGTTGTTTTGGCATTACAGAAAAGAAACCATCAAAAAAAGGAACCACAAACGCAAAAACAATGCTTGAGTTATTTGACGCCTTTGTGCCTGAACTTCCAGATGCTACCATAAAATATTATCCCAATTTTCTTAGCACACAAGAGGCTGACAGACTTTTTAAACTGTTGTCAAACGAAACGCCTTGGCGCAATGACCCGATAACCGTATTTGGAAAGACTTACCCACAGCCCCGCATGACATCGCTGCACGGTCATACCACTGACCCTTATGGCTACTCTGGCATTATAATGCAACCCAACCCCATGAGCAAATCCTTACTGGATATTGAGGGAAAACTAAAAGCTTATGTAGATGAAACATTCACCACGGTATTGTTAAATCTATATCGAGATGGTCAAGACAGCAACGGCTGGCATGCAGATAACGAAAAAGAACTGGGTGTAAATCCAGTAATTGCCTCGGTCAGTCTTGGTGCCGCTAGATTTTTTCATCTAAAGCACAACACAGACACATCTCAAAAGCTAAAATTAGAACTAACGCATGGAAGTTTATTATTAATGGAGGGTACCACTCAACATTTCTGGAAACATCAAATTGCAAAAACGGCGAAAGTAGTAGCGCCACGCATTAATTTAACCTTTAGAAAGGTGCTCAAAGCGCATTGAGTTTGGCAATAAGCTCGTTGCCTTTTGCTTCCAAATCAGAAACGATTGCACGATAATGCATTCGCTTATTTTCAACACCCTTATCATATATACGAGAACTAAAGGAATCAAAAGCTGTAATGGCTTCATCAATTATGGCAGCAGTTTTCGATTTATCTCCATCTGGATTGGCTTTTTCCCAATCCATAGCCATTTCGATGATTTCACCAAGTACATAATTGATATCTTTTTTAAGGTCGCGGATATTTGCCATAGCATTTAGGTTTTAGTTAGGTCCAGAAAATTGCACAAAATTTCTTGGTGTTTCATATAGGGTTACAGACAAATCGTGTGCAGCTGTAATATGCGGTCGCAACTTATCCCAAATCACTACAGCCATATTTTCAGCTGTAGGGATGAGTGTCGCGAACTCAGGTACTTGTTCGTTTAGGTTTTTGTGATCAAATGCGTCTTCAATATACACTTTGATTAAATCTTTTAAAACTTTCATGTCCATAACATAACCTGTTTCTGAATCAATTTGACCTGTTACAGAAACAATAAGCTCGTAATTATGTCCATGATAATATGGGTTGTTGCACTTGTCAAAAATCGCTTCGTTTTTGGCATCGGTCCAGTCCTTTCTGTAGAGGCGGTGGGCGGCATTAAAGTGAGCCTTACGGCTCACAGTTACTTTATTCATTGCAATTTTATTTGTTCGTAGAACTGTTCAAAGATAATAATAAACCAGACGGTATAATTTTCGGGGTGTTTTTGAATATCATCACGGACTGCCTCGACTGGCATCCATTTCCAACTGGCGACCTCTTCAGGGTTAATTTCAGGCGTGTCGTTAAAGTGGCCAATCATGATATGGTCTAGCTCGTGTTCGGTGAGGCCATTATCAAAAGGAGCCTTATAAATAAACGAGGTTACCTCACGCAGTTCGGTAACAAATCCCATTTCTTCAAATAAACGACGTTTGCCGGCACCAATATTGGTTTCCCCATCACGCTGGTGACTACAACAGGAGTTGGTCCACAAACCAGGTGAGTGGTATTTGTGAAGGGCACGTTGCTGGAGCATTAATTCGCCTTTGTCGTTTAAAACAAAAACAGAAAAAGCACGATGCAAGACACCTTTTTCATGGGCTTCCATTTTGGGCATCAACCCAAGCGGCTGATCATTGGTGTCCACTAAAACAACCTGCTCTTCCATATAAACATTAAAAGTACAAAAAAGGGGCATAAGATTTGTTGCGTGGTTTGTAGAAATATTTTTTTACTTTTACAAGACCAAATCTTACTAAAATGCCTAAATTTTACTTTATAAGTCTATTCTTGTTATCTTTTATATCCTACTCCCAAGTACATCTATTAGACAAAATTCCGCTTTCCAAACAAGTTGCAGATGCCAACACGATTGTTGAGGGAGAAGTTATTTCCAAAAAATCCTATTGGGACAGCAACAAACACAATATTTACACGGTACACAAGTTAGAAATTAGCAAAGTTTATAAAGGATCATCAGCCACTCACATAAACATCGTAACTTCAGGTGGAATGGTAGGGATGAGAGCGCAACAAAACTACCCTAGTCTTACCCTAGACAAAGCAGACAAAGGAACCTTTATTCTAGAAAATTTTAATTTAAAACTTGAAGGCTACAACGAAAATTTACCGCTATTTCAGGTAACGGGACTGAGTCAAGGCTATTTTAAATACAATACCAGGACTCAAAATATTTCAAATCCTTTCAATAAAGTTTCTTCACCTAAGGATTTAAATCAAAAACTAATTTCATTAACAAATAAGCAACCCAAACAGCTTAAAGAAGTTGATTACTTTAAAGAAAAAAAAAGAAACTAAAAAAACTACAAACTGCCAATGTTGCTGCTGCAAGCATTAGTTCCATAAGCCCCACTCAAATAGTAGCTGGAGATAAGTCGGTATTAACCATAAATGGGAGTGGATTTGGAACTACAGCGGGAAAAGTTCATTTTAGAAATGCAGATAGTGGAGGGTCCAGTACCGTTAGTGCTTTAGCAACACAAATTGTGAGTTGGACTGATTCAAAAATTCAAGTAGAAGTGCCCGGAAAGGCAGGGTCTGGAATTGTAGAAGTAGAAACCAGCGCAGGAACAACCACAGAAGTATCAGGGCTAATCGTCACTTATGCCGTTTCAACAGTGAGATTTACTGACAAAAACATTATAACAAATGTATTTAATGGCCAAGAAGCCGAACATGCCCTTTTACATGTAGGGCAAGCAGATAATACTAGTAATGGTAATTTGGGGGATTTTGAAAATGGTGCCTATGTTTTTAAATACCATACGGACTTTAACACTAATCCCGCAACAAAAACAGCCTTTGAAAATGCATTTAACTTAATGGTATGTGAAGGGGGTGCTAATTTTAAAATAAGCAATCAAACAACATCAGCCAAGAACGCTGATGATAAAACCAACTCTATTCACTTTGGTGGTACGCCAAACGGCGTCTTGGCTTCTGTAACCAAGCGACATGCTTATGAATATATTTATACCACTTCTGGCTACTATGTAATGTATTTTTTTATTTATGAAATGGATTATTCGTACAATGATCAGGTCAGTTGGAGTTTTGACAGTAGTGCCACAACAACTTCAGAATATGACTTTAACGCTATTAGCCGACACGAAACGGCTCATGCTGCAGGACTCGGCCACGTAATTGACAACCAAAAAATCATGCACTGGTCAGTTGGCACGGGAGATAAGAGCCAACTAAAATCAGACATTACGTATAGCCCTTCAATTGCAAAAATTAATCATGATAAAACAATAACTCCTCCTTCGGGAAATAGCATAGAAAAAATTGATTTTTCAGATTGCTATAAACAAAGTCTTGGGATAGACACCTTTGAACAAAGTGCTTTTCAGTTGTATCCAAACCCCGCATCGGATTTTATAACTGTGGTAGGGCTAAATGCGATTGAGGCAGTAGCAATTTATAATATTACTGGAGCATTAACACATAAAGCCAATGTAGCAGATGGAATAGGAAGCAAAGAAGTAACTATAGACTTAAGCAGCTATACTTCTGGAATTTATTTTATTAAAGTCTCAGATGTAACTGGAGGTCAACCTTTAAAGTTTATCATAGAATAAAGTAAATGCATTTTCCAGTATAAAACATTACCTCCAACATCTCTGTTAAAGCTGCGTGATTGGCAAATAATGTAATACATTTGCCCCCATGAGTTTTTTGGAAGAAATCGCACGGCGGCGCACCTTTGGTATCATATCACACCCTGATGCAGGTAAAACCACGCTTACAGAAAAGTTGCTGCTGTTTGGAGGAGCCATTCAAGAAGCAGGTGCCGTCAAGTCTAACAAGATAAAGAAGGCAGCCACCAGTGACTTTATGGAAATTGAACGTCAACGGGGTATTTCGGTTGCCACATCCGTTTTGGCATTTCTATACAAAGACAAAAAAATCAATATCCTAGACACACCCGGTCATAAAGACTTTGCCGAGGACACCTACCGTACCCTAACCGCTGTGGATAGTGTTATTGTGGTAATCGATGTTGCCAAGGGTGTTGAAGCGCAAACCGAAAAGCTAGTAGAGGTGTGCCGGATGCGGAACATTCCCATCATTGTATTCATCAACAAGCTTGATCGGGAAGGAAAAGACGCCTTTGACTTGCTAGACGAGGTAGAACAAAAATTAGGTTTAAAAACAGCACCCTTGAGTTTCCCAATTGGCATGGGTTATGATTTTCAAGGGATATATAACCTGTGGAACGAAAACATCCGTCTCTTTGAAGCCGAGCAAAAAACCACCATAAGTCAGAGCAATCTTATAGAAAATATAGATGACCCTTCATTGGAAACAGCTATTGGTTCAAGTGCTAAAGAAACCCTAGCAGAAGAATTGGAGTTGGTCCGAGAGGTATACCCTAGCTTTGATCGTGAGGCATACTTGAACGGAGAACAACACCCCGTATTTTTTGGATCGGCGTTGAATAACTTTGGTGTGCAAGAGTTATTAGACTGCTTTGTTGACATCGCACCTCCCCCACTTGCTAAAGACAGTGAGGAACGCACCATAGCTCCCGATGAAAAAGATTTTTCAGGCTTTGTTTTCAAGATTCATGCTAATATGGACCCGAAACACCGCGACCGCTTAGCCTTTGTCAAAATTGTCTCAGGAACCTTTGCGCGGAATGTACCCTATTTGCATGTACGTCATAACAAAAAATTGAAATTTAGCAGTCCAAATGCATTTTTTGCCGACAAAAAAGAAATCGTAGACATCTCTTATCCGGGAGACATCGTGGGACTGCACGATACGGGTAATTTTAAGATTGGTGACACCCTTACTTCTGGTGAGCAGATTCACTTTAGAGGAATTCCAAGTTTTTCACCAGAGCACTTTAGGTATATCAATAACGCAGATCCCATGAAAGCCAAGCAGCTAAACAAAGGCATCGATCAGCTGATGGACGAGGGTGTTGCGCAATTATTTACTCTGGAACTCAATGGCCGAAAGGTTGTGGGCACAGTAGGTGCACTACAATTTGACGTAATTCAATACCGACTAGAACACGAATATGGCGCCAGTTGTACCTATGAAAACCTAAATGTACACAAGGCTTGTTGGGTAGAAGTAAAAGAAGGTGGTGAAGCTGACTTTGCTGGGTTTAAGCAAACCAAATCCAAGTTTTTGGCCAAGGACAAGCAAGGACAGTTGGTGTATTTGGCTGACTCGGCCTTTTCGCTACAAATGACACAAAGTAAATACCCTGGCATTAGCTTCCATGCCACTTCAGAGTTTTAGTTAATTTTTGGTAGCTTTACGTTCAACAAAACCCAAATCTGTTCTACTAAATATAGCCATTCACAATAAGCCACATTGTCTTGTTTTTTTAGCATCATTTTTGGGTCAATATTAACCTAAAATAATGCACTAATGAAACATCTAAACACTATTGGACTTAATATCCAAAAAAGCAAAGAGCTTGCTCATGCCCTAAATGACTTGCTTGCCAATTACGCAATCTTATATCAAAACACACGAGGATATCATTGGAATATTCAAGGGGATAAATTCTTTGAACTCCACCTAAAATTTAAAGAGCTATACAATGACTTTTTTATTAAAATAGATGAAATAGCAGAGCGCATACTAACACTTGGCTATGCACCAGAGCACAAATACTCAAACTACCTAAAAGGCGCAAAGATTACTGAAAGCAATGAAGTAAGTAATGGTATTAAAGCCATACATGAAATCCTTGACGGCTTTGCCATTCTGCTAAGTAAGGAGCGGCATATCCTTCGGCTATCGGGTGAAATCGATGACGAAGGCACCAATGCACAAATGAGTGATTATATCAGAGAACAAGAAAAGCTTGTATGGATGTATTCTGCCTACATAAACCAAGGCTAATAAGCATCTGTATTGTAATAAAAAAACCCTCCAAATGGAGGGTTTTTATTTGTTTAGGCTTCGCCAGTTGGACCAAAATTAAGTGGTATGGGCGGTTGCTCATAGTCTTTAATTTCGCCGTGCGCGCCTTCAAAGCGTTGAACGTTTTCACCTAGTGCTTTTAAAAAACGCTTGGCATGCTGTGGTGTCAAAATAATACGCGAACGTACTTTTGCTTTTGGTGCACCTGGCATGATATTGATAAAATCTACAACAAACTCAGAGGCGGAATGATTGATAATCGCCAGGTTTGAGTAGGTACCTTGTGCCATTTCCGGATCAAGTTCAATATTGATACTACCGTCTTTTTTTGTCTTATCGCTCATTAGATGTCAGCACTTAACGATTTTTCTGCTATTAGCGCTTCGTATTCGTCGGTATACCCAACGATGATATCGTTATAAACACGGTTACCCGTACCTGCTGGAATCTTATGTCCTACAATTACATTTTCTTTCAAGCCTTCCAAGTTATCTATCTTACCTGCTACTGCAGCTTCGTTCAATACTTTGGTTGTCTCTTGGAATGATGCAGCCGAAATAAACGACTTGGTCTGTAGCGATGCTCTTGTGATACCCTGTAGGATTGGTGTTGCTGTAGCATTTACGGCATCACGCGCTTCCACGAGGTTTTTATCATCACGTTTGAGCAATGAATTCTCGTCACGTAGTTGACGTGCTGTGATAATTTGACCTGCTTTGAGGTTTTCAGAATCACCCACTTCAAGTACAACTTTCTGACCAAATAAGGCATCGTTTTCGGCGATAAAGTCTGATTTGTGTACCAACTGATTTTCTAAGAAGGTCGTATCACCAGAGTCTTCAACACGTACTTTACGCATCATCTGACGAACAACTACTTCAAAGTGCTTGTCGTTGATTTTAACCCCTTGCAAACGATATACTTCTTGTACTTCGTTTACCAAGTACTGCTGTACAGCAGATGGGCCTTTAATAGACAAGATATCGTTTGGTGTAATAGCACCGTCAGACAAGGGCATACCCGCTTTTACAAAGTCATTTTCCTGAACCAGGATCTGATTTGAAAGCTTCACAAGATATTTCTTGATATGACCTGTTCTTGATTCTACAATGATTTCTCGGTTACCACGCTTGATTTTACCAAACGTAACGACACCATCAATTTCAGAAACAACAGCTGGGTTAGACGGGTTACGTGCTTCAAAAAGCTCAGTAACTCGTGGCAAACCACCTGTAATATCTCCTGATTTTGCAGACTTACGTGGAATCTTCACAAGAATTTTTCCGTTTTCAATCTTTTCGCCATCATCAACCATGATGTGGGCACCAACCGGAAGGTTGTAAGACTGTAACGTGTTCCCTTTACTATCCTTAATCAATAAGGTAGGAATGACTTTTTTGTTTCTTGATTCAGAAATTACCTTTTCTTGGAAACCTGTTTGTTCATCAATCTCAACTTGGAAAGTAACCCCTTGCTCAATGTTTTCGTATCCAATGACACCAGAGAATTCAGAGATGATAACTCCGTTGTATGGATCCCATTGACAGATTACATCGTCCGCCTTAATTTTTTGTCCGTCTTTGACAAAGATAAATGAACCGTAAGGAATGATGTTGGTACTCAACACGATTCCTGTGTTCTTATCTACCAATTTAATTTCCGAAGTACGGGAAATAACAATCTTAACAGCATTACCGTCATTATCTTTTCCATCAACTGTTTTGAGTTCTTCAATTTCAGCAACGCCATCAAAACGAGCTACCAATTTGTTTTCCTCAGAAATATTTCCTGCAATACCGCCAACATGGAAAGTACGCAGTGTAAGCTGTGTACCAGGCTCACCAATAGATTGCGCAGCAATAACACCAACAGACTCACCTTGTTGTACCATTTTTCCGGTTGCTAGATTACGTCCATAACATTTGGCACAAATACCTTTTTTAGCTTCACATGTGAGTGGCGAACGCACTTCTACACTTTCTAGTGGGGAGTCTTCAATTGCCTTAGCATGCTCATCTTCTATGAGTTCACCAGCAGCAACCAAAATATCACCAGTTAACGGATGAATAACGTCATGTAAAGAAACACGACCAACAATACGATCACCAATTGACTCAACAATTTCCTCATTTTTCTTAAGGGCTGAGACAGAAAGTCCACGTAATGTACCACAGTCTACCGTATTAACAATAACATCCTGTGCAACGTCGTGCAAACGACGGGTAAGGTAACCTGCATCAGCTGTTTTTAAAGCGGTATCTGCTAATCCCTTACGAGCACCGTGCGTTGAGATAAAATATTCTAAAATCGACAATCCCTCTTTAAAATTAGAAAGAATCGGGTTTTCAATAATTTCTCCACCACCTGCATTTGATTTTTTTGGCTTAGCCATCAAACCACGCATACCGGTCAACTGACGAATTTGCTCTTTAGAACCACGAGCACCAGAATCCAACATCATATATACAGAGTTAAATCCTTGCTGGTCTTCGCTAATTCGCTTCATAGCAAGTTCAGTAAGCATTGCATTGGTAGAAGTCCAAATGTCAATTACCTGGTTGTAACGTTCGTTATTGGTAATAAGCCCCATGTTGTAGTTGGCAATAATACCAT
>ERZ1048068.1645-NODE-1645-length-16946-cov-6.034989_pt1 | contig 16946 bp, 18 predicted proteins | sample MGYA00383098_ERZ1048068 | MGnify/ENA primary metagenome ERZ1048068 (study PRJEB29581, sample SAMEA5548368) | metagenome | biome: marine; feature: coastal; material: water | depth 1 m | study: Short-term variability in the microbial, nano- and picoplankton... | reverse complement strand
AAAATTTGATCTGGTAACTCACGATGGCTGAAGAAGAAAAACCTGAAGAGGTGGAAGAAAAAGACGCCGCTCCCGCAGCGGAATCCACCGAAGAAACACCTGCTGCAGAGGCAGCCCCGGAAGAGGCTCCTGCCGTTTCTGAAGAAGCTGCTCCAGCAGCGTCTGCAGAGGGCGCTCCTGCAGAAGAAGGTGCCGAGGATAAGAAAGAAAAAGAGAAGCCTCGAACGGCTGAGGACATCTTTCTTGAGCTTGAGGGCGCCGAAGGTGCCGAGACTCCCAAGGTTATCAAGGCGAAGGGTTCCAAGAACATCAGCGTGGGGATTGTTCACGTTTCTGCTTCTTTCAATAATACCATCGTCACGGTTGCTGACCCGAAAGGGGATGTGATTGGTTGGTCCAGTGCTGGAAAGATGGGCTTCCGCGGCTCTCGTAAGAGCACGGCCTACGCATCACAGCTCGTTGCGCAGGATGCCTGCCGTCAGGCAATGTCACACGGCCTCAAGCAGGCCGAAGTTCGCGTGAAAGGACCTGGTGCTGGTCGCGAATCTGCCGTTCGTGCTGTTCAGGGACTGGGCATCGAAGTAACCTCGATCAAGGATGTGACTCCGGTCCCTCACAATGGATGTCGCCCCAAGAAGGCTCGCCGCGTTTAATTTCAGCTTTTACTTTTTCTCGATCATGGCAAGACAAACTGGCCCAACCGACCGAATCAGTCGCCGTTACGGAGTTCCCCTCTTCGGACCTTCCAAGGCTCTGGAGCGGCGCCCTTACCCTCCCGGACAGCACGGTGCCCGTGGAGCACGACGTAAACACAGCGATTACTCGATCGCTCTTGGTGAAAAGCAAAAGCTTCGCCTCCAGTATGGAGTGATGGAGAAGCAGTTTCGCCGCTACTTTGCTGAAGCGCAGCGTCGCCGCGGCATTACTGGAGATATCCTTGTTCAGCTTCTAGAGACTCGTCTCGACAATGTTGTTTATCGTCTTGGCCTCGGCAACACGCGCCGCGCAGCTCGTCAATTTGTGAACCACGGTCATGTTCTCGTGAATGGTCGCCGTGTTGATATTCCGTCCTACTGCGTCAAGGCAGGGGATAAGATTGAGGTTGCCGCAGCACAGCGTTCTCAGCAGCTTGGACTTCGTGCCGTCGATCTCACAACAGCCCGCCCTGTCTTGGATTGGCTGACATTCGACAGCGAGAGTCTTTCCGGCACGGTCGACCGCTTCCCGGAAGCCGACGAGATCGATACGATGGTTAACGTCCAGCTGGTCGTTGAGCTTTACTCACGTTGATTTCAACAGCTTTTTCCGCAACGATGTGGCCTTCGGCGTTTCTGTAATGTCCGAATGTCACATTTTTGTTTTTAGGGAAAAAGCCCTTTTGGTTTCTCCCGGTTCCCACTACCATTTCCATCTTTCCTTCTGATACTGAATCCATCACCACTGAAAAACATGAAGCTTGGCAGATTCTTTTTTACTCTCCTTCTCCTTTGCAGTTTCACTTTTGCCAGCGCGGTTAACGCGCAGGACCCCGATGCTGAAAAAGCACGTGAACTCCTGGAAAAATACAAAGCGTCTCTTGTAGTGATTACTGCGAAGGGAAAACTGATTGCGACAACCTCCGGCGATCCGCTTCCTGATCGCGAGCAGCAGCGCCGCACGCTCGGTGTTACAATCGGGGATGACGGGCTGGTCGTCGTTTCAAATTCCGCGATTGATGCCAGTCTCGGCCTTGCTGGTCAGCAGGCGAAGATGGAAAATAAGGTGGTTACCATCAAGACGGCTAAATCTGAGTTCACCGATGTTGAGATCAGCTATGGTGACTCCACTTTGCTTCACGGGAAAGTGGTTCGTCAGGACCCCGAGGCAGACATCGCCTTCATCATGCCTGACGGAGCTGAGGCGAAAGCGATTAACAAGACTTTTTCTTGGGTAGATCTTGCACAATTTGCGGCCACAGCGCAAGAAGGCGACAAAGTTGTCGCACTGTCCCGATCATCCGCTGTCTACGGCTACATGCCAACGGTGGTTATGGGCCGTGTCACTGGCGTTTATAAAGGTGATCGCACTTTCTTCGTCACCAGTGCAGGAACTGCACAGGGCATTCCCGTTTTCACCCTCGAAGGAAAGCCCGTGGGCCTCACTGTCGTGCGAATTATCGATGGCAGTCCTTCCGGAGTTCTCGGAACGCTTTCCGCTGGCTCCATTCAGGTGATGGCGAATCTGGCTCGTGAAGCCGCGAAGTAAATTTCTCCTCTGAAACTCCTCTTTATGCCGGTTGCTCTTTCGTGAGTAACTGGCTTTTTTGTATCCTGACATATGGAAAACGAAGCATACCAATCCTTGCTCGAACTTAGCCGAGAGACAAAACTTGTTGGCGATACACAATCACTTCTGGGCTGGGATCAGGAAGTAATCATGCCAGCCAAAGGCGTCGAATACCGAGGACAACAAATGGCGTGGTTCAGCGGTTGGCTTCATGAGAAATTGACGGCTCCCGAGGTTGGTGATTGGATTTCCAGTGCTGAGGCGGCTGCGGAAGACGGCGGTGCTGATGAGGAAGCGCAGGCAAACCTGCGTGAGTGGCGGCATGGGTATGATCGGGCCACGAATGTTCCCAAGCGGCTCGTTGAGGAAATGGCGGAGGTACAGGTGCTGGCAAAATCGGCCTGGGCCGAAGCCAGGGAAAAATCGGATTTCTCTCTGTTTTCTGCCTCACTACAGAACTTGATCAATCTCTGTCGTGAAGAGGCTGAATGCCACGGCTATGAAGAGACTCTTTACGATGCCTTGCTCGATAAATTCGAAAGGGGTGCGACGACTCGTCGACTTGATGAGACACTGGGGGGGCTCCGAGATCTCCTCGTGCCGATTGTCGAAGAAGCGACGGCGAAAGGCGGCTTTGATGATTCCAGGCTCGCGGGAGAGTATCCCATTGCAAAACAGGAAGCCTTCAATCAAGAGGTGGCTGAGGCAATGGGTTTCGATTTCGAGGCCGGACGAATCGACACAGCAGTTCATCCCTTTTGTTCAGGAATGGCGCCGTTTGATACGCGGCTGACGACTCGCTACGACGAAGCTGATTTTCGTAGTTCTCTTTTCGGGGTTCTCCATGAGGCTGGGCATGGGCTTTACGAGCAGGGATTGAACCCCAACCACCACGGTCAGCCAATCGGCAGTGCTGTTTCTCTCGGCGTTCATGAGTCGCAGTCCCGGCTCTGGGAAAATCACGTCGGCCGAAGCCGGGCGTTCTGGGAGAAATGGTTGCCGCGAGCGCAGCATTATTTCCCACATCTCGCTTCGATCAGTGTAGATGAAATGTTCGATGCGGTGAATCAGGCGAATATGAGTTTCATTCGTGTCGAATCTGACGAAGTCACCTACGACCTCCATATTCTGCTGCGATACGAAATAGAAAAGGCGATTTTCGCTGGCGATATTGAGGTCGAAGATGTTCCTGGCGAGTGGAATCGGAAGTTTGAAGAATTCTTTGGCCTTGCAGTCGATAAAGACTCCAACGGATGCCTTCAGGATATTCACTGGAGCATGGGAATCTTCGGCTACTTCCCGACCTACAGTCTCGGGAACATCAATGCCGCTCACCTTGCCGCTGTCGCTCGATCTGATTCTGCAATCGCGAGTGGGATGGATCAGGGTGATTTTTCTGGGCTACTGGACTGGATGCGGACTCGCATTCATGCTCGCGGCAGCATCCTCCTTCCCGACGACCTCATTACCGAAGCAGCAGATAGACCGGCTGATGCAGAAAGTCTCGCCAGACATCTGCGGGAGCGGTATTTACGATAGTGTGATATTGTTAGAGCCTGCCTGATGAAACGTGCTTCCCTTGCCCTCCCCTCTTTCGGACTAATTGGAACCCCTGCTGCTTCCGAAGAGCGTGGCGATGCATTTGCTGGAGCTGCTCAATCGCGAATAAAAGAGCAATCAAATGTGCTCGGTGATTAGCATTCGCTGGTGGTTCATCAAGGGAAAGAAACGGAATGCACTGCACCGGTGCAGGAATTGTCGACCAGCTGTCACAGCGTATGGGCACTTCGGTCAACTTCATTGGAGTCCGGGGGTCTGGTCTCGTTCAGGCACGAAAGCAGGCATTCTTTCACGCCTCGGAAACACCCGGATTCTGGGCGCAAATGAAACTCGTTGTCTCGATTTTCAGCGTAAGGGAATTTACTCAGTCACGCGACCGTATTGTGCCGATTCCGCTTACGTGTTAGCAGAAAGTCTACGTCATCAGGCTCTGTCGGCAGAGCATTGCGTAGATTCCGTCTTTCTCCATCAACTCGTTGTGAGTGCCTTGTTCCACCACCTCTCCCTCATCCAGAACGTAGATTCGATCGGCATTTCGCACGGTTGAGAGACGGTGCGCGATGACAAAACTTGTTCGATCATCCATCAGCTTTTCGAGTGCTTGCTGGATCAGCTTTTCCGTTTCCGTATCTACACTCGCGGTAGCTTCATCAAGCAACAACAAGGGAGGATTCTTGAGAATTACTCGGGCAATCGCGACGCGTTGCTTTTCTCCGACGGAAAGCTTCACACCGCGCTCACCGACATTGGTATCAAGACCTTCCGGCAGGGCTTTCACGAATTTTTCCGCATTGGCTGCACGCAATACATCCCACATCTCTTCTTCGGTTGCGTTTTCACGGGCGACCAGAAGATTTTCCCGAACGCTACAGTTAAATAGAAAGCTCTCCTGTGTGACGTAGCCCATTGCGGCTCGGAGTGAACTTTTCTTCGTCGCGCCGATTTCCTGACCATCAATACGGATCGATCCCGAGTCGGCTTCGTAAAAGCGGGTCAGCAAATTGATGATTGTGGATTTTCCTGCTCCGGTGTGCCCGACAAGCGCGATCATTTCTCCCGGGTCCGCTCTCAGGTCCACTCCTTTCAGCGTGGTGATGTTTTCTCCGTAGGAAAATTTCACATCTTCAAATTCGACACGTCCACTCACAGGCTGACTCAGAACGAGTCCCTCATCGACGTCAGGTTCTTCCTCGGCATCGACAATTTCGAAAACACGCTCCGCCGCCGCTCGACCTGCCTGGATGATCTGGTTCAACCCATTGAGTCGGGTGATTGGCTCGTAGAAGAGACCCAGTGCGACGAGGAAGAAAGCGAAGGTTCCGATTTCCTTTTCCAGGGCTTCGCCTGTTGGAGCCTGCATCACCCACCATCCACCGAATCCGATCACTAGGACGTAGCCGAGATTCCGGCAAAACTCCATGCTCGGGTTGTAGGCGGCCCAGACTCGCATCAAGTGCAGAGTCGCTTCTCGGAGGCGGTTGCTTGATTCGTTAAAAGCAGCGTGTTCCGATTCTTCGCGAGTAAACGCCTTGATCTGCTGAATCCCGTCGATGTTGTCGTGCAGAAGCGAATTCATCGAGCTCGTCGCTTTTCTCACCTTGCGATGCCTCTCCGGGGCGGTCCTCGTATAAGTCCACGCTCCCAAGAAAAGAAACGGCATCGGGATCATTGCGACGGCAGCGAGTCGGGCATCCTGGAGAAAAAGTGCGACGCCCATCACGATTACCTGTAAGACAGCGATGACGCCCTGCTCAATCCCGTCAATGAGGACACGCTCCATTGCGGTGACATCTTCGGTGACTCTCGTCATAACATCACCGGTCCGTTTGTTATCGAACCATCTCATGGGGAGACGCTGAATTTTTCGATACAAATCCGAGCGAATATCGAAGATTACCTTCTGCTCGAACGTATTATTCAAAATGATGCGTAGCGCGTTAAAAAGGTTCGTCAGGAAAAATGCTCCCAACGCGAGCATCGATAGCGGCAGCAATCGATCGAATTGCTGCTGCGGAATGACCTCTCCCGTCACGATCTTTGTGACCGTGGGGAAAACAATAATCATCACCGTCATGAGGACAGCGCAAGCAAGTTGGGCCGTTGCCAGCCCTGGGTAACGCTTTAGGTAGGATAAGACTCGAAGAACAGTCCGCATGAGGAGAATAGTTTATGAAAAAGGATTTCAGGATACATTGACGAAGAAAATATTACCTTCCTGAACCCCCGGTGATAAAATCGACAAACATGGCGCGCAAACGCTGGCTCTCCAACTTTTTCTGGTTTGTGTTGTTCCCACTTCTTTTGGGAGCTAGTGCTATTGTGGCCTGTAATCTGTGGATTGTGCTATCGACGCACGGAAGAGTCTACGCTTCCACTGACCTGATCGAGGCGCACGACGTTGGTCTTGTTCTTGGGACGTCAAAGAACGTAGCACCTGACACGCCGAACCAACATTTTCAAAATCGCCTTGCGGCTGCGGCGAAACTCTACGAGGAGGGAAAAGTAACTAAACTTCTCGTCAGCGGGCACAGGGACAGTCGCTACTACGACGAGACAGAGGACATGATAGAAGCCCTTCTCCGTCTGGGTGTGCCCAAAGTTGCAATTTTGTCTGACGACAAGGGGGCCCGCACTCTCGACTCTGTAGAGAGAGCGAAAAAAGTTTTTGGCTTTGATCGATTCGTTATCGTCTCCGACGATTTTCACGTGGGGAGAGCCCTTTTTATCGCGGATCGACTCGGGGTTGAGGCAGTTGCCCTCCGAAGCAAATCAGTCGACTACGGTTCATCCGGACGAGTTCGGCTTCGCGAATATTTCGCCAGGGTGAAGGCAGTAATCGATCTGTATGTATGGAATCCCTCCGAGGATGCTCCAGTTATTGCAGGGCTGTAAGAAAACTTCCTTACCTCTGCGGTTGCGCCCGACTTGAGTATCGCTTCCATTTCGAAGCATGACGAATTTTTCCCTCGCCACCTGGGTTCACCATCTGGATCCATTTGCGATCCAGTTTACCGAAACCTTCGGCTTACGGTGGTATGGGCTCGCCTACGTCGCAGGATTCGCGGCTGCATTTTTCCTGATTCGATGGTTTGTCCGCCTTGGTGCATCGGAGTTGAAGGAAGAACAAGTCGCCGATCACATCACCATCTGCGCGCTTCTAGGAACTATGCTTGGAGGGAGGCTTGGGTACATGCTGCTCTACAACTGGGATGGCTTCACGGCGAATCCTCTGAGCTTTTTTGACTTTCTTGGAGGAGGAATGTCAAGTCACGGTGGAATCTACGGGATCACTATCGCAGCAGGGATTTACGCCTGGTACACGAAGAAATCTTGGCTCGGACTCGGTGACAATCTCGTTGTTGTCGCTCCCCTTGGAGTCTTCTTCGGTAGGCTCGCTAATTTTGTGAATGGAGAACTCTTCGGCCGAAAAACTGATGCTGCCATCGCTATGAAATTTCCAGCTGAACTCCACGAGTGGGAGGGCGCAGCGGATGGAAGAGGGCAATGGATGTTTTCGATCGATCAAATGCGAGAGTTGGCAGGCAGAGCTTCTGAAGTTGCGCCCAAGCTTCTCGGGCAGGTGAATGATGCCATCACGACGGCAATGGCGAATGGAACGGGCCAGCACTTTGCAGCGGCAGAGAGCATCATCGAGGCATCTCGGGAAAATGAGGCCTTTCGCGAAATGCTGGGAGAGATTCTCAATCCGCGTCATCCCTCGCAGCTGTATGAGGCTGCCGCGGAGGGGCTGATCCCATTTTTCGTTCTCCTCGCGATTCGATTGCGGTGGAAGAATGCCTGGCACGGAGTCATCACAGGGATCTTCTTTGTCTACTACGCCGTCGCGAGAATTATTGTGGAAAACTACCGCGAGCCGGACGCCGCCTATATCATTGGAATGACCCGCGGGCAGTTTTACTCCATTTTCATAATCCTGACCGGCGTTGCCTTCCTGATCTACGCAGTGAAAACGAAGCGGGGGAACGAGTTACCCACCTGACCCTGTATGATCTGGCGCCCAACCTTGTTGGGTTGGTGAGTCTACCCTGTTGAGGAGTAGGGGATTTATTCCTCTCCCGCGAAAATACACTTTTTCCAGATCGGGACGGTCTCTTTGATTCGGCGCAGATACTCCTGGCTGATTGCAAACCCCTCTTTGCTGTGAGCGGTTTGCACACGGATCAGGATGGAGGCTTCCCCTGCGGCGACGTAGCCGACCTTGTGATGAACGAGGGCCATGTGGTCGGGAAATTCCTCTCCCATGGCGACACCGATTTTTTCCAATTCCGCCAGGGCCATCCCTTTGTAAAAGGAATAATCGATCCCGGATATCTCCTGTTCATTTTCGGAATCGCGAACCACGCCGTGAAAGCGGATGTCGGCACCATGTTTCGTCGATGGCTCCAACTTTGCTTCGACCGAAGCGATGGATTCTTCGGAAATGGAAGCGGTAAAGTGCGGCGAGTTCATTCTGGTTGTATACAAGGCGATAAAATGAGCGCTTGCGATTGCGTCAGCGTGAGTAGGCTTGAGGCATAACTCTAGAAGAACACGAAAAATGAGCAAAAGCGATTTTGGATTGATTGGCCTCGCCGTAATGGGGCAGAACCTGGTGCTGAACGTTGAGAGCCGCGGATTCCGCTGTTCCGTCTACAACCGGACGACGGAGACGATGAAAGAATTCATCGCCGAAAACCCGGATAAGAACCTCCACGGCGCAGAGACGCTGGAGGATTTTGTAAACAGCCTGGAGCGTCCTCGCAAAGTGATGATGCTCGTTCAGTCCAAGGCAGGTGGCGATCCGAATGACCGTGATGCGGTCGACTATGTGATCGAGGATCTCGTTCCTTTGCTCGATGAGGGGGACCTGATTATCGACGGAGGAAATACCTACTTCATCCACACCGAGCGTCGCTCGAAGGCTCTTGCGGAAAAAGGACTTCTTTTCATCGGTTCCGGTGTTTCCGGCGGCGAAGAAGGAGCGCGCAAAGGACCCGCTATCATGCCTGGAGGACCAGAGAGTTCCTGGGAAATCATCCAGCCGGTTTTCGAGGCGATTTCTGCGAAGGTCGACGGTGTTCCCTGTGTAAACCACATTGGAACCGGTGGCGCGGGCCATTTTGTGAAGATGGTTCACAACGGGATCGAATACGGTGACATGCAACTGATTTGCGAAGGTTACGAAATCTTCAAACGCGCCGGTTTTTCCAACGAGGAAATGGCTGAGATCTTCACGAAGTGGAACCAAGGACCCCTAGAGTCATTCCTCATCGAGATCACGAGCAAGATTTTTGAAGAAAAAGATCCGGAGACTGAACAGCATCTCATCGATCTTATCCTCGACAAGGCGGGTCAAAAGGGAACCGGTCGCTGGACGGTAATGAACGCGGCCTCCAACGCGGTTGTGATTTCGACAATCAACGCAGCGGTCGAGGCGCGGATTCTCTCTTCGAAGAAAGACGAACGCGTTGCTGCCGCTCCCGTTCTCAATGGTCCTGAAGCGGCCATCGACGTGGACAAGGAAGAACTCATTCAGAAAGTTCACGACGCTCTTTATGCTTCCAAGATCATCTCCTACGCACAGGGACTCGACCTTATCAAGGTGGTCAGTGAGAAACATGAGTGGGGTGTGAATCTTGGTTCTACCGCACAGATCTGGCGTGGGGGATGCATCATTCGCGCCCGCTTCCTCAATGATATCACCGATGCATTCCAGCGAAATCCTGATCTCACCAACCTGATGCTCGATGACTTCTTCACCGATATTCTCAATCGCTGCGAAGGCGCATGGCGCGAGATCGTCGCTCTCGGTGTGATGAACGGTGTTCCGATGCCTGCTTTCAGTGCATCGCTTGGATACTACGACAGCTACCGCTCACCCGTGCTGCCTGCGAACCTGATTCAGGCGCAGCGCGATTTCTTCGGAGCGCACACCTACAAGCGTATTGACAAGCCAGCCGATCAGGATTTCCACACGAAGTGGCCTGAGTTGCTCAACTAAGTTGAGCGGTGCTCTGTATCACAGAATCGATTTCATTCGATTCTGCGGATTGCCGTTATCGGTGCGGTTTACGGGATGATGCTATTGGCTTGCCCATGTTTGATTTGGTAACTCACCCTCACACGATGACAAAACTCCGCTCTCTTTTCCCCCTTTTCCTAATCCTCACTCTCGGGGTTGGATTCGGCCTCGCCCAAAACCAGAAGAAGGGAAAGAAAAAGAAATCGTATCCGAAGAAGGAGTACTACTCGGGCGCTCCGATTAAGGCTCTCATCGTCACGGGCGGTTGTTGCCACAACTATCTCTACCAGACCTTTGCGCTGGGATCTGGCGTTCAGAAAGTAGCGAACGTCGATTTCGAAGTGGTCAATGTAGGTGGCCGTGGGACCGAGGCGATGATCGATCTCTACAATAAGGTTGATTGGGCGGAACCTTACGATGTCGTCATTCACAACGAGTGCTTTGCGAATACTGCGGAGCCGGAATACATCCGGCGTATCACGGAAGCGCATCGCGGCGGAACTCCTGCGGTAGTGGTCCATTGTGCGATGCATTCCTATCGTGCTGCTGAGATCGACGATTGGCGCGAATTTCTCGGGGTTACGAGCCGCAGGCATGACCATCAATCGAATTATCCTGTAAAAGTCACGAAGTCGGAGCATCCCGTCGTCGCAGATATTCCGTCCGATTGGGTTACTCCGAAGGACGAACTTTACATCATTGAGAAGCTCTGGCCGAATACCACTGTCCTCGCGACATCACCAAGCGAGAAAGATGGCAAAGACCACCCCGTTATCTGGGTAAATGAATTCGGAGGCACTCGGGTGGCTGGGACGACTTATGGACACTCGGACGAGATGTTCGGCGATGAAAACTTTATTCGGCTCCTCGCTCGCTCCATACTTTGGGCAGCCGGAAAAGAAATCGGCGCTCCTGTTGAGAGTAACGAGTGAAGCAAATTTGTTTGGTTCAGAAACGGTGTGGTTGGGAAAACGTAAGAGTCTTCGGCCTCCCCGGGATCTTCTAGAGAATATCGCCTTTAGGACTCGAGGGCTTTTTCTTTTCGATCGCAGGTGTTGACGTTTTTTCTACCTTTGGTGCTGGAGATGTCAAAACTTCCAGATTGTCGAGCTTCATGGTCTCAAGATGATCGCGAGCTTCTTTGGGAAGCGATTCCACGCCGGTTTCAGGGTCGAAATCGCCTTTGTAGATGCTCTTGCCCGCTTTGTCCTCGATCTCAATTTTGTGCTTTCCGTCCTTTTCTGTGATCGTGACTTCACCTTCCTGGTTATCGATTTTCAGAACACCTTGCGTTCCGAAGACAGAGACAGGAAATCCCGGGCGAACAGAGACTGCGGGCGGCTTGCCTTGTAGTCCCGCTGTCTCATTTTTCGTTGCTTTCTGACCAGGAGCACTCGGCTGGATCGATTTCTTTCTCCACTGATCCTGTTGGCGTTTCAATTGCTCATGCCATTCCTGTGAGTGCGGGGTGAAATGCGGTGGCCCGGCAGGCATCGGCTTTCCATGGATGCGTGGTGCGAAAAATGACTCCTCTTTTTCTCCGAGTGTGACACTAATGACTTTTTCGGTGCCCTTTCGAATGATGGTCACATCAATTTTGCTCCCGCTCGGTTTTGTCCGCACCAGAAGCGAGAGGTGCTCTGGAGAAATCAGAAGCTGGTCCTCGAGTTTTAGAAGAACATCATGCTGTTTCAAGCCAGCTTTGGCTGCTGGGGAGTCTGAAAGAATCTGATGGAGCTGAATGCCAAAGCCTTCGTCGAGGTCGAGGTATTCTTTCACCGAGGGTGCAACGGGAGAGGTCGCGACTCCGAGAAAGGGCCTCTTCTCTGCTCTGCTAGCGGATACTGCCTTCTCTTGCTTTGGCGTTGCCTTTTCCGTTGTAGATTTCTGGATCTTCTTTTTCTGCACCTCCGCTTTCTTCTGTTTTTCTGGGCGAGGCTTTTTCTCGTCGTCGGGAGCCGCCTGCATGGCGTTTGCAAATGCAAAGCAGAGCGCAAGAACGAGATAAAAAAAGAGGGTGGGGGGGGTCATGATGAATTCGTTAGTCTGTTTGGAGCGGAACGATGACTTCTTCGCTTCGTGGTTTGAAAAATCGGATGTTGGTTCCTGTTTCCGGGTCGTGCCAGTGGTAGACGTCTCGATACTCGACTGACATGCTTTCGCGGAGCCCCTCCTCGGTTTTGATGACGCCGTTAGAGGATGAATTGATGAGGTAGCCCTGCGCGGAGACAGGGAGAAAATCTTCCGCCGATGGACCTGTGGAGGATTCCATTTCCGATTCGATCGGATCCACTTCACGAACCCCGGTTTCGGCAGCGAGATTGGTTGGCACTTCGCGTTGCAAGCTGGGCCCATAGCGAAGAGCGATGTAGCCGAGAGTAGCGATACAACAAACCGCAGCGAGGAGGATGACCCTTCGCCAATGGATGTGTCTCGGATCGTGCTCGGCATCCAATGCCGTGATCCGATATTCCCGGTGGAGGCTGTTGAGCTTGGAACAACCTAGCGGAGCAGGGTCCAGCTTTTTCAGGAGCGCCTTGAGTTCGGCATCACTCTCCGGAATATCCGGGAGGTCTCGCTCGTTCGTGTTTTCGCTCATCTCATCTGTGGAGCGAAGACCGGATCGATTTTTGTCTGGAAAAATTACAAGGCCTTAGAAGTCGCGAATTGCTTCTGCCATTTCGTGATCTGTTTGCTGACGTTGCCGGGGGAGGGCGCGCCGACCGCTTTCCGCGCTTTCAGTGCCGTTTTGATATCGAGCACCCGGTAGACATCACCTTCAAAAGCAGTCGAAAATTCCCGATACTCATCGAGCCGGAAGTCAGGAAAGTCGCGCCGCTCCTTGATGCTGTGCGCGGTGAGTTTCCCAATGATTTCGTGCGCATCGCGAAATGGCACCCCTTTCAAAACCAGGTAATCAGCCAGATCGGTGGCGAGAAGAAAGGGATCACTGGTTGCCGCAAGCGTGCGCTCTTCGCGGACCTTTGCCGCGGCCATCATTTCAGCGAATACTTCGAGGGCAAGCTTGATCTGATCGATCGAGTCAAAGAGCGGCTCCTTGTCCTCCTGCAAATCACGATTGTAGGTCATGGGAAGACCTTTGATCGTGGTGAGAAGGGTCATCAGGTTTCCGACGAGACGACCAGTTTTTCCCCGAGTCAGTTCAGCTACATCGGGATTTTTCTTTTGGGGCATCAGGCTGGAGCCCGTCGTGTGCGCGTCACTCAGTTCGATGAATCCGAACTCGGCCGAGGCCCAGAGGATGACATCTTCGCTGAGTCTGGAAAGGTGAACCCCCACCATCGAAATCGTGAACAGCAGTTCCGCAATGAAATCCCGATCGCTGACCGCATCCATGCTGTTTTGCGTGATCGCCGGAAAGTCGAGCTTTTGTGCGACGAGTTTCCGATTCAGAGGAATCGTTGATCCTGCGAGCGCACCGGAACCAAGTGGCATCACATTGATCCGCTTGTACCCATCTCGAATTCGCGCCTTGTCGCGCTCCAACATTTCCACGAAGGCGAGGAGATGATGAGAAAACAGGACTGGCTGACCGCGCTGCAGATGGGTGTATCCGGGGACGACCGCCTCGGGCTGTTTCACCGCGAGAGAGAGAAGGGCTTTTTGAAGATCGAGAATCCGATTGTGAATCGCCTTGGATTCTGCTCGGCAGTAGAGCCGGACGTCGAGCGCGACCTGGTCGTTCCGACTTCGAGCAGTGTGAAGTTTTGCGCCGGGAGCGCCGATCTTTTCGGTCAGTGCCCGTTCGATATTCATGTGAATATCTTCGAGGCTTGTTTTGAAACGAAACTTGCCGCTTTCGATTTCCTTTTTGATCTCGCGAAGGCCGCGACCGATCGCGCGTTCCTCGGTCTTGTTGATGATACCCGCATCCTGTAGCGCCGCAGCGTGAGCTATTGATCCCTCGATATCATGTGCATACAGTCGCCAGTCGTACGAGATCGACTCGCCATAGCGTTGCACCAAATTCGAAGTTTCCGTCTGGAATCGTCCCTTCCACATTGTTCTGCATCGCCGCGAGAAGACAGCTTTTCAACTCGGATTTTTGAAACTTCCGCCTAAATCCCGATCCCCAAACGCATCTGAATCAGGTTTTCGCAGACGCCTTCACTGCGAAGCTTATCGCAACAAGCCTCGATACGCATCGATTTGGTAGCCGGGCGAAAGCCGAGACGACGCGTGATGCAATCGACCAGGACCGCGACGTTTTCGTCTTCAAATTCCACCACTTTTCCGCAATCGATGCAGATCAGGTGATTGTGATCGGGGGAATCGAGAAAATTGGGATCATAGACTCGCTCGTCTCTCCCTAGGTCGATTTCTTTGAGTAAGCCGCATTCTTCGAGCAGAGAAATCGTACGATAGAGAGTTGCCCGGGAGGTCTTCGGATCGATCTTTTTTGCCTTTTCCAGCAACTCATCTGCTGTGAAATGGTCATCACTCGCAAAAGCAGCCTCAACAATAACATCACGCTGACTCGTCTTCCGCATTCCACGGGTGCGAATAAACTCGGCAAAGCGTTCCTTGATTTCGGTTTTCATGAAGATAACAGGCAAGTTGGCGGGATTCTTGCTTTTCCCATCCTTGTTTCTATCAGATAGTTTCGCAAAATGTCCACCTTTCACGAGTCCTTTCTGAATTTCAATCCGATATACCAAACTCGGGTTTGGGGGGGGCGGACGCTGGAAAGTCGAATTCGGCGGGAATTGCCGGACCAAGAATCCCCGTATGGTGAATCCTGGGAAATCTCCGCGCGGGAAGAGGCGGATTGCGCGGTGAAGAGTGGGGGATTAGCCGGTAAAAAACTAACAGAGCTTTGGGGTGATCCCGAGCTTCGAAGTGCGATTTTTGGACCGGGTGCGCCAGTGGGCGATCGCTTTCCGCTGCTATGCAAGATTCTGGATGCTCGCGCGAAGCTGAGTGTGCAGGTGCATCCACCCGAATCCGTAGCTGCAGAATTAGGTGGCGAGCCAAAAACGGAAGTCTGGTATATCGCAGCGGCAGATCCAGGAGCCGAAATATACGTGGGGTTGGAGGAAGGAGTAACCGAGGCCACCTTTCGTGAGGCCTTGGAAGAAGGGAGTGTGGAGAGTTCGCTTCATTCGATTCCAGTGAAGGAAGGAGAGCACATCTTTATTCCAAGCGGCCGACTTCACGCCATCGGCGCTGGGCTGGTGATCTATGAAATACAGCAGAACTCCGACACTACCTTTCGGGTCTTTGACTGGAATCGGCTCGGTCTCAATGGAAAACCGCGAGATTTGCACGTTGAGGAATCGCTGCGTTGCATTGACTTCAGCGATGTTGAGCCGGGGATGGATCAGGCAAAGGAAAAGCTGCTATGCGAATGCGAGCACTTCCGGATGGAGCGGCACATCCTAAGTGAGGGGGGCTCTGTTGGCGAGCTCACTGCCGGGCGTTTTTCGATTCTGACGGTGATACGGGGAAAACTCTCAGTCGGGTATACAGCCTGGACAGAGGGAGACTTCCTGATGATCCCGCATGGCGCAGAGGAGGGCTTGCCTCAGGCGGGGGAGAGTGGGTGCGAGTTTTTGCTGACGACCTGGTGAGCTGATTGCGGTGCGAGTTACATCACCCGGACCTTCGTCAGGTCTTGCGTATCGATCATCCCGACGGGCCGACTCTCTGCATCGACGACGACCAGGTCATCGATACGACTGTCTTCAAGCATTCGCAGGACTTCGCCGACGAGGCGATCTGAAGCAACTTGGATTGGGTCGCGGGTCATCAGTTCGCCTACTGCCTGATGACCAATCTCCGGATTCCCGGATTGGAAAGAGCGAGCGAAGTCCCCCTGTGTGAAAATTCCGGCAAGCTTGCCTTCGGTATCTGCAATCACGACGGCTCCTGCGCGGGCTTTCGTCATTTTTCCAATCACATCGATGACAGGCTCCTCTGCGCCGACGACAACAAGTTCTTCGCCTTTACGCATGATGTCTTCCGCTCGGAGAAGGAGAGTACGCCCGAGCGATCCGCCTGGATGGAGCTCTGCAAAGTGTTCTTTCGTAAATCCGCGGGATTCTAACAAAACCATCGCGAGAGCATCTCCGATCACCAGTGTATTCGTTGTGCTGGAAGTTGGTGCCAGATTCAGCGGACACGCTTCGCGCTGCACGTTGATGTCGAGCACGCAGTCCGCTGCCTTTCCGAGAGTCGAATCCGGTTTCCCCGTGATCGCGATGAGCTGGATCTTGCGGCGTTTGAGATAGGGAAGGAGATCGAGCAGTTCTGCGGTTTCACCAGAGTAGCTCAGGGCGATGACGCAGTCTCCGGCGTTCACGAGTCCGAGGTCACCATGGATCGCATCCTGGCAATTGAGAACCGATGCAGGTGCGCCGGTAGAATTGAACGTCGCTGCAAGTTTGCTGCCGATGTTTCCCGATTTTCCCACTCCGACGATGGCAATGCGGGCACCGGACTCGATCGTATTCTGTAACTTACCAACGGCGGAACCAAGAGAATCATCAACTCGTTCGAGAAGGCGATTCAGTTCTTCGATCTCCAGAGAGATTACGCGTCGTGCTTTTTCCGAGAAGTCCATGGTGGGTTGCAGAGAATAGAGGCGATGAATCTTTGAGCCAAATAGAATGTTACCGGTAGTGAACGCCTCGGATTGATAGAAGTCCGAGGATAATCAGGCTTACGGCGCCAGATACGGTGAGAATCAGAAGGTGAGTGACGACAGGAATCGCGTCGCCGAGTTTTTCTATTCCGGCATCAATAGCGATCACAGAAAATTGAACAATTGCTACTCCAACGCTGAGCACAAGAAAAATCATCCAAACAGTTTCCGCATAAAATTTCGGGCCGGAAAAATAGAAACAGTAAAACAGCCGATTCGTCGAATCCAGGGGATCCTGAAAAGAGGGCTTCCCAGTAGTCACCGAGCACAGCAGTAGCGAGAAGCATAGACAAGAGGAAAACGCTGGTGCAGGCTGAAATGGCCGTAAGTATCCCCACCGCGATTTTGAATTTTCGCAATATGGGGCAAAATACGGAGTGCCATTGCGAGGCCTTTCGGGAAACTCAGTCCACCCTGCTGTAGCCGGGGTCTGTG
>ERZ1048068.1641-NODE-1641-length-16953-cov-15.550598_pt1 | contig 16953 bp, 19 predicted proteins | sample MGYA00383098_ERZ1048068 | MGnify/ENA primary metagenome ERZ1048068 (study PRJEB29581, sample SAMEA5548368) | metagenome | biome: marine; feature: coastal; material: water | depth 1 m | study: Short-term variability in the microbial, nano- and picoplankton... | reverse complement strand
GCAGCTGGAAGCCAATGCATTGAAGAAACTGCGCACCGCACTGGTCGCGTAAGTTTTTCAATCAGTTCACTTCTCGTGGTATCCCCAGAGCGCTTAGCCGCGAATCGGATTCGCAGTTTTGTGATGCGCGCTGGGCGCATGACGCCGAGTCAGCAGCGCGGCTGGGAAGAGGGCTTCCCTCAATTAGGGCTCGCGGCGAGTGCGGGAGCACTGGACTGGGACGCGACCTTTGGTTTTGCCGGCAGACGCGTCGTCGAAGTGGGTTTTGGCATGGGAGACAGTCTTCTGCAAATGGCCGAGGCCGATGCCACCACGCAATTCATTGGTATTGAGGTCCATCGCCCCGGAGTGGGACGCCTGTTGGCTCAGGCGCTGACGGCGCAAGTCGATAATCTTCGTGTTTACGCGGAAGACGCGGTTGACGTGTTAACGCACTGCTTAGCCCCCGATTCGGTTGACGCGTTCCACGTGTTTTTCCCCGATCCTTGGCATAAAAAAAAGCATCATAAGCGCCGGTTGATTCAAACCGACCTAGTGAGGCAGTTATCGGCACGACTTCGCCCCGGCGGCTATTTACACCTTGCAACAGACTGGGCGCCCTATGTTGAGCATATGTTCGACGTGTTAGAGGCAGAGCCTACTTTGCTCAACACTCACGGTACTCGCGCGGCGGTCTCGAGACCTGACTATCGCCCCTTAACGAAATTTGAGGCCCGGGGAGAACGACTGGGGCATGGCGTATGGGATCTGATGTATCACCGCCAGCGCTGATGGCAATCATCGCACTGCATCGGTGCTATAAAAATGACGCCACCACACTGTCTAGGAATTGATAGCCTAGCGGTGTCGCTCTGAGGGACCCACTGTCTAAGTGCTGTATCCAACCTCGTGACTGGGCCTGCTCTGCTGCTCGCTCGAGCTGCCGTAAAGGCAGGCCAGTGCGCTGGGTGAAGTCACCGACGGGTGACCCCGATTTGAGCCGCAACGCATTCATGACGTACTCCACTACTCGTTCTTGCTGACTGATGATTTTACCGCGTGGCGCTGGCATCGATCCGTTCGTGATCAATGCCAAATAATCAGCGGGGCTACGAGTCCGTTGGGTTCGGATAATCTCTCCATCGTTGCGTGATATCTTGCCGTGAGCGCCGGCACCGAGTCCGACATAATCCCCAAATCCCCAATAATTAAGATTGTGCCGACTCTCGTAGCCCGGGCGACAATAAGCCGACACTTCATATTGGTGATAGCCGGCATCACTCAGTAGTTGCTCTCCGGTGGATTGAATCGATTCAAGCGTTGTTTCGCTGGGCAGCTCGGGTTGCGACGTCCAGAATCGTGTATTGCGCTCAATCGTCAACTGATACCACGAAATATGACCAGCACTCAGCGCAAGCGCTTCCGAAAGATCAGCCGCCGCAGTGTCGGCTGTCTGTCCTGGTAAGCCATGCATCAGATCGATGTTCCAGTTTTGGAAGCCCGCTGTACTCACCAGATGAAGCGCTTGACGGGCGTCATCACCCGAATGAATGCGGCCTAGTCGGCCCAACGCGCCATCGCTAAAACTCTGCACACCGATACTGAGTCGAGTTACGCCTGCTTCAAGATACGATTGGTATCGGCCGCGCTCAGCACTACCTGGATTACTCTCCAAGGTGATTTCAGCGCCTGGGGCAAAGGGCATGCGTTCTGCTAGACCGGAAAGCAGGCGCTGTATCCACTCCCCAGAGAACAAACTGGGGGTGCCGCCACCGATAAAAATGGATTCGACAAGGCGTCCGCCAATCTCTGGCAGCTGACTATCAAAATCTTGAAGTAATGCCGAGACATAAGGCCCTTGCAACTCAGGCGTAAACCCTTCGTGGCTATTAAAGTCGCAGTAGGGACACTTTTGCGTGCACCACGGCAAGTGCAGGTAGAGAGACAGCGGAATTGCGCTCGGTGTGATCAATCGTTTGCTAGCGCTAGTAGAGAGTTGATGGCTTTGGCACGATGGCTCACGCGGTTTTTTTCAGCGGATGAGAGTTCCGCTGCGTGCAGGGAGCCGCCCTCGGGAACAAAGATAGGGTCGTAACCAAAGCCGCCTTTGCCCCGCGGTGCGTCGGCGATGCTGCCGTGCCAGCGGCCTTCTGCTATGAGTGGAGTGGGGTCTTGCGCATCTCGCAAGAGCACGACCACTGCGATGTAAAACGCGTGTCTGCTCGCGCCTTGTAACCCCGCCATATTATTGAGCAGTAACGTATTGTTGTCCTCATAACCTGAGCCTGAATAGCGTGCAGATCTAAGGCCCGGGGCCCCGTCTAGTGCCGGCACCACCAGTCCCGAGTCGTCGGCTAATGCAGCATGACCTGTCAGCGAGCACGCATGCCTTGCCTTAATCAGTGCATTTTCGACAAAGGTGCTGCCGGTTTCTTCTGCTTCTGTCACGCCAAAGTCGGCCTGTGGCTGTACCCGCCAGTGAGTGCCGAGTACCTGCTGGAATTCTTTAATTTTGCCGGCGTTATGGCTGGCAATAATGAGTTGGGGGGACGTCTCAGTGATCACAGATCACTCCTGGCGCCACAGTTGCACTTTCATGGTGTGCTCATAAACGGTGTCGGCGCCCTCGGGCTGAAATTCAAATTCAAAGAATCGATACTCGCGGTCCAAAAACTCGAAGGGCACGATATAGTAAGTGGCACGACCCTCCCGAATTTCCTTGACCCGCAGCGCCCCGCCAGTGATCAAATCCCAGGTCCTGCCCTCAATACTCATTGGCCGCCCTGCAATCTCGCCCGATGTGGTGTCGCGAACCGATAGCGTCAGAATGGCTTTGTCTGCACCGCGGGTAATCCCATATTCCGCTGCAATATCAGGCGTGAGGAAGGTCGTATAGACGATACTGTGATGTAATTCGAAGGGCCCATATTGCGTAGATTGTTGAGCGCTACTCGTCAGCGGGATGACGCTCAGGCCGAAGGCGAGGGTTAACGCGCCGAGCGGCGTATTCTGTAAACGGCACTGCTGGCGAACAAATTGGGCCACCATTTTCCAAGCCATTTTTGTGCGGCGCCAGCAACCGTTGCCCGCTCTATAATATCGATACGCAAATCTGAACACAGTGCTTCAAAATCCTTGACCGTACAAAAGTGAATGTTAGGGGTGTCATACCAGCTCCGAGGCATTGCCTTAGAGACAGGCATGTGACCAGTTAACCCGAGGTGGGTTCGACAGCGCCAGTGCCCAAAATTAGGAAAAGAGACGATCGCTTCTTCACCAATATGTACCATACGTTCTAAGGCTAGGTGCGGATGCGTCAGCTCTTGCAACGCGTGGGTGAGTATCACCACATCAAAACGGTAACGAGTAAAGCAGTTTAGGCCTTCGTTGATGTCTTCCTGAATGACGTCGAGACCTTTGCTTACCGCTGAAACGAGGTTGTCAGGATCAATATCAACTCCGACGCCCACAGCGCCACGCTCTTCGCAAAGGCGCTTTAAAAACGCGCCATCACCACACCCTAAGTCAAGTACTTTGCTACCCCGTGGAACCCAACCTAACACCGTATTAAGATCGAGACGATTCATGCTGGACCGACCCGTTGCATCCACTGTGTTAGCAGCGCCTCATAGGTTTGATTGGGTAGCAGGAAACCATCGTGGCCGTTGTCTGTTTCTATGTTGGCGTAGGTCACGGGTTTACCCGCAGCCATTAAGGCATCGCGGATTTCAATGGAGCGGTGTGGGGGGAAGCGCCAGTCGGAACTGAAAGATAACACCAGAAAGTCGGCAAGCGCTTTGTCGACGGCGGCCTTTAAGTCACCGTGATCGCCAACGGCTAAGTCAAACAGATCCAATGCGCGTGTCATCAGCACATAGGTATTCGCATCAAACTGAGTTGAAAATCGCGTGCCCTGATGCCGCAAGTAGCTCTCTACTTGGAACACCCACTCGCTCTCTGCTTCCGGCGTAAAACTCCCTTCTCTGAGCTCTCGGCCAAAGCGGTCGCTCATACCATCGGCAGACATATAGGTGAGGTGGCCGACCATACGGGCAAGTGCCACGCCTCGACTCGGTATCGTATCGCGGCTCAGGTAGTCGCCGTCGCACCAATCGGGGTCGGATAAGATGGCATGCCGGGCAATTTCATTGAAGGCAATATTCTGAGCGGTGAGCTTGGGTGCCGCGGCGAGTGCCACACAATGCTCAACCCATTCCGGATAGTCGATCGCCCACTGTAGCGCTTGCATGCCGCCGAGGCTGCCACCGATTACCGCTGCCCAGCGCGATATGCCCAAATATTCTGCCAGCAGTTTTTGGCTACGAACCCAATCTTGTACCTGCGGCTGGGGGAACTTGGCGCCCCATGGTTTGCCTGTTTGGGGGTTTAAGGTATTGGGTCCTGTCGACCCGTCACACCCGCCTATATTATTGGAGCACACGACAAATAAGCGTCGTGTATCGATGGGCTTGCCGGGGCCTATGGCAAGATCCCACCATCCGGCACGTTGACCGTCGTCAGCATAAAAGCCCGCGGCGTGATGCGTGCCAGACAGCGCATGGCAAATGAGCACCGCATTGTCGCCAGCCGCATTGAGTTCTCCATAGGTTTCGTAGACCAGCTCGTGCTCAGCCAGCACTGACCCGTTGGCTAATTGAAAAGCGGTCTCGAACCGAACGCGGCAGGGACTGACCAGCCCGACACTGTTGTGTGCGCCACTATTTGGCATCGTTCACAATCCAACGACCAAGTTAGGCGGAAGTGACAGCGCTACTGCCGCATGTCGCAAGCCAATTTGCACGATGTTGATGGTGACAAAAAGCAAAATCGGTGAAAAGTCGATACCCCCCATATTGGGCAACAACGCGCGAAAAGGAGTCATAATGGGGTCAGCAATTTGTCCGATCAGCTCGATGGCAGGATGCCGACTGCCGGCCGCTACCCAGCTGACGATGATCATGGCGATGAGCACAAAAAAGGTCAGGTTGGTGAGTAACCCGAGTACACCAATAATGCCCCAGCCCACTAATATGAGCGGGTTAGGCACACTCCACTGCTCTCCTAGCACCCAGGTGATGCCCAACAAAATTAAGATCTGAATGAGGACGGCCATCACTAAGACAGCCCAATCAATGCGTCCCCTCGCCGGAAGCATGCCGCGCAGCGGCGCGAGAAACGGGTTGGTGATTTTGACAATGACTTGAGAAATGGGATTGTAAAAATTAGCTCGCGACGCGTGCAGCATGCCGCGTAAGACGATCAAGGTGAGTACCAAAGCCCCAAGATTTTGTATCAGATAAAGCGCCATTTCAGTTCCCGCGGTCATATCAACCAAACTCCTCGCCCAGCGTTCTCGCTCGTTCAGCACATGCCTGAACGGCATGAGTGATTATCTCGTCGAAATGATGCGACTGTAAGGCTAATAGTGCCTGTTCTGTCGTGCCGCCCGGGCTCGTGACATTTTCCCGCAGTGTTGAGATGGGCAGTTCAGAGCGCCCAGCGAGCTCAGCCGCACCGATAGCGGTTTGTAGGGTTAGCGCTACCGCGGTCTTTTGATCTAGCCCTAGATCAATGCCAGCCGCAATGATGGACTCTATGAGCGCAAAGAAATAAGCCGGTCCACTACCAGAGACGGCGGTCACGGCATCAAGCAGTGCTTCTGAGGGCACCCACATCGTCATACCGACTGCGTTAGTCACTTGCTCAGCTAAGGCGCGATGTGCGTCGCTGGCTTGTGCTGTTGCGAACAGCCCACTGGCCCCCTTGCCTATCATGGCAGGCGTGTTCGGCATACACCGGATAACCGGAACGGTGGGATCGACAGCAGCCTGCAGGGAGGCAATAGGAATGCCTGCTGCAATCGACAGAATGGCGGTATTGGGCCCAATTTGGTCTCGTATCGCCGCCAAGGCATCAGGGGCGACCTGTGGTTTGACCGCCACTACCACCAGATCCGCATCGATAAAAATGTGCTGAGGCGAGGTGTTGAGTTGCGACAGACCGAGTGATTGGAGCCGCGATAACGCAGCTTCGCTAGGGTCGCTAGCGCGCAATTGTGACGGCGAGAAGCCACTGGCCAACAGGCCATTGATCATGGCGGTGGCCATATTGCCCGCGCCTAGGAATGCGATTTGAGGCGACATAAGATCAGGAGTATCCGTGAAGAACGACTTTAATTATACCGTGCGCCAAAAATATCTGTGCCGACTCTGACCAGGTTCGATCCTTCAGCAATAGCGGCCTCTAAATCGCTGGACATTCCCATCGATAATATCGCCAATTCTGGATTGCGGCCGATAAGGCTTTGTTGAATGGTGCGCAAATGACGAAAAGGCACTCGCTGGGCAGCCGGTTCGGCACTGGACGCTGGAATGGTCATTAGTCCTTTCAATTGCAGATTGGGCAGCGTCTCTACTGCATCAATCAGCGTTTTGAGTGCGTCAGGCAGTACCCCCGATTTACTCGCTTCATCCGATGTTTTAACTTGAAGGAGCACCTTTAACGGCCCTTTTTCAGGGGGGCGTTGATCACTGAGGCGTTGCGCTATTTTGAGCCGATCTACACTATGCACCCAGTCACTAAACTCGGCAATCAGCCCCGTTTTATTGCTTTGAATCGGCCCAATAAAGTGCCACGTTAGCCCTAGATCAGCTAGTTGAGCGGCTTTTTCGGCCATTTCTTGGGCGTAGTTTTCACCAAAATCAGTCAGGCCCGCCTGGTGCGCCCAGCGGATGAGTTCAGCTGATTTTTTTTTACTGACCGCCAATAGAGAGACCGCCCCGGAGGGCCTGTCTGCAGCGCACTCTGCCGCGCGAATACGTCGGTTGATTTCTGATATATTAAGACGCAAGTCTGTCGGTGTCATGTCTGCATCATAAGGAAATTGATGCGCCATGTGTTAGTTCGACGCTATTGGAGACGATGATATGGATATCACAGAATTACTCGCTTTTGGGGTTCAACAAGGTGCTTCGGATCTGCATCTTTCAGCAGGGCTTCCGCCCATGATCCGGGTAGACGGTGACATTAGGCGGGTCAACTTACCGCCGCAAACCCCGACCGAAGTCCAAGCCTTGATTTACGACATTATGAATGATCGTCAGCGGAACGAATTTGAAGAGCGTCTCGAAACGGACTTTTCTTTTGAGCTCTCCGATGTGGCGCGTTTTCGTGTCAACGCTTTTGTTCAAAATCGCGGCGCTGGTGCGGTATTTCGCACGATCCCGTCCGAAGTCTTAACGATGGAGGCGTTGGGAATGGGACAAACATTCCGCGACATCTCAATGCTACCTAGAGGGTTAGTCCTGGTGACGGGTCCGACAGGTTCTGGAAAATCCACGACGCTTGCTGCCATGATCGACTACGTCAATGCAAACCGCTACGACCATATTCTTACGATTGAGGATCCGATTGAGTTTGTTCATGAAAGCAAACGCTCCCTGATTAATCAGCGCGAAGTGCATCGTGATACGTTGGGTTTTTCTGCAGCACTGCGTTCTGCTTTACGTGAAGATCCCGACATCATTTTGGTGGGCGAACTGCGAGACCTAGAGACAATCCGTTTGGCGCTGACCGCCGCTGAGACCGGTCATTTGGTTTTTGGCACGTTGCATACCACGTCAGCTGCAAAAACAATTGATCGTATTGTCGATGTCTTCCCTGGAGAAGAAAAAGCGATGGTGCGCTCGATGTTGTCAGAATCCTTGCAAGCTGTGATCTCTCAAACTCTGCTCAAGCGCAGTCAAGGCGGACGTATTGCGGCACACGAGATTATGCGCGGTACTGCGGCGATCCGAAATTTAATCCGAGAAGATAAAGTGGCTCAAATGTATTCCGCTATCCAAACGGGGCAATCCACGGGGATGCAAACGATGGATCAATGTTTGCAAGGGTTGGTTCAAAAAAGACTGATTAGCGCCGAAGTCGCGCGTGAAAAGGCACGTCAGCCAGAGGGCATCATTGGCTGATCGTTGAGCCAAGTGACGAGGATAATGGCCGCCGCTTTGTCGTCGATAGGGTCGGTGACGAAGTCGCCGCGATGCCCTTCTGCGAACGCGTCAGCCTTTGCTTCGCGGCTGGATAGCCGCTCGTCAACCAATGTAACGGGCAACCCTAATCGGCCTTCGAGTTGCCGGGAAAACTTAGCTGCTCGCCGACTCAGCTCACTTTCTGAGCCGTCCATGTTGATGGGGAGTCCAACCAGTAAGCGATTCGGTCGCCATTCCTCAGTCAGCGCGATGATCGATGGCCAGTGCGGTACACCATCCTTTGCCGATAACACGGTGAGGGGCTCGGCGGTGCGGGACAGCGTATTGCCAATTGCGACGCCGATATTGCGCAGTCCAAAATCAATCGCCATGATCGTTTCATACTTTGGCATTCTTACGCGTGTCCCGCGTCGGCGGTGAGTAGATCGACATCAATGCCCAACATCCGACCGGCCTCTGCCAGTTTTTTTGACGTTGCTGCATGAAATAGCGTCTGCCGGTCGGCCGCAACCGTCAGCCAGCTATTGTCAGCTATCTCTGCTTCGAGTTGTCCTGCCGCCCATCCTGCGTAGCCCAAAGCGACAAGACATTCTCGAGGTCCTTCACCCCTTGCCAATGCGCACAAAATATCGCGCGAGGTCGTCAGGTTAATGTCATGGTGAACTGTCTGACCCCCTTGCCAGTCCCCCGCCGGGCTGTGCAATACAAATCCGTGGTCTTTTCTGATCGGCCCTCCCGCTAAGATCGGGTAATTAGGGACCTCAGGATCGGCGGGTATTTCGAGATGCTCCAACATCTCGTTGAAGGTGATATCGAGCCGCTGATTCACGACAATGCCCATTGCACCATTCTCATCGTGACGGCATAGGTAGATGAGCGAGCGGTTAAAAAAACCTCGATCGATGGCCGGCGTGGCAATTAAAAAATGACCACGAAGCGTCACAGCGACGGCTTGTCTATCAGCGATGGGGTTAGTGCGTTCAGGTTGAGGGCCTTTTGGCAACTTCAGCTTGAACAACATCGAGTAGCTGGCCTGCAATATCAAGTCCTGACTCAGCTTCTATTTCTCGTAGACAGGTTGGGCTGGTGACATTAATTTCAGTCAGGTAGTTGCCAATCACATCGAGCCCCACGAAAAAAAGTCCCCGGGCCTTAAGAGCGGGCCCCACCTGCTCTGCTATCCATCGATCATGATCTGATAGGGGCTGCACTCGACCAGAACCGCCCGCTGCCAAATTGCCTCGGCTCTCTCCGGCGAGTGGGATTCGAGCAAGGGAGAAAGGGACGGGCTCTCCGTTAATCATCAGGATACGTTTGTCGCCGTCACTGATAGCCGGCAAATAGCGTTGTGCCATGATCGTTTGAACGCCTGAGCGCGTCAGTGTCTCTAAAATGACGCTGAGATTAGGATCATCTTTGCGCGCCCGAAATATAGCGCTGCCACCCATGCCATCTAGCGGCTTAAAAATCACATCTTCGTGTTCACCGTGAAAAGCGCGAAGCTTAGCCATATCTCGACTGACTAATAGAGGTGGGCAGCAATCAGGGAATTCGGTGGCAAACAGCTTTTCGTTGCAATCTCTCAGACTCTGGCAGCGATTGACGATCAGCGTACCTCGCTGTTCCGCTCGCTCCAACAAATACGTGGCGTAAATATATTCAAGATCAAACGGGGGGTCTTTTCGCATCAGGCAAATGTCGAGGTCACCTAGCGATAGGTCTTGTGGCGCTTTCAGCGCATACCACTGAGATGCGTCCCGATAGACGGTTAGGGATTGTGCGCGAGCCATTGGCTCCTCGCCGCTAAGGTAGAGACCGTCAGGCTCAATATAAAATAACGACCAGCCGCGATCCTGCGCCGCCCAAAGCAGTCCTAAGGTGGTATCTTTTTTGTAGTTGATAGAGCTGATGGGGTCCATGACGACGCCGAGGTTGAGACTCATTTCTGGATCCTTTTAGGCCGAGAGCTGTTATCTTGCGATTCGCAGCGAATCCCCGCAAGCTTCCCGGGCAGTCGAAGCTGTGCATTTTTTGATTGAGGTTTGCTGCATTATGGATGGTTTTTTTGTCGTCGTCGCCTGTGTCAGTCTGCTGTGCGCGGTCACAGCGGTGTTGCGGGTGCGGGCAATTGGCTGGGCGGTTTGGTTTTGGTTTTTTGTCGGATGGATCACGGGCGAGCTCGCCATCTGGTGTATCGGTCTTCAAGTAGTTTTTGTGGCCGCATGGGTGCTGATCGCAGGGACCGACACCGCGGGCTTCAGTTTGGGCCTATCGTTTTTTCTCGCCACGTGGGTGTTGCTGGCGGTATTTTTGCGAGACGCATTGGATGCGGGCGCCACCTTTAGCCGGTCATTGCGAATGGCGTTAGGCGTGGGCTTTTTGGAGGAAATATCCCTTCTTCGGCGCGCTAAGATCACCAATCAGCTGCATAGCAAAGAGTGGCAATGGCCGTTTCGGTTCAAGCGCCCTGGCGTGCGCTACGTTCGCAATCTCCCCTATAAAGAAGCGGGCAAGCGCGGCCTGTTAGACGTGTATGTTCCAGTGGCTGCTGGTGAACGTCGCCCCGTATTGTTGCAGGTGCATGGTGGGGCATGGATGGTGGGCCACAAATCCCAGCAGGCGCAGCCGCTTTTGCATCGCATGGTGGAATCGGGGTGGGTGGGCGTGTCGATCAACTACCGCTTGGCACCACGATCGGCTTTTCCCGCGCAAATGGTCGATGTTAAAAAAGCGATTACCTGGGTAAAGGACAACATTGCTGAATATGGCGGCGACCCCAATTTTATTGTGGTGACAGGCGGCTCTGCTGGTGGCCATTTGTCGTTACTGGCAGGTTTAACCCCGAATCATGCGGATTGGCAGACGGGTTTTGAGCACTCTGATACGGGAGTTCAAGGCGTGTTGGCGTTGTACCCGGTTGTGGATTTGACCAACCGTCATGGCATTCGGCAACAAGACAGCATGGATTCATTTATTGCTCAGCGCATTATCCAACAGTCCCGTGAGGAGGCGCCCGCTATTTACGAGGATGGTTCGCCGATTTCTTGGATACATCGCCCGGGTGTTGCCGAGGTCGCACCGCCGATGTTTATTGTCCAAGGCACGCACGATTCATTGGTCTGGGTAGAAGAGGTCAGGCGATTTGTTGCCGACCTCAGCCCCATTGCAGCGGCGCCTTTGGTGTATGCGGAATTGCCCCGAGCACAGCACGCGTTTGAAAGCTTCCACTCGCCTCGAACCAACCATTATCTCAACGCGGCAGGGTGCTGGCTCGAGTGGGTGTGGGCACGACATCAAAGGGGTGAGCAGAAGTGATGACGCAGGCTACGTTTGGTCGAGATGCCAAGCACGTTGAGTGATCATTGAGCCATGTCGCCCCATTGGGCGCCAATGACAGAGAGGGCAACCACGGGTGCGGTCTCTGTTCTGAGAATGCGCGGTCCCAGCTGCCACGGCTGAAAGTGATGTCGCTCGGCCGTGGCCACCTCTTCATCGGTTAGGCCACCCTCAGGTCCGATGAGCAGTGCGACCGACTGTGGTTTGGCTGCAAGCGGTGGCGGACTGTTCACGTCACAATGCAGCACCAATTTAACGTCTGCCAATGTTTCCGACACCCAGTTTGTCAGTGAGGTGGGCGCATTAACGGTAGGGATACGGACCCGCCCTGATTGTTCGCAGGCGCTGGTGACAATCTGTTGCCAGTGGGAGAGCCGCTTTGCCAGTCTCTCTGGGGGGACGGTGAAATCGACGCGAGTGCTGTAAAGTGGCGAGATGCTACTGACACCCAGTTCGGTTGCTTTCTGAATGGCCCAATCGAAACGATCACCCTTACTCAAGCACAGCCCTAGGTGACACTGTAGAAAGGATTCAGTTTGCGGGGTGCTAACGGCGCCAAGCAATACCGATATCGATTGTTTTGCAATGGCCTTAATGCTTGCCGAGGCTTGCTGCCCCTGCCCATCGAATAAGATGACATTGTCACCAACGCGAACGCGGAGGACTTTGCCAAGGTATTGTGCTGCATGCTCGTTTAAGACTACGTCGGCCCCGGCGAGCAGCGGTTGGTCCGAAAAAATTCTAGGGGTTCGCATAAAAGACCCTGGTCATTTTTGCCGTATTAGCGAGAACGACAGCGTCTCACCAAGGCGAACCAATCCTGCGCCTTGGTGAGCTGGGCCCCTACCTTAATACTTATACGAGTCCCCTTTAAAGGGGCCATTGACGCCAACACCAATGTAGTCCGCCTGCTTTGTTGTCAGTTGCGTCATAACCCCGCCGAACCCTTGCACCATCAATGCGGCGACTTGCTCATCGAGGTGCTTTGGCAATACCTCTACTGCAATGGCATCTTGGCGTGCGTCCTCTGGTAGGTCGGCAAACTTCTTTTCATAGAGGTGAATTTGCGCCAATACCTGATTCGCGAAAGAGCCGTCCATGATGCGTGAGGGGTGCCCGGTGGCATTGCCCAGATTGACCAGTCTGCCTTCTGACAAGAGCAAAAGGTGGTCGTTACTGGCACTGTCGCGGATGATCTTATGCACTTGAGGCTTGATCTCTTCCCACTGCCACTCTGCGCGCATGTAGGCGGTATCAATCTCATTGTCAAAGTGTCCAATATTGCACACCACCGCTGTCGATTTGAGCGCGCGCAGCATGGGGGCAGTGCAGACGTTGTAGTTGCCAGTGGCAGTGACCAACAAATCAGTGGCGCCGAGCAAATCTGCATTGACGCTGCCGTCTGTGCCGTCATCGACACCGCCGTTAAAGGGCGACACCACCTCAAAACCATCCATGCAGGCTTGCATCGCGCAAATGGGATCGCATTCAGTGACCCGCACAATCATCCCTTCTTGTCGAAGTGATTGAGCCGATCCTTTGCCGACGTCACCATAACCGATCACGAGGGCGCGCTTGCCTGCTAGTAAGTGATCAAGGCCACGTTTGATGGCATCGTTTAGGCTATGGCGGCACCCATATTTATTATCATTCTTCGATTTCGTCACTGCGTCATTGACATTCACTGCTGGCACTTTCAGTTCGCCATTGGCCAGCATTTCATAGAGACGGTGCACGCCTGTTGTGGTTTCTTCAGTGACACCATGAATGCGTGCCAACATTTCAGGGTATTGCTCGTGCAGCATCCCAGTGAGGTCGCCACCATCATCCAGCACCATATTCGCATCCCACGGTTTACCGTCTGCAAGAATGGTTTGTTCGATACACCACTCATACTCCTCTTCCGTTTCTCCTTTCCAGGCAAAAACTGGAATTCCTGCAGCAGCGATAGCGGCGGCTGCATGATCTTGGGTAGAGAAAATATTGCAGGATGACCAGCGAACCTCTGCGCCGAGCGCGACCAGCGTCTCAATGAGCACGCCCGTCTGAATCGTCATGTGAATGCAGCCCAAGATCTTAGCGCCGGCCAGTGGCTGCGCATCGCGATAATGCTCCCTCAGCGCTATCAGCGCGGGCATCTCGTTCTCGGCAATTTCCAATTCACGTCGGCCCCAGTCGGCCAAATGAATGTCCGCGACTTTATAATCAGCAAATACAGTTTGCTCAACAGCAGTGTTCATAGCATCGTCTCTCTTTTGATCGATTGATTCATTATCGTCCTGAAGCCGCACGAAGTGCTTCAGCGTGGTCAGTTTGTTCCCAAGTGAAGGCGTCGCCTGTGCGGCCAAAATGTCCGTAAGCGGCAGTAGTACGATAGATGGGGCGTTTTAGATTCAGCATATTAATAAGGCCTTTGGGTCGCAGATCAAAGTGCTCGCGGATCAGCGACTCGATCGCGTCGTCCGACACTGCGCCGGTACCAAAGGTGTTGACTGAGATAGAGGTAGGCTCTGCCACGCCAATGGCATAAGAAACCTGCACTTCACAACGACGAGCGAGGCCGGCCGCGACGATATTTTTCGCTACATAACGACCTGCGTAAGCGGCGGAGCGATCCACCTTAGAGGGGTCCTTACCGGAGAAGGCACCGCCGCCATGCCGAGCCATGCCCCCATAAGTGTCGACAATGATCTTCCGTCCGGTTAGCCCGCAGTCTCCCTGGGGGCCGCCGATCACAAAATTACCGGTTGGGTTGATGTGAAACAGGGTATCGCTGTGCAGCCACTCTGCTGGTAAGGTCGATTCAATGATCTCCCTGCGAACTGCTTCGCGAAGATCAGCCTGTGAGATGTCAGGGTCATGCTGCGTTGAGAGGACTACGGCCTCTACCCGTTCGGGTTTGCCGTCTGCTGAATATCGCATCGTAATTTGGCTTTTTGCGTCGGGGCGCAGCCAAGGTAGGGCCCCTGATTTACGAAGTTCAGCTTGTTTCTCAACCAGTCGATGCGCGTAGTGGATCGGCGCCGGCATCAACACCTCAGTCTCGTCCGAGGCAAACCCGAACATGAGTCCTTGGTCGCCGGCTCCTTGGCTGGCTTCATCTGCCTCATGGGTGCCTAGGGCAATATCCGCCGACTGCTGTCCGATGGCATTAATGACTGCGCAGGTGTTGCCATCGAAGCACACCTTTGAGGCGTTAAAGCCAATATCGAGGACCGTTTGTCGAATCACCGTTTCGAGTTCACCTGGGGTGACATTGGCTGCGGTGGTGACTTCGCCTGCGACCACGACCATTCCCGTTTTCACCAGCGTTTCTACCGCGACGCGTGCATCGGGATCTTTGCTGAGGTAGGTATCCAGAATGGCATCCGAAATTTGATCGGCCATTTTATCTGGGTGTCCCTCTGAGACTGACTCAGACGTGAAGAGAGAGTACTCACTCATAATGTGTGTTCCTAACGTTGGGTTTAGTGTCGGATAAAGTGTTGGATCTGTATTTGAAAGCCGTTTCTTTGACCGAAGAAGAGCTCTGCGTTGCGCTCTAGGCCGGCCGCGGCCGCCCAGATGTGGAGTGCGTTTGGATCGAGTCCTAACCATAAATCTCCGCAGTGTTCGCGTGCCCATGCCTGATCGTGTGGGCAAAGTTCGCTCACAACGAGATGCCCACCCGGTGTCAACAATCGCGCCACGTCTAAAATAAGTCTCTCTGGATCAGGCACGTGGTGTAGCACCATGTTGACGACTGCCGCCGAGAAAGCGCTCGCATGATCCGTCAGCGAGGCTGGTTCACCAAAACAAAATTGAACATTGTCTAACGCGCTAGCGTGTTTTTTTGCGCTGTCGAGCATTTCTTGAGCATTATCGAGCGCGACAACAGCGGCTCCTCGTTTTGACAGCGCGGGGAGCAAGCGCCCGTCACCGGGTCCGACTTCAAGGATTTTGTTGCCGCTAAAGTCTCCCGCTCTGTCGAGTAAGTGGAGCGTTGCGCGGCTGTAGTCTTCCCAAGATGCGATGGATTCTTGATGACGTTTAAACTGTTCGCCATGCTCACGAAAAAAAGTTGCCGAGTGCGCCTCACGTTGGCGTTGCACTCTTTGCAGTCCCAACACCAGGTCATGCCCGAGGGGTTCCTGATCGATATCGTCGAACATGGTTTGCCGCAAACTTTCGTGCGGACCTTCGGGCAATTGCCGACGGTAGAAAGTAGCAGTTCCCTCAGGTCGCCGGCTTAAAAGGTTAGCCTCCGCCAAGATTTTGAGGTGGTGGCTCAAAGCGCTTTGGCGCATCGAAAACAGATCGCACAGCTCTGAAACACTGAACGATTCTGCTTTTAGCACCCTTAAAATACCCATTCTCAATGGGTGTCCAGCAGCACTGAACAGCGCATGAAGCGGTTCTTGTAAGCGAGGAGTCCGACTGGGAGGATTGATCGGAACGATGGTTGAAGCGGCGGTCATGGGATAAGGCTACCACTGCGCTACCCATTTATCTAAATATTTTGATGAATACAGACTTGGCGGTCTGGATCCCTGCTAGGCGCTCCCGGGGCTATACTCGTTCACTGGTTATTACTTAGCCGCTATTGGGAGCACGTGTGGATCAACAAGCGTTAAAGGAACAAGTGGCCGAGGCCGCATTGGAGCGCGTTGCAGCGCGTCATAACGACCGACTGCTATTGGGCATCGGCACCGGCACCACTGCGGAGTGTTTTATTCGCACCCTGCCGGCTATCCGGTCGCGTATCGAGGCAACCGTTGCCAGCTCAGAACGCTCGGCTGCTTTGCTAGAGGAGCTCGGTCTGCCCGTGATGGATCTCAACAGTGTTGGACCGCTAGATGTCTATGTCGACGGTGCAGACGAGGCCAATGAGCAGCTGGCGCTGATCAAAGGGGGTGGCGCGGCATTAACGCGAGAAAAGATTGTCGCCGCTGCGTCGGAGGAGTTCATCTGTATCGCAGACGCGAGCAAGCGGGTCGACGTGTTGGGGACCTTTCCCCTCCCAGTTGAGGTGATTCCGATGGCGAGGAGTTATGTCGCGCGTGCACTGGTGCAGCTGGGTGGGCAACCCGTGTGGCGTGAAGAGACCATTACCGATAATGGCAATTTGATTTTAGATGTTCATGGTTTGCATATTAGCGATCCTTTAGCGATAGAAACTCGCATTAATCAGATGGCCGGTGTCGTATGTAATGGGTTGTTTGCCAACCGGCCAGCTGATCTATTGCTGCTAGGCACCCCAGCGGGAGTCGAAATAGTCACCGGCTCGATGTTGTCGTGAGGTAGTTTGAGCCGTTACGGATGGCCTTTGCGACAGGCTTCCGTGTGGGATTATCAAGTGAAAAGGCACTCGGAGTGGTTGATGCGCTAAGTGAAGCGAAAACCGATGACGCGCACAGCTTTGATTCTACTCACTCTAGTGGGCCTCTCGCAGACAATAAGGGCCAATTTATGTTGGTGTCTCCCCTTTCGCGATACCTGATCCGTTGGAGCCATTAGCGCCAGTCACGCCTTAACACGGCTTACCCATACCGTACCCCTCCAATAAGTTCCATGGGACACGGGGTGCAGGGCCCCGATATCGGAGAGACACTGGCGTTTGATGCGAGTTGATTAGCGATATTTGCCCATCAGGCCGGCATCGCGGACAATA
>ERZ1048068.1637-NODE-1637-length-16983-cov-5.274457_pt1 | contig 16983 bp, 15 predicted proteins | sample MGYA00383098_ERZ1048068 | MGnify/ENA primary metagenome ERZ1048068 (study PRJEB29581, sample SAMEA5548368) | metagenome | biome: marine; feature: coastal; material: water | depth 1 m | study: Short-term variability in the microbial, nano- and picoplankton... | reverse complement strand
CGCTGTGGAAGATCCCAAGCCAACGAAAAATTCCGTCATTCTGGCACTCTACGAACTCTTCGCCGGCGAATCAGAATACCAACAAATGATCTCCGACTACGAGAATGGCGGATGTGGATACGGTGACTTTAAAAAGCGCCTGGCAGAAGCTTACTGGGATTACTTCGCTCCCATGCGCGCCAGACGCGAAGAACTCATCGCCAATCCCGACGAGGTCGATTCCGTCCTCGCCGCCGGCGCCGAAAAAGCCCGCGAAGAAGCCAGCAAGGTCATCGCCCGTGTGCGCAAGGCTGTGGGCTTGATATAGCAAATCACTTCTTCGGAGCCTTCCTGAACAGCATACGTTTGTCACCTGGCGCCTTGGCTTTCCAGAGCTCCTCTTGAGCCCTTTCGTAAACCGCTTTTGCCTCATCGTATTGTTTCTCCGTAAAGGGAGGATTGGGAACGAGGCGCATCTTCCCATCGTCATCTTCGCGAAAGGTATTTCCAATCATCTTCGCCAAAAGGCTTCGTTTCTCCTGGATCAGGGCGGAGAGCTTTTTGATCTCTGCATCTTCGCGCTTGAGAGCCTCAAGAGCCTTTCGGTAAGTGAGTTTAGTGTCGATAATTTCAGGTTGGACGCTCTTCGGCAAATCAAACAGCGGAACAAAAATCTCTCCGGGGCCCTTCTTGCTTTCCGCAAGAGCAACCCGCGCTTTATCGAGCGTTAATTTGTCGCGACTCTGAGTGACTTTCTCCTTTTCCTGTCCCTGACAAGAGAAGGAAACAAGCCAGCTCCAAAAGAAATATTTGAGCATCCTATTCATGTCCATCGTCAGGGGTCACTCCCAACACAATATTAAACTCGCCACTCAACTCCCCCGCTTTTGAATTTGGAATGGGAGCGAATTTCACCATGAGATGTTTCACCGGATCACCGAGACGTTTGATCAATCCGTCTTTGGCGTTTCCATTGTCCCCATGGATAAAACACTGGGTTGTCAGCGCGCGTTTGTTGCCACGATAGACGGCGACATGGATATGCGGAGTCCGCGGTCCATAGGGAACCGGCTTGATCGTTCGAAAATAATAACGTCCGTCGCGCCCGGTCATGAAGCGCCCGAAGCCCTGGAAATTGGCATCGCGCTTCGGTCCGGTGAGCCCTCCGTCTTTAGAGTGGATATACGCGCCTTTATTATCTGCCTGCCAAATCTCAACGCGCGCGTTGGAAACCGGATTGCCTTTCAAATCCGTCACCTTGCCATGAAGATGGGTGATCGCTCCCACGGCTGGCGTGATCCCATCGTTGATTCGCAAAAGATCATTATCCGTATCCAGAGGAAGCTTGTCCGGATAAAAAGGTCCTTCCGTCATCGGCGGGGTTTCGGTAAGCGCTTCAGCAAAAACCCCGGGCACAGTAAAAAAAGCAGCGGAACCCAATGTCGCTCGTTTTAAAAACTCACGACGTTCGCAAAGATGGCAGCTCGAAATCATTTTTAGTGTTTCGCACAAAGATCGCTTTGAGGCGAGGCGATATCCCGTAAGGTATCCCCATGATTCAGGTGCGGAACTTGTGTGTCGAATTCGAAACTCCCGGAGAAACGGTCAAAGTTCTTAACGATCTTGATTTCGAACTCGCTGAGGGAAAGTCTTCTGCGGTGGTTGGTCCCTCCGGAAGCGGCAAGACGACCTTCCTCAATGTGCTCGGGGCGATGCTTCCGGCGACGAGCGGAGAGGTTGTCATCGGCGATCAGGACATCGCGCAACTCGACGAAAAACAGGCTGCGCAATTCCGCAATCACGAGTTGGGATTCATTTTTCAACAACACCAACTCCTTCCCCAGCTGACCGTCCTGGAGAATGTTCTCGTGCCGCGACTCGCCGGAGGCTGGAGTGAAAGCGAAGAAGAAACACGCCAACGAGCCGAAAAGTTATTGGAGCGGGTCGGCCTGGGTCATCGCTTGAGTCATCGGCCCGGCGAACTTTCCGGCGGAGAAAAACAGCGGACGGCCGTCGCCCGCGCGCTCATTAATCAACCGAAGCTCGTCCTGGCAGACGAACCAACCGGCGCTCTCGATGGCGAGACTGGAGATAAGGTGGTTGAACTTTTGCTCGAGCTCCAAAAAGAGCAAGGTGTGACGCTCATTGTGGTGACCCACGACCTCAAACTTGCGGAACGAGTCGGAAACATCTTTGAGATTCTCGGAGCCCCGGCGCTTTAGAATTTTGCGATCGGTCTGCCCAAAGAAGACGATTTCATAAAAAGAAGCCCGCTTATCCGCAGGGGGCGGGAATGATTTCGGCCAGGCGACCGTCATTTTCATGGGTCAACTGGATCCAAATTGTCCCTACTGGGAGAAGATGGGGAAACAAAGCGGGCCATTCGACAATAACCAAGCCTCCTTGTTCTAGATAATCATCCCATCCCAAATCCAGGAGTTCGTGGTCTGATTCCACACGATAAAAGTCGAAATGGAAAACATCCAGCCGTCCTCCGCGGTATTCCTGAACCAAAGAAAAGGTCGGGCTTGTCACCTCGCTCCGATAACCGAGGGAACGGACAATCCCCTGAGTCATAGTGGTTTTCCCAGATCCAAGATCTCCCACCAAAGCAATCACGCCACCGGCAAGCGCCGCTTTTCCCAGCGATTCTCCCAAGAGATCGGTCGCAGCTGGATCGGCAAGATGGGTAGGCGAAAACTCCAACATAGTGGTAACAGGGCGGCACCAACCAATCGTGGCCCGCGCCCAAGAGCAATTTCTTTGTCTTCTTTTTGAAAAAAACCTTTACCGTGACGCTGCTCTGTGGTGAATTCCCGCCCCGCGCCACTCCGGTGGTGCTTAACTATCCACGATTTCTATTCATGGCCTACGCAATTTTCAAATCCGGCGGTAAGCAATACCGCGTGCAAGAAGGTGACACCATCAGTGTCGACAAACTTCCCGTGGCCGCTGGTGACGAGATCAAGCTCAGCGAAGTTCTCCTCGTGAACGACGGTTCCAACACCAAGGTGGGAGCTCCTACTGTTGACGGAGCCGGAGTCACCGCTCAGGTCGTCGAACAACACCGCGGCAAAAAAGGCGTCGCTTTCAAGTTTAAGCGCCGCAAAGGATTCCATAAAACGATCGGATTCCGCCATCATCTTACCAAGCTCAAGATCACCGGGATCGAAGGCTAAACACAATCCTCTTATCACTTACTAGTCATGGCTCATAAAAAAGGACAGGGTTCCGTTAAGAACGGACGCGACTCAAACAGCAAACGCCTCGGCGTGAAAAAGTTCGGTGGCGAAGTTGTCATCGCAGGAAACATCCTCATTCGCCAGCGCGGCACCAAGTGGCATCCAGGTGCCAATGTCGGCATGGGCAAGGATCATACTCTCTTCGCGCTGAAAGACGGCAACGTCTTCTTCGACAAGAAGGGCCGCCGTATCAACGTGGCACTTGCTGACTAAATACTGGTAATCAGTAGTTTATCTTTGAAAAGGCGGATCATTTGATCCGTCTTTTTTGTGCTCCAAGAGTCACTAACCTAACGGTGTGTGGCTATAATACGCTTTGAATAAGTCATTTACTATTTTTCGTTGCAGCACTGCCTAAAACCCGTCTTCTTCTTTTTAAATCTTTCTATGAACATCGTCCTCGTCGAACCAGAGATTCCTCAGAATACCGGAGCAGCGGGACGGCTTGCTCTGGCCACCGGGTCGACGCTGCATCTGATCAAACCGCTGGGATTTTCCATCGACGAAAAAACGGTTCGCCGAACCGGGTTGGACTATTGGAGAGAGGTTGATCTTAAAGTTTGGGAAAATATCGAGGAGTTTCATGCCGCCAATCCCAAAGCCCGATTGTGGTTTCTCAGCACGAAGGCGAGCCAGGGAATTTGGGATGTGAAATTCGAGGAAGATGATTTTCTTCTCTTCGGACGCGAGTCAAAAGGACTTCCCGAATCGTGGATTTTTGGCTCCCCGGAATCAGCCATCAAAATTCCCATGAGGGAAGATTCCACTCGCTCACTCAATCTCGCAACCTCAGTTGCGATCGTTCTCTACGAAGCGGAACGCCAGCTTTCGCTGAGGTAACTACTCAGAGATCGCGGAAGTTTTTTTGCGCTTCTCGAGCCAAATCATCAATAAGGTCACATCAGCTGGAGTGATCCCGGAAATGCGCGCGGCCTGACCCAAGGTTCTGGGGCGAATGGACGAAAACCGTTGTTTGGCTTCAGCCTTCAATCCAGTCAATAGGTGATAATCAAGATCATCAGGGAGGAGGGTCGCTTCCTGCTTTTTGAAGCGCTCCACCTCTTGAAGCTGACGATTGATGTGACCCTCGTATTTAAAATCCGCTTCGAGAGTCGGCCAAAGTTCCACGTGGAACTTATTGAGAATATCTGAAGGTAAACCTTTCCACTGGTTTCCTTCCTGTCGGAACCAGTGATCCAGTTTGATTCGCTCGTGAGTTTTCGCGCGAATGAATTGCCGCGCTTCTTCAAGTCCAGCAAGCTTCTCCTTAAAACGACTCCCCTGCTCCTCTCCCAACATTCCAAGATCGGCGGCCAAGGGACTGAGCCTCTCATCAGCATTATCCTGGCGAAGAAGCAACCGATACTCCGCCCGACTGGTGAACATGCGATAGGGTTCGGTGCAACCCTTGGTGACGAGATCGTCGATCATCACTCCCAGATAAGCCTGTTCACGACCGATCACGAAATCCCCCTTCCCTCCCACTTTGAGTGCGGCATTGGCACCGGCAATCAATCCCTGTCCAGCCGCCTCTTCATATCCGGAAGTCCCATTAATCTGCCCGGCGAAATACAAGCCCTCCACCCTCTTGGTCTCCAGAGTCGGGTGAAGTTGGGTCGGTGGACAGTAATCATACTCCACCGCGTAACCAGGGCGAACCATCTCACAGTTCTCCAATCCTGGGATCTCGCGGAGGAAATTCAGCTGCACTTCGTATGGCAAGGAGGTCGAAACACCGTTCACGTAGTATTCAGTAGTATGGCGACCTTCAGGTTCCAAAAAGACTTGATGACGGTCTTTCTCCGCAAAGCGCACGACTTTATCTTCAATCGAGGGACAGTAACGAGGCCCCACTCCCTCAATCACGCCGGAATACATCGGTGATTGATCGAGATTATCGCGAATGACATCGTGGGTATTCGGAGTGGTCCAGGTGATCCAGCATGGAAGTTGTTCCACGTGGAACGATGAATCCGCCCAATGATTAAGGGTGAAGATATCGTTCTTCTCCTTCCTGATCCGGTCCCCAAAATGAGTGAACAGCGGAGGAGGCGTGTCTCCTTCCTGACGTTCGCATTTTGAGAAATCAATACTCCGTCCGTTCAAACGACACGGCGTCCCGGTTTTGAAGCGATCTATTTCGAACCCCAAGACTTTGAGGGATTCCGAAACAGTCGAAGTCGCATCCCCCATTCTTCCCCCCTTTTCATTCTTTAGCCCAACGTGCATAAGGCCCCGCATAAAGGTTCCCGCCGAGAGAATGACGGTCTTCGAACGAATTTCCATCTGCAGCGAAGTTTGAATCCCCTGCACCTGGTCATTCTCAACGAGGATCTTGGCGACATTGCCCTGATGCAGATCAATCCCCTTCGTCCCCTCGATGAGATGTTTCATGCGAAACTGATACGCCTTTTTGTCACACTGGGCCCTGGGAGCCCGAACCGATGGCCCCTTGGCCGCATTCAACATGCGCCACTGAATGGCCGTTGCGTCGGTATTCATCGCCATCGCACCTCCCAACGCATCAATTTCCCGAACCATGTGACCTTTAGCCAAGCCCCCAATTGCCGGGTTACAGCTCATCTGTCCGATGGTGTCGAGATTCTGAGTCAACATCGCCACCTGAGCCCCGAGCCGGGCCGCAGCAAGAGCAGCTTCTACACCGGCGTGTCCGGCACCAATCACAAGGACGTCGTAATCTTTAGGATAGCGAAACATGGAAGAGGCGGCACCCTAGCAGCAAGCCTTTGGATGACAAGAATGGTACGGCCATCTATCCTGAGAAATCCCCTAGCCTCTTCTAGAATTAGGGGTTAAAAATACCACGGTTGTTCGATTCCCATCATTCCTTCTTATCGCGACCCATTCACAGCGTGAACAATTTGAATCTACCGACACTTTTACTTTTAGGCATCCTTGGAAATTTGGATGCTCAAAAGTTGAACCAAATACTTCCCCTGGAAAACGGAAAGCATTCCATCGCGGTTCCCGCAGATCCAGATCACTACGCCGTCCTTTATCGCTCACGGGATTTACAAAACTGGAGCCCTGTCGATTTGGTTCCGCAATGGTGGAACAGCTCCGACCGGGTTCTCAATGATCCGGGGCTTCCCCGAAAAAACGGATTTTACGAAGTCCGCTATCATCATCGACTCTCCCCCGGCGACCTCGATTCGGATGGACGGGATGACCTCTCGGAGATCTCTGCAGACAACAATTATTTAGCCGCCTTCAATCCGGCCGATCCATTCGATGAAGTCGACGGGGCGCTTTTTCTCAAAGATCTCGAGACTTACAACACGCTTGCGAAGCGCGACAATTTCCCGGGAGCGCAAAGTGTCAAGGAAGTCAAATTCCTCATCACCGATGTTAAAACAAATCCACGATTGCACTTCATCAACGTCAACGAAAACTCATACCACTACGACTTCGCTCGATACGTATTGGGCCGTTATCGGGACTATGATTTCTGGACTGGAAACTCGGTCTTTAGCAGCCAGACCTACTTCAGCAACAACCGGATCAACCTAGCTGGCTCCCTCGTGTCCCATGAAAATTACGTCGCTCCAGATGGAAAACGCGGTATCTATACCATGGAATTTTGGCCTACTGATCCGGTCTCATTTGAGCACATCCAAATGGCCTACGAGTTGATCAACCGGACCACTCCTTTCATCGATCGTCTGGCCTACCATGCACCGAGCGAGACCCAGCGAGTCATTCAGAACGCCAACCAAGAACGCTTTAAAAACTCATTTATCGAAATCATTGAAACCGATGATCTTTTTTCTAACATCGACTATCAGCCGATGAATCAGGAAGCGTCATTTGGGCGTCTCGTTCTCGCTTCTTCAGCCACCACCCTTTCAGCGCGAGACATTGTCATCTTTGAAAATCTTCCCAATGACCTCACTCATATTGCGGGCATTATTACCGAGATTCCTCAGACTCCCCTCTCCCACATCAACCTGAAGGCAAAACAAAACGACACCCCTAATGCATTCATTATCAACGCATCAGAAGATCCACGCATCGTGCCCTTCATTGGGGAAAACGTCTTCTATCAAGTCTCCCCGGACGGCTTCGAAATTCGTTTGGCGAGCCAGGCCGAGCTCGATAATTACTTCGATTCCATCCGCCCGACTACCACCAGCTATCCCGAACGAGACCTCAGCCACACCACCATCCAGCCTTTTAATTCAATCGCCTTTTCCGACACCAATGGCTTCGGAGGGAAGACAACCAACCTCTCCGTTCTCCATAATCTAATGCCGGACAAAGCACCCTTTGGATACGGAGTCCCCTTCTATTTCTATGACGAATTCATGAAGCATAACGGCTACTATGCGGAGGCTACCGCGATGATAGCTGAGGAGGATTTTCAAAACGATCCCGCCATCCGCGAACAACGACTCAAGGACTTTCGCAAGCGCATCAAAACAGAAAGCAGTTTTCCTAGCTGGATGATTTCAGCACTTACCGATCTGCAAAATTCCTTTCCACCCGCAGTGACTCCACGTCTTCGCTCGAGCGCCAATGCCGAAGACTCAGTCGATTTTAATGGAGCCGGACTTTACGATTCCTATACCCACAAGGCGGACGAAGGTCACATCATCAAAAGCGTGCGACAAGTCTACTCATCGCTTTGGAATTACCGCGCCTACGAAGAACGCGAATTCTATCGCATCGACCACCTGTCCGCTGCAATGGGAATTACAGTGCATCCCAATTTTAAAAATGAACAAGCCAACGGAGTCGCCGTCGCGCGCAATATTTTTGATCCGACTTGGGAAGGCTATTACGTCAACTCACAGATTGGCGAAGACCTGGTCACCAACCCGGAACTGAACTCCACCCCCGAAGAACTTCTGGCAGCAGATCTTCTTGGCGATGAACCATACGAGATTCAGTATATTCGCTTTTCGAATCAACTCCCGGCCGGAGAAACGGTTCTCACAAAATTCCAAGTGCTGGAACTCGTCGACGCTTTAAAGCAGCTCAACTCCCATTTCCGCTCTCTCTATCGACCTGTCCCCTCAGACTTTGCCATGGAGGTGGAATTCAAAATTACCGAAGAAGGTAATCTGGTCATTAAGCAAGCCCGGCCCTGGGTTAATTAGGCCCTGCCCTAAAATATCAACAGCGGCTTTCCCCGAAGGAAAAACCGCTGCTGAGCACACACGCAACAACAAAATATTTGTTACACTGAGGTAACGTTAAGATAGCAAAATTTTGTTCAAATAGTTTGAGGGATTGTTGATCCCTCTTCAATTGATTCGACAGCGTCTTCCTTGGCTGACGGCGAAAATGCTTCTGAAGCTTTCTCGCGAGCTTTACGGGCAGCGGCCTTTCCGGCTCCAGCCCCTTTGGCCAGGCCACTTTTAACAGTCTTCGGAACTAGTTCATTAGCAAAGGATCCAGTGAAAAACGCTCCGTAAGCGATACCGTAAGCAAGATCATGAAAAGCCTCCGCAACACAAGATTTTAAACTAGGGGCCGCTTCGCGGGCCCTCGCCGAGCCTTCGTCTTTTCCGGCCCGAAGCGCATCGCCCATCGTATCAAACTGGCGCTTTGTTTCTTCTTCGACCGGCCGTTCTTCTGTAGGTGGTATTTCTTGATTCATTGTTTTTAAGTTTTGTTCTGCAGTATTGGACCACATTTCTGCGATTTCATTCATTATAATTTTCCAGTGAATTTGGAATGCCGACCACTGCTGTTTCTAATTCGACACAAACCGTAAAGATCTGTTGGAAATTTTCTTCGAATTCTTCTGGCCGCCGCTGCGTCACATCCACCAACACCAGAAACCATTGAGAAAAAAAGAAGATGAAGAAAATCCTGATACTCACTATCACCCTCCTAAGCGGAGGACTCGCCCAACCTGCCGCCGCCGCTCCTTGTGGCCTCCATATCGGCCATTCCTATACCTACATGAGTGGCTACCTAGCCTGCGGAACTCCAATCTACACCAAACGCGTTGTCGTGGGATTCGATTGCCGAAATAATCCCATTTATCGATACTACCGGGTAAGCGGACACACATCCCATCGCTCACATTATCTGAGCCATACCCCCCATCGTTCGTATCAACACTCACGCCGGACCTATGTCACTCCAAGGTATTACTCCAGCCGGAGTCACTACCGTTCGCCTGGATGCTCTTCATCTTCTCGGGGAGGTTTCGCAGTAGGACGACACTAATTTCCCTTTTCACCCGACCAAAGGAGGCCTTCTTATTCCGAGAAGGCCTCTTTTTTGCACGACAAAACCACAAAACCTAGTCTATTGGTGCGAACACCTTTTTCTCTCATGCACCGATTGATTATTTCTCTCTTTCTGTCCCTTGGGTTTTCAATGGCCTCTGTTCAGGCCTCATTGACAACCAATGAAATCCTCACACGCCTACAAAGCTGCATTGAAGAAAATCGTTCCACCGCGGAAATAGAGGAAGGCCTTATCGATCTCAGCAACAGGGAACTCTCTCTCCTCCTAAAAGAATACGACGTAACCTGGCCTAAACTTCGGGATGCTTATTACAAATCGTTTCAAACACATGCTCGAAGCCTCTATTCCGGCGATGCAAAATTGACCCGAAAACGCTCCATCAAAAATCACCGCGAACAATTCATAAGCGTCTACGTGCTCAGCGAAAGGGCGATGAAAAACAAACTCAGCTCAATCAGCATGCCTGCGCTTCAAGAACTTCGCAAGTTATTGATGCCCAAAGCACAAGAGACAATCGCAACAGCTCCGGACCAACTCAAATCAAGACGAAAAATTGTCCACCTCCTTGCAAATTTTAGAGATGCTATTGTCGATGCCATTGTCATTCCGGACCAAGTAGAATCACTGGTTGCTGTCCTCGAGTTTGAAAAACAAACGGTCTCGGCACTGAGTGATCTGCCGCAAGATGGGTTGAGAACGATCAAGAAAAACGACGAGATTGCTCTTAGATCCCAGATCCCAAAAAAAGAACGTGAAGGAATTCGTGAAGTCAACGAATGGCGTTTGCTCCTCGGACTGAATGCTCTGGATCTGGATCCAAAATTATGTGAAGCCAGCCGAGGACATTCCGAGGACATGAACAAACACAAGTTCTTCGCACATGAATCTCCCATCGACGGCAAAGAAACCCCTTGGAAACGAGCTGCAGAAGCTGGAACAAAAGCCACCGGAGAAAATATCTATATGGGATCCCAAGTCCCGGCTTCTGCCAACAAAGGATGGTTTTTTTCTCCAGGTCATCACAAAAACATGTTCAAAAATAGCCACATCCGAATTGGTCTCGGGCAATACAATCGATACTGGACCCAGATGTTTGGTTAGAAGATTATCTCTCCAATTTTTTGCGCGATTCTGTCGACACCAATCCTCGCAGACAAAGATCGTTTCCAATTTGCTCAACCGAGGGATTTTCCAACCCCAAGCGGTCCTCCAACCCGGAGATGCCTTCTCCTCCGATCGCACAATGCAAGCCCCCGGTCACCATGGGTGCATAAAAAATCATGAATTCATCAATGAGATTCGAATCAAGAAACGCCCCCATCAAACTCCCTCCACATTCCAACATGACGGTATTAACACCCTCATTTTCAGAAAGTTGACTTAGAACATCTTGTAGTTTAATATTTTCAAAAACACGCGTTCGATTTTTATACTCGTCGTTAAAAAGCTTCCACTGGGATTGATCTAGGCCGCATTTCGTTAAGACCACGCGGAGCGGTTGTTCTTTTTCCTCTGATACTTGAGGACTTCTAATTGTGAGCGAAGGATTATCCCGGCGCACTGTTTCACCGGAGGTCACAATGGCATCCACTTCACCACGTAATAAATGAACCCTCTCCCTCGACAGTTCATTGCTTAACCACTGTCCTTCTCCATTAGGTCTCGATATTTTTCCATCCAAACTCATCGCCGTTTTGGCAATAACCCAGGGGCGACCCTTTGTCTGTACCGAGATGAATCCTCTAATTTGGTGGCGACATTCCTCTTCGCAAATCCCGCGCTCCACCTCAATACCCGCCGCATTCAATATTCCATCCGCCCTTCCGGCATGGGAAAGGTTGGGATCTTCAAGGCCATAAACGACTCTGGAAATTCCAGCTTCGATGATGGCATCTGTGCATGCACCGCTCCGACCCTGGGTGCTACAAGGTTCCAGAGTTACATAAATTGTCGCATCTTTTGCCTCACCTGGTTCCAAAGTGCTCAAAGCATCCCGCTCCGCATGATTTCCACCTACCTGGCGAGTCCTCCCTCTCGCAATCACCATCTCATCTTTCACGATGACAGCTCCCACCGCAGGATTCGGAGAAGTTAGGCCGGTGCTCCTTTGTGCTTCTTCCAAAGCCAAACGCATCCAGTAATTATTTTCCGAAATATTCATCATCAACAGTCGTTAAAGACACTCAACAAGTTTGTGAATAAGGCCTTGGTAATCGGGATTAACTTACCCTCTTCCCAAAAACCCTTCATTCTTTAATCCCTTTTAGCATACTCATTCGCGACTTATTCTCCCGGTGGAACACTGATCATGGCGGGGTGGAACTCCGTTTTGCATGACTTGTTCGCAGTAAGAAGAAGAAGAAGAAAATAAATTAATTCCATTCAATCCCCGTACTAGCGGGGAACAACTCATCCTTTATAGGCACTTCACTCACACGATTCATTCTCATCATCATCAGAACCAGGGGTGATCGCATCGACTCCCGAGCCAATGACTTTACCACCCACCTCCATTGTAGTCGTTACGGTTTTCCCTACAATTTTGACTGGGGTTGTCACCACAGCGCACGAAGAACAAAGAAGAGACAAAAAAATAGCAAAAAGGGAAAGAATTCTCACTGAATGAGGCTATGAAAAGAATCTCGAAAAGGAATAGAATAGTTCCATCAATTTAATCAATCTTAACTACATGAAAATCGTTCTGCTTTTCCTTGCCTGTAACGCAACCATCTCTGCCCAGCAATGGACACAATTTCTGGGTCCCAATGGTAATGGAACGATTGAGGGAGAAATTTCCGAATCGGTTCAAAAAAATGGCCCCAGAACCCTTTGGAAAGCCGAGGTGGGAATTGGTTGTTCTAGTTTTGTAATTACTGACAATCGGGCGTTTACGGTGGGAAATAAAAACAACGAGGATACTACTTGGTGTTTTAATGCTTCGAGTGGAGATATTCTTTGGAAAAAAACTCACCCGGAAAAATTGGCACCCAAGTATTATGATGGCGGTCCCGGAGCAACGCCGACTCTCGATGGCGATTTGGTTTACGTTCTCTCAAAATCTGGAAAGCTGAGTTGTTTAATGGCTCAAGACGGCAAAGAGGTTTGGTCGAAGCACTTTCGGGACGATTTCAAAGGAAACATGCCGACTTGGGGATATTCAGCATCACCACTTGTCTATGGAGATTCCCTACTTTGCCTTCCCTGCACCAAGGGAGCTGCTCTGATCGCACTCAACAAAAAAACCGGAGATCTGCTTTGGAAATCAAGTAACACCGCGAGACCTGGTTATGCGGCCCCGGTTTTCTATTCTCAAAAAGGGAGTGATGCTGCGCTTGTTTTTCATGGACGTAGTTTGGTTGCCTATAACTTGAGCAAAAAAGGAGAGGTTATTTTTGAGCATCCCTGGCGGACTTCATATGACGTTAATGCCTCCAATCCATTGATTAAAAACAACTTAGTGTATATTTCTTCCGGCTATGGCATGGGTTATGCGGTGTTGGATGTTTCCGGACCCAAACCCAAAGTGCTTCACAGTGATCGCGATTTACGGATGATTTTTCAAAATGCCTACACCATTGGATCAGACATTGTAGGAACACTTGGGGATAAGAATTTCGAAGCAGAATTGTTCCGCATGGATTTCAAAACCGGTAAGGTAAAATGGAAGCATCGTATTCCTGGAACACGAGGTTCGACCCTACAGGTTGGTGAAACGACGGTAGTTTTGAGCGAGACAGGCTCTCTGATTTTTGGAAAAGCGACTGAAAAAGAATTTGTGGAATCAGGTCGCCATCAGGTTTTGTCCAAACTTTGTTGGGCCCCGCTCGCAATTGGCGAGGGAAAACTATTTGCTAGAACAAACAAAGGCCAGGCTATCTGCCTCAGTATCAAGTAGACTTGAAACGAATCACTTCTCCGGAGAGATCTCCTCTGTTTGTTCCAATCCAACACCAACGGTACGTCCCACAGTCTTAAGAAGACCAGCCGGAACCTGCGTTGCAGTTTGGAGTAATCCGCAGGAAGACAGAAAAATCACGAAACCAAAGGCCGAGATAACAGAGAGTAACTTCATCAGGCTGAATCCATACCCCCTTCTTCCCCAGTTCGTCAAACCTGCATTCTTTATTCTCGGCAACAGTTGTGGATTGCGCTCTGCGTAAAAATGGTAAGACTGGCTTTACCAAGTAATGCCTACAATTTTTCTTCTATTCCTAACGAGCCTCATCTCGGTAGCGGCTCCCTATTCTGAATTCTCAAGAGCACCTTATGTGCAATTGGCAAATCATGAGATGACCACTGTCGTCTGGAGGACAGCAGGACCAAGCACACCAGTGGTAAAATATGGCCAGGCTGCTGATCAACTCACCGAAGAAGTTCCCGCCGATCAGATATTAATTCGACTTCATTCGGATGAAAGCGGACCAGCTTCCCTTTTCCATGATACCCCCAAAGGAACGCATCAATTTGAGGCGACTATCAAAGGGTTAAGCCCAGATACCATTTATCACTACGGGATTTTTCAAGATGGGAAGCAGATCACAGGGGCTGACGGAACCCATCATTTTAAAACACATCCCATTCCAGGATCGGAAGCTCCTGTTTATTTTTGGGTTGTTGGTGATTCGGGAACAGGTGGCTCGGCGCAGGCCAAAGTCCACGACGCGATGATCGCGCACAATGAAAAGACCGGACGCAAGCTCGACCTCTATCTCCACGTTGGCGATATGGCTTATGGTTCAGGGACCAACAAAGAGTTCTCTGATCGCTTTTTCAAAATGTATGAGCCGACCCTTCGGAATACGGTGTGCTGGGCTTCCATGGGAAATCACGAGGGTCGAACTTCCAAAGGAGCTTCCGGAATAGGCCCCTATTACGATGCCTACATTTGTCCGACCAAAGGCGAAGTCGGTGGTTTGCCCTCCGGTAAAGAGGCCTTCTACTCTTTCGATTATGGTAAGGTTCATTTTATCTGTCTTGATTCCCACGATCTTGACCGGAAGCCCAGTGGAGAAATGGCCCAGTGGCTGAAGGCTGATTTGGAAAAAACCAAAGCAGAATTCTTAATCGCCTATTTTCACCATCCTCCTTACACCAAAGGTTCGCATGACTCCGATCGGGAGGGACAATTGATTGAAATGCGCGAACACATCATGCCTATTCTCGAAAGCGGCGGGGTCGATGTCGTGTTTACCGGCCACTCTCATATCTACGAACGTTCGATGCTGATCGACGGCGCCTATCAAACACCAACTACCGCGGAAGGCGTCGTTCTTGATGACGGTGACGGCGACCCGGCTGGAGACGGAGCTTATCGCAAGAGCAAAGGGCTGACTCCGAATAATGGAACTGTTCAGGTCGTGACCGGACACGGTGGAACCGGAGTTCGCCGGGTTGGAACCATTCCTTTGATGAAGCGAATTATCGTAGAAAATGGTTCCTGTTTGTTCACCATCAAGGGCGACACCATTCTCGGTGAAATGCTCAATCTTAATGGCGAGATCCGCGACACCTTCGCTATTACTAAAAAAGGTGTCGTCGAACACACACCAATTGTTGACCCCTGGCAGCCGGAACCAAAGGGACGGGCCGCCGGGAAATCGAGTCCGAAAGTTCCCAAAAACACCACTGCGTTGATTCCGAAAAATGCCAAGTGGTCCTATCTCGCCGGCAAGCAGCCTAGGGGATCTGCGACCGACTGGACGCAAACTGCATTCGATCATTCCAGTTGGCCCACTGCCGCGGCCGGATTTGGATATGGCGATAAGGATGATGTGACTTACCTCAGTAAAATGAGAGGCAAATACACCACAGTTTACTTGCGTCGTGAGTTTGATCTTCCCAAGGGAGCCAAGCTTGATTCGATAGGGCTTTCTGTTTCCTATGATGACGCCTTCATTGCCTATTTGAATGGTAAAGAGGTTCTCCGGGTGGGAGTCGATAAGGGACAAGGCGCTACTGCTGATGGCTTTACGTTGCATGAAGCGGATAATAAATTTGACTACTTCCCTCTTAAGAATGTCGCCAAGTTATTGGAGCCTGGTGGGATCAATGTCCTTGCGATTGAGGGACACAACGCGAATCTCAAAAGCTCCGACTTTACAATTCATCCCCTCCTCTTGATCGCAAAGTAGATCGTTAATGATGAGCCTGGGTAGATCGATCTTCCTTGCTGGCCTCCTCATGCCAATCTCGGTTTGGGGGCATCACAGTGTTGAGGATACGATCAAGGAACTCACTCAAAAAATCTTCAAGTCCCCTACCCCCGAACTTTATTTCAAGCGGGCCATCGAATACCGCTCTCTTCGAAAGAGTAAAGAATGTGAGCGCGACTTGCGAGCGGCACTTCGGCTGGCACCCGATCATTATTCCTCGAAGATGGCCTTGGCGCGATTGTTAATGACGTCGGAAAAGTACGATGAAGCTCGTACTTATTCTCATGAGATTTTAAAGTCAGCTTCCACCCTTCCCTGCATGATTGAGGCCCGCTTTCTGAGTGCGGAACTCGCGCAGATGCGTGGAGATCACAATAAGGCGCTGAAGGTTTGCGAAGATATTCAAAAGGAATTCCCTGATCATGATGAGACAATTGATTTGTTTCACGCTTATCTTTTGATCAAGGATGAAAAGGCATCTGAAGCGGCCCAGCTTTTACAGCAGGCCTACCGCCGGACCCATGGTGTGGTTTTACGCAATTCTTGGATTGATGCCTCATTGTTGGCTGGAGAAATCGAGCCGGTTTGGCCGGTCATTCAGAAAGAATTGGTGGACTCCAGATTCAAGGCGGCTTGGTTGATTCGTCGCGCCCGGGTTGCGCAGTTACAGGGTGCTAGAGTGCAAATGCAGAAAGACTTGAAGTTGGCTTTGGCGGAGTTGGAAACGCGGATTAAGCCCGAGCGGCCTGATCTTACTCTGATTTACGACCGCGGCTTGGCTCTCGCGATGAAAGGAGATAAGGAATTAGCTAAAAAAGATCTCTCTCTTCTGCAAAAATCGGGTTTCCCCGCCCGTTCATTTCTGTTTTTGGAACAGCAGCTAAATGATTAGCGTTTAGTTCATCAGGTGTGTCCGGAATGATTCGCTGGTTTGACCCATCCCATCGATTTCAGTGCGGATGACCGCGGCTTGGCTGTTGAGTCCGGCTTTTTTAAGACGGTCAAGTTCTCTCATGAGCCTCGAGAGATAGCTGGTTCTTAGGTTTGTAACTTCAGCATTAAATTTATCCCGCTGGCGTTTTTGAGTTTCGAGTCCCCGAAGAAGATGCTTTTTGATTTCTGCAGGAAGAAGGTCCATAAACTCAGGAGTTCCGGGAATCATTTCCTCGTTATTCAGCGTATCTTTGATTTTTTGAATACGGGTTCCAAATCTTTGCTGCTGGGATTTGGGAGCACTGCTGTACCATTGTCCCAGGGATCCGCTAACAAACTTTTTGTTCTCAGTGAGCATTTGGGTATAATTCTCCACTTTCTTGACGAGGGATTTGCGGATAATTTGACGCCAAGTGAGGACATTTGCGCGGGCGGAATTACTGTCGCCCGTA
>ERZ1048068.1636-NODE-1636-length-16988-cov-4.840312_pt1 | contig 16988 bp, 14 predicted proteins | sample MGYA00383098_ERZ1048068 | MGnify/ENA primary metagenome ERZ1048068 (study PRJEB29581, sample SAMEA5548368) | metagenome | biome: marine; feature: coastal; material: water | depth 1 m | study: Short-term variability in the microbial, nano- and picoplankton... | reverse complement strand
TTTTCAAAATCAATTGGATTGACTTTATGTGGCATAGCCGAACTGCCCACTTCACCTTCTTTAATTTTTTGTTTGAAATAATCCATAGACACATAAGTCCAAAAATCACGATCCAAATCGATGATGATGGTATTGATCCGTTTTAAGGCATCAAACAGCGCAGCCATATGGTCATAGTGCTCAATTTGAGTAGTTGGAAACGAGTGGTGGAGTCCCAGTTTATTTTTCAAGAAATTAGAAGCAAAGAATTGCCAATCGATTTCTGGATACGCTACTTTGTGTGCGTTGAAATTTCCGGTCGCACCTCCAAATTTGGCGGCATTTGGAATTAAACTTAACGAATCAAACTGCGCTTCTAAACGAGTTATAAACACTTGAATTTCTTTTCCTAAACGCGTAGGAGAAGCGGGTTGTCCGTGCGTACGCGCTAGTAACGGAGTGGTGGCCCATTCTTCAACTAATCCTTTTAAGCAATCGATAAGCGTCTTGTATTCTGGAATATAAACATCCGTAATCGCTTCTTTGATGCTTAATGGAATCGCTGTATTATTGATATCTTGAGAGGTTAAACCAAAATGAATAAATTCTTTGTACTGAGGAATCTGAAGGGCATCAAATTTGGCTTTAATAAAATATTCAACGGCTTTTACATCATGGTTAGTAATGCTTTCAATATCCTTGATTGCTTGTGCATCTTTGCTTGAAAAAGCAGTATAAATAGCTCTCAAATCCTTAAAAAGTGCGGGATTGAAATCTTTTAATTGAGGTAAAGGAATTTCACAAAGTGCAATGAAATATTCAATTTCAACTAAAACACGGTATTTGATGAGTGATTCCTCAGAAAAAAAATCGGCTAATTCAGCAGTTTTTGATCTGTAGCGACCGTCGATTGGAGAAATTGCACTGAGCATAGATAGAGACATAGTTGCTGTATTTTTTTGAAGCTACAAAGATAGGTGTTTTCAATCTAAAATTATATTTCTTCATTGTAAGTTTTTATGATTTTGGTGATTTTCTCAAATCATTTATTCAATTTTTTAGTACCTTTAATTTTTAAAATTTATAGCGATGGCCCTTAAGAAAAAAATGATTCTTGTACTTGTGATTACGGTTGTAATCGCCCAATTTTTTCAACCTAAAAAAAATCAAGGTAACTTTGTGTCTATTGATTTTTTTTTAAAAGAAACACAAGCATCTAAAGAAGTCAGACAGATTTTAAAGCAAGCCTGTTTTGATTGTCATAGTAGCACTACAAATTATCCTTGGTACAATTCAATCACACCAGTTAATTTTTGGCTAAACAGTCATATTAAAGAAGGGAAAAAGCATTTTAATGTTTCTAAGTGGTCAACCTATTCAGACAAGAAAAAAGATCACAAACTCGAAGAGTTGATAGAGGAACTTGAAGGATCGTCTATGCCATTAGCATCCTATACTTGGACGCATAAAGAGGCACAGCTCAATTCGGCTCAAGTACAAGCCCTAGTCGATTGGGCAAATGGATTAAGATCCGGATATTCTTCCACTTCCGACTAATTTAAAGCCTTATGCAATCCACTTTATTAGTCATCGGTTTTGTGTATCCCGAGCCAAATTCATCAGCTGCGGGTTCTAGGATTTTACAATTGATTGCTGCTTTTCAAGCTCAAAATTACAACGTTGTTTTTGCGACTAGCTGTAAAAAATCTGATAACTCATTTGATTTAAAATCGATTGGAGTCAGCGTAGTTCAAATTGAACTCAACCACTCTAGTTTTGATATATTTATTAAAGAATTGAATCCAACGGCCGTCTTGTTTGATCGTTTTATGACCGAAGAACAATTTGGATGGCGTGTTGCTGAGCACTGTCCAAATGCATTAAGAATTTTGGATACCGAAGATTTACATTTTCTTCGTAAAGCACGCCATAAGGTACTCAATACAAATCAACTCCTCGAAAACGTGCTTTTTTCTAATGATACTACCAAACGCGAAATAGCGAGTATATATCGTAGTGATGTGTCTCTAATTATATCTGAGTATGAGTTTGAATTGTTAACGCATTCCTTTAAAATAGATCCTGCGATTTTGATGTATCTCCCTTTTATGTTAGATTCTAATGCCTGCGAACCGCAGTTGGGTTGTAACCCTTTTTCGGGACGTAGTGATTTTATTTCTATTGGGAATTTTTTACATCCTCCAAATTTAGAGGCCGTTCGATACATGAAAAAAGAATTATGGCCTCAAATTCATAAAGCACTTCCAGAAGCGAAGCTTCATATTTATGGTGCTTATGATACCCCCAATGTGAGCGCGTTACACAATGAAAAAGACGGATTTTTAGTCCATGGATTTGTTGAAGATGGGTATAAAGCTTTGAATAGCGCTAAAGTTTTATTGGCCCCACTTCGGTTTGGTGCGGGACTCAAGGGCAAATTAATTCAAGCGATGCAAACAGGAACGCCATGCGCTATGTCATCCATTGCTGCAGAAGGTATGTTTGGAACTTTACCGCCAAACGGGATTTTTGAAGATGACCCTAAGTTATTTGTTAAAAAAGCGATTGAATTGTACCTTAATCAATTGCAATGGGAAGCGTATCAAAACCAGGGTTTTACAATTTTAAAAAATCGATTTGAGAAGCTAAACCATCAGACGGCGCTTCACAGCCGGATTGAATCGCTCACCAAAAACCTTCCGCAACATCGCACTCAAAACTTCATCGGTCAGATGCTCAATCACCATTTAATGCAAAGCACCAAATACATGGCTCGCTGGATTGAAGCTAAAAATAAGTAGACTGAATAATTTTTAGGATCTAAAATAGAAATATAAAATCATCTCTAATATGATAGCTTGGATTTATAGTCTATACAATCCGTACAACATAAGAAGATGCCAGATGAAAATTGGTGTACATTGTGACCAAATTCTAACATATCATTACAGAAGGTAAAAATCTCCAGCTGACGCCACGTTATGGCGTGGGGTTTTACTTACTCTTCAAATTCAATCGCATTATAGGCCCCTAAATCAGCAGGTGAGTGGCGTGTGGTGTTTGTGATATCCACGTTTAGGTTTCCTGAGGCAATCCCAGCCCCTTCTGCAGGCGATCCAAATGGAATTTGTAATTTATTGTTAGAAGGCTCTAAAAATCCTGGGTCCGAGTTGAATCGGACATTTTCATAGTGGTCTGTATTATTAAAATCGTATTGTGGTTCTGAGTAATAGCCTGTAGAATCCTCAAAATAGATTAAACTATTGGTGAATTTAAAATTAAAAATTTCGGAGGTTTCTTTTTCTAATAACAATTCTGGATTGTCATTACCATAGATAATACAGTTGGTGAAATTTGCAGATTCCAAAGGGTTTGTAAATACGGAGTTCTCGGCATCAACAATAAAATTATTGAGTAGGAGGGCAGGGAATTGTCTAAAACTATTGCTCCAGTAGTTGGCAATTGTCGAATGTGTAAAGTTATAATTTCCGCCGTAGGTCCCTGCAAACGATGATACGCCACTGTTATTAAGGACTATATTTTCTGCACTAATGGAAGTCGCTCTTCCAAGAATACCAAAATTACTCGAATTATAAATCTGAGAATTTGTAATTACTAATTTAGAAACATCTTCTTGATTGCCATCACTTAAAATACCAACCGTTCCGTTTTTGATCGTCGCATAATTGAGGGTGTTATCGGTACTCCCACTTAATAACCAAATAGTTTGCCATTGTCCTGGTATGTCCTCATACAGAGGTTCCAAGCGATCGCCCTGAAAAATCACTTCATTTTCTAAAAGTTCGGCATCTAAACTCGGTAATCCATTGACGTGTAAAGATGAATTCTCAGTAATAAGTAGACCAGAATTCGCATGAAAATGAACGCGAGCCCCCGGATTTACAGTCAGTGTTTTTCCGTTTTCTACAGCCGCATAGCCATAAATAACATACGGTTTTTCATTAGTAAAGGTTAACTCGGAATCTTCTAAAAACCGCCCCTGTACATTGGTTTCATCCTCGACACCATCGCCATCCACATCAAACTTTAAGGTTTCAACAATGCCCTCGGCATCTTTATTAGGGTAAATAAATACCGCATCTTTTATGAGAGTTACTAATTCTACTTTTTGAATGTTAGATCCACTCCCAAATTCAATTGCATCGGTATATAAAAATTGTGTCTCATCGGTAACCAAAGGATTAATATCTACAGTGGTTTCAATAAATACATACATACTATCTTTGGCTAATAGTTCGATATTTTCAAATTCTTTTCCCAACAACGTACCAGAGCCTGTCATACCATCCACAGTTAAACGGTAATTTGAGCTTTGCCCTTCACTTAATTTTAAACTAGGAATGAGGATATCAGTATCACTTGAATTATACACTTTCAAAGTATATGTACTCGAACCTATTTTGGAAAAAACGGTGTCTAAAAAAACGGTATCTTTTGAAAAGGTGAGCGTACCTGTGGTTGGAATAAATTCAAAATCTTGGCGACAAGAACTCCAAAATATGAGCATAAAAAAACTTATTATAAAATAAAGGAACCGTAGCATGTGATGGACTGTTTTGGTAAAAATATAACTTTTCGAGCTAATAAATATTGTGGATGTTTTAATTTTTATTAAAATACGTTTACAATCTCAGCAGTAATTCGTTTTGGTTTTTTGGTAGTGCCGTCTAATAAACACCAATTGGTTTCTGATTTTACAATCAATTTATTAGTGTCTTTATGGTACATTTCGACAATTCGCGTTGAAGTGACGCCTTTGGAACGTTTGACATAGGTTTTTAGATGAATTTCATCGTGCAATACGGCAGAAGATTTATACTCGATGTGATGGCTTAATAAGACCCATACATTTTCTTTTTGTTGGAGTGGGGTTGTTGCTGAAATCCAATGGTCCTTTGCAAGATATTGAACCCACTGTACATAACGCATATTATTCACATGTAATAACTCGTCTAAATCGTCTTTGACAACCGTTCGAAAGGCTTCAAAAGTCGTCATTAATTTTTAATGATTTTGACCTCAAATAATTTATCCCAGCGTTTTCCGGTGACAAATAGAGTTTTGGTTTTTGGGTTGTAGGCCATCCCATTTAGGACATCCAAGCCTTGGTGTTTGGTGACTTTCGTTTTTAACTTTTTAAAATCAATAACCGCTTCAATTGCTCCATTCTTTGGGTTAATTATAGCCACGCCATTTTTTTGATAGCGATTGGCATAAATTTTCCCGTCCACCCATTCTAATTCATTAAGATTTGTCAACTTTCCTTTATTGGTGTACGCTTGAATAGACCCTTCTTCGGAAAGCGTTTGAGGGTTTAGCGTCCAAATGTAAGCGGTTCCATCTGATTTGTAAAATTTATTACCATCATTACACAAGCCCCAACCTTCTTTACTTTGTCCATAATTAAAGGTTTCAATTTGTTCAAAACGACCCACGTCATAAACCAATCCACGACCTTCTTTCCAAGTTAATTGATAAATTTTATCATTTAAAACAGAGAGTCCTTCCCCAAAATAGGCTTTGCTTAAATTGATATTATCAAGCACTTTTCCGGTCTTATAATCGATTTTTCTTAGTTTCGATTCACCATATTGACCTGTACTTTCATATAAATTTCCTTTATAAAATTCCAGTCCTTGCGTATAAGATGTGATATCGTGAGGGTAGGTATTTACAATCTCATAAGTATATAATTTTGGAGGGGTCGCACTCACAATGGTTACTTTTTTTAGGGCGATTTCAAATTTTGAATCATAAAATACTTTGGCTTTGATTATTTTTTCACCCAAAGTCATGGATGCTAATGCCACGGAAGTCTCGATTTTTGAATTATCGAAAGTCAATTGAACGGAGTCAATTTTATAGTTTTTAGGATTGATCAATTCAACGCTAAGTGTATTTGCGTTCGAAATAACGTTGGTCTCGCTGTTTATTTGGATCAAAAAGTTGGAGGATTTAGAGGATGCGTTGTTTCCACAAGCAGTCAATAATAGGCCAAACCCAATGAAGGTCAATAGTTTGATGGGATGCATAGAGTCATATAAATTTTCAGCAATTTATTTATTTATATTCAGTTAAAAAAATCATTGTGAAAATATTAAAACTTTGTATATTTGCCCTGGCAAGTCCTACACAACTAGCTCCTGTTGAATCCTCCAGGGCGGGAACGCAGCAAAGGTAAATGGTTGTAGCGGTGTGATGTAGGTAGCTTGCCATTTTTTGTACCCCTTAGTTTCCTCAATTCTTTTTATCTTTAGCTCATCTTATAAAAATATTACATGGCAAAAGTAGTTTTAATTACAGGCGGTTCTTCTGGTATTGGAAAATCAGTAGGGGAGTATCTAACGGATAAAGGATATGTGGTCTATGGCACCAGTCGCTCTCCAGAAAAATGTACAGATACTAAGTTTCCATTGTTAAAATTAGACGTCACTCAATCCGCTTCAATTGCAAGTTGTGTTTCGGAACTGATTTCTAAAACCAATCAAATCGATATTTTGATTAATAATGCTGGCGTTGGAATTACGGGCCCATTGGAAGAAATTCCAAGTGAAGAAATAAAGGCTAATTTTGAAACTAATTTATTTGGTCCTATTCATATGATTAATGCTGTGTTGCCGTATATGCGCGCTCAAAAATCTGGGTTAATTCTTAATATTACGTCCATTGCGGGTTATATGGGATTACCTTTTAGAGGCGTTTATAGCGCCAGTAAAGGGGCTTTAGAACTGATTACCGAATCGTATCGAATGGAACTCAAAGCATTTAATATCAAGCTCAGTAATATTGCGCCTGGTGATTTTGCAACCAACATTGCTGCTGGCCGTTATCATGCGCCATTGCTCAAAGATTCTCCTTATAAAGAACCTTATGGAACCACTTTAAATTTAATGGATTCGCATGTAGATTCTGGTGAAGACCCCTTACTGATGGCTAAAATGATTCATAAAATTATCACGTCCAAAAACCCAAAAATTCATTACAAAATTGGGGCGTTTCTACAAAAATTCTCGATTGTTTTAAAACGAATCCTTCCCGATTTATGGTACGAAGCCCTTTTGTGTCGTTTTTATAAACTCTAAAGCATCATTTATTTATGGGGATTAGCTTTGTCTAAACAATAGAATACTCTAATTTTGTCACATTAATTAAAAAAAATAAATAGTATGAAATTTTTTATTGACACAGCAAATTTAGCTCAAATTAAAGAAGCACAAGACCTTGGTGTTCTTGATGGTGTGACTACCAATCCGTCCTTAATGGCTAAAGAAGGCATTACAGGTTCTGAAAATATTTTGAATCATTACAAAGCCATTTGTGCAATTGTTGAAGGCGATGTATCAGCCGAAGTTATTTCTACTGATTTTGAAGGCATGGTAAAAGAAGGAGAAGCGCTCGCAGCTTTACATCCACAAATTGTGGTGAAACTTCCCATGATTAAAGATGGTGTAAAAGCCTGTAAATATTTTAGTGATAAAGGGATTAGAACTAATGTGACTTTAGTGTTTTCTGCCGGACAAGCCTTATTAGCAGCTAAAGCGGGTGCCACTTATGTATCTCCTTTTATTGGTCGTTTGGATGATATTTCAACCGATGGTTTAAATCTAATTGCCGAAATTCGTTTGATCTATGACAATTATGGATTTGCTACCGAAATTCTAGCGGCCTCTGTGCGTCATACCATGCATGTTATAGACTGTGCGAAGTTAGGTGCTGACGTCATGACAGGTCCCTTAAGTTCTATTGAAGGCTTACTACGTCACCCATTAACAGACAGTGGTTTAGCTAAGTTTTTAGAAGATTATAAAAAAGGAAATTAAGACTTACATTTTAAAACAATAAAAATTTAAGCTGAAGGAAACTTCAGCTTTTTTTTATTTATATTTTTGAAGCGTTTTATTAAAAGTAGGATCAAATAAATCGGCCGTTACATTTAAGATCAACCCCTCACGATCTACAATTAAAACTTTTTTGATGTAGTTGATCGCCAAGCGTTTTTTGGCATAAGATGGATCTGAAAATCGATATTCATTATTGATATTAAACTGATTGCCGAAAATCATATTACGCCATACATTGGTATGCATGGAATTGATATTAATCGCAATAAAATCAATGGTAGGAAATTTCGATTGTAAGGTTTTAACCTTAATATGACTGTTTTCAAAATGATAACGACTCGCATTATCCCAAAAATAAATAACCGTTGTTTTGTCAAAAATAGAATTAATATTTAAAGTTTCATTTTTATGGTTCATCACTTCAATGGCCGGCAGTGGATACCCCGATTGAAGTCCTTGCGCATGTTTAAATAAATTTTTGATATATGTTTTATCCTTTTCAATAGTGCTTTTTTCTAAGAAGGATTGATATAAGATATAACTCTGATCGATGGATTTTGAATTCGAAATGAAGTTTCGTGTTGTATATTTTAATAAATTATTTTTAATCATGGTATTGGTCACCAAACTATTGATAAGCTCTAACTTGCGCATGGTGTAATCCAATGAATTGTGCTCAAATGTAAAATCTGGATTCGACGCTGTTAATTGATCGAGTGCGAGGTTATTAATATGCGGAAATAAAAAATTATAATATGGATAAAAATCTTTCAGATCGATATCATTGTAAACAATGTTTTTTCTAAATTCATAAAAAATAGTAGGAAGTTTCTTAAACTCATTGTGGTTGTTTTTCCCATAGTGATGGAAAGGGTAGAGTTCTTTTTTGGTAAAATAATTGTAATTAATACTCGCTTTGGCTATTTTCTCAAAAAGCTTAGAATTAGGGTTTTCTTTTAAAAATAACTGTAATTCTTTAGTGTTTTTTTCAATCAAACCTTCAATCGTAAAATGATAATCAAAAGGAGATTTTTTATAATATACATTTATCTCACTACTTTCTTTTTCTAACTTCAACAACAAGTTGATGAGAAAATTATTTTTTTTGGCACCAATTCCATTATACACAATCGATTCGTCAAAATCATGCGTATTAATGTGCATCATAATACTGTCATTTTCTTCGAGTAATATAGTTTGGTGTTTTCCACCATGAACAAATGAATGAATTCCAGGTTTAAAGGTTGTGAAATGGTGAGAAAATCGATTATCAGCATTCAAATAAAGCGTATCGATATTGTTTTGAGTATCATATAACACCACATAGTTATTACTTGGATTTATGATATCGCCACCCATAAAAACAACCTTATCTTTTCTGTCAGTGCTTTGGCAACTACAGAGAACTAAAAGTCCGTAAAGGAGGTGTATTGGTTTCATTTGTAATAATATCTAACGTATAATATCTTAGTTCTACCAAATGTAAGCTTATAGACGATTCATTCTTGTTAAGGCGTTGTTAAATTACGAGGCTGTTTAATTTGGTGAGTGGTTTGATTTATTTACTTTTGCAAAAATTATTTTAAGCATGTTATCAGTTTCAAACTTATCAGTACAATTCGGAAAACGTATTCTTTTTGATGAAGTCAATACGTCTTTTAATTCCGGAAATTGCTATGGAATTATTGGCGCCAATGGAGCTGGTAAATCGACTTTTCTAAAAATCATCGCAGGCGTTCAAGAACCAACGTCTGGCCATGTACATTTAGAACCAGGAAAACGCATGTCGGTTCTAGAACAAAATCATAACTTGTATGATGAACATACGGTTTTGGAAACGGTGATTATCGGAAACAAACCCTTGTTTGAAATAAAGGCTGAAATTGATGCGTTGTACAACGATTACTCAGATGAAAATGCCGATCGAATTGGAGAATTACAAGTCCAATTTGAAGAAATGAATGGGTGGAATGCCGATAGTGATGCCGCTTCAATGCTTTCAAATTTGGGGATTAAAGAGGAACATCATTACACCCTAATGAAAGATTTGGACGGTAAACAAAAGGTACGGGTCTTATTGGCGCAAGCTTTATTTGGTTCGCCCGATGTCCTAATTATGGATGAGCCAACCAATGATTTAGATTATGAAACCATTTCTTGGTTAGAGCATTTCCTAGCCAATTATGACAACTGCGTGATTGTTGTATCGCATGACCGTCACTTTTTAGATTCGGTATGTACGCACATTTCTGACATCGATTATAACAAAATCAATCATTTTTCTGGAAACTATACCTTTTGGTATGAATCCTCTCAGTTGGCTGCCAAACAACGCGCGCAACTCAACAAAAAATCAGAAGATAAAAAGAAAGAATTAGAAGAATTTATCCGTCGTTTTTCTGCCAATATGGCGAAATCCAAACAAGCTACCAGTCGTAAAAAAATGATTGATAAATTAGATGTTTCTGAAATAAGACCTTCAAGCAGACGCTATCCGGCCATTATCTTTGAACGAGAACGGGAAGCTGGAGATCAGATTCTGAATATCGAAAAATTAGCCTTTGAATTAGAAGGAGAGACCCTTTTTGATAAAATTGATTTTAACTTAAATAAAGGCGATAAAGTTGTGGTATATTCTAAGGATTCTAGAGCTACTTCAGCATTTTATGAAATTGTTAAAGGAAATTTGGAGGCTAAAAATGGAACCTTTCTTTGGGGCGTGACCACCACACAATCGTATTTGCCGTTGGATAACAGCAGTTTTTTTAAGCAAGCGATGAATTTAGTCGATTGGTTACGTCAATGGGCAAAAACAGAAGAAGAACGTGAAGAAGTACACATTCGTGGCTTTTTGGGAAAAATGATATTTAGCGGCGAAGAAGCCCTCAAACAATCCAATGTATTGTCGGGAGGCGAGAAAGTGCGTTGTATGCTTTCACGCATGATGATGATGCGTGCAAATGTTCTTATGCTTGATGAACCCACCAATCACTTGGATCTGGAAAGCATTACCGCTTTTAATAATTCTTTAAAAAACTTTAAAGGCACGGTACTGTTTACCACCCATGATCATGAGTTCGCACAAACCTTGGCCAACCGTGTCATTGAGCTAACTCCTAAGGGCGTGATTGACCGCTACACGACTTTTGATGAGTATATGCAAGATGCTAAGATTAAGGAACTGCGTGCAAAGATGTATGCCTAGACAATTGCGTTTTTAGCGATTACTATTCACAATGAGGAATATTTCTCGACTTTGAGCTTATATTTTGTGTTATTTCGTTCTAAATTTATTGTTTCAACTATTTAGTTGCATACACATCATTTTACGTCCAATTAAGTATGGAATCTTCACATGGCTGATGTAACTCTCTAATAGCATTCATAAAACTAGGACATACCTAAAAACCTCTAATTACTGTGGACTTTTAGAAGTAATATAAAATAATAAAAAATTGCTGTGTAAATTTTGATTGAAAAGCCAAAATCAAAGTTTAATTGAAGTCAAACTTTTATGACTTATTTTAAAGAAGTGTTTGTGTTGATAATTTGATTTATGGCGTCTTTTACTTCTGTAACGGGATATTTACAGGTGTTGTTTTGACAGACATAAATTGTTGTTTGACCTTTGACTAATTTATTTTCTAGCAATGCCAACTGACCTTCCTTTTTTCCGCCTGATAAAAAGACGTTTGGAGTAAAGTGGGTGTTAAATTCTTTTCTTTTGGCTTCAAAATCATCGCCTAAAATAGCAACTGAGTAGGGGGGACTCACCATCCAACTCATTAAGACATCCCAATTGGAATAATACGGACCACCTTTTAAAGCGTTTTCTTTCACATTACTCAGCATTTTTTTGGAGAGTTCAACATAATTGGTGTCGTAATAATACTGCCCTAAGACAAATAAGTTTTTAGCCATTTGAGAATTGGAGGCCGGCATGACGTTGTCCGAGATTTCCATTTTTCTGGCAATCAGTTTTGGATCCAGATTAGAAGTGTAATAAAACATCCCACGCGACTCATCATAGAAGTGTGCAATCGCATAGTCCGTCAATTGCTTGGCCGTTTCTAACCATGATTCATCAAAGGTGCTCTGATACAAGGCGATAAATGCTTCGATGGTAAAGGCATAATCATCTAAAAAGGCATTGATCGATTTTTTGCCATCTTTGTAACTTCTAGACAATCGATGATCGGATGCTTTTACTTTTGTGGTGATAAACTTTGCATTTTTTAGCGCACTGTCTAAATATTTTTTATCGTCAAAAACAGCGTAGGCATCTACATACGATTTTAGCATCAGCGCATTCCAGGAAGTAATGATTTTATCATCTAAAGCTGGTCTAATTCGTTTTTCTCGTTCCGTTAAAAGAATCTTCTTAGATTTTTTGATTGTATTTTGTAACGCAGTTTCCAAAAGATTATAGCGGCTTGCAAACGCAGTATCGGATTCTGATTTAAACAATATATTGATGCCGTTTTCCCAATTCCCTTGTTCCTCAACATTGTAATATTCTAGGACTAAATCGGTATCTGCCCCCAAAAGTTGTTGTAATTCTTGTTGCGACCAGACATAATATTTCCCTTCTTCTCCTTCGCTATCAGCATCCAAAGAGGCATAGAAGCCACCTTCTTTCGAGGTTAATTCACGTCCTATAAACTCTAAGGTTTCACGAACAATAGTTCTATAATAGGGGTCTTTTGTTTGTTGATAAGCAGCAGCATACAAGCTGACAAGCTGAGAATTATCATACAGCATTTTTTCAAAATGGGGAACTTTCCATTGGTCATCGGTTGAATAGCGTGAAAATCCACCGCCAATTTGGTCATAAATGCCACCACTGGCCATTTTATCTAATGTTAAGGTAACGGCTTTTAAGGCTTCGGGATTTGGATTTAAATAATTATAGTGGAGTAAAAACTGATATCCAACGGGTAATGGGAATTTTGGTGCGCCATTATAACCGCCTTCAGTCACATCCATACTTGGTTTCCAGTTTTCAAAAATAAGATCTAAATCGGACATTGAAACCGTTTTAATTTCAGAACTCATAAAATTAAGTTCTTTTGCTCGAACACCATCGGTGAGTTGCTTGGCTTGTAGTTCTGTTTTTTCGGGATTGGTTTTTACAAATTCTGAGATTTTAGAAAGCATATCTAACCATTGATTTTTCCTAAAATAGGTCCCGCCATACAAAGGGCGCCCATCGGGGAGTGCAATACAATTTAGCGGCCAGCCACCACTTCCGGTAATCAGTTGAATGGCATCCATGTATATTTGGTCAATATCGGGACGTTCCTCTCTGTCGACTTTAATCGAAATAAAATGGTCGTTCATAAATTTGGCAACTTGTTCATCTTCAAAACTTTCATGTTCCATCACATGGCACCAATGACAAGCCGCATACCCAATACTAACAATGATTAATTTGTTTTCTTTTTTTGCTTTATCTAAAGCATCTTGCCCCCATGGATACCAGTTAACAGGGTTGTGGGCATGTTGTAACAAGTAGGGGCTGGTCTCATTTATAAGCTGATTTGTATGTGTGTTCGTGGTGTTATTCATTTTCTGTTGTTGTCCGCATGAAACAAAAGCTATCAAACTAATAAGCAAAAAATAGTTATTTAGTTTCATAGGAGATCTTGTTTGATACAAAATAGGCGTGATGCGACGACACACCAATGATTTATAAGCATCGAGTACTCGCAATTTTCGACCCTATAAAGATAACAGATGTTGTGTATATATTTAGTTTTTAAATACTTTATATACTAATTCATTCAATTTTAAAAAGTAGAGTCCAGAAGCTAATTTTGAAACATCGATTTTATTGGGTCCAAGGCGTTTGAAATTGGCCTGTTTACGACCTCTGACATCATAAATAGTAATACGAGCTTTTTGTATTGAGGTGCCTTTTATTTGGATGATATCATTTACTGGATTAGGAAAAACAACGACGGATGTTGCATCATATTGATCTGTTGAAAAGACGCCATATTCAATGGCACCAATGTCGGGACTGTCATCTCTAATTTTTCCAAAGTAGTCCGTTGTTTGATTGCTTTGACTCGAAGCATTATCAATTGCAGAAGAAGTGCTCATCAATTTAAAATCGGTATTGACAGCATCCGAAAAAAGAGGATCGACTTTTGTCCAACCCGACCTCGATGTTAATTGATTTTTTGGAGTTTCTCTTATGACATTGATGGATCCCGAATTATTAAATATAATGTTTGCATCTAAAACTAAATTTGTGACGGGTTCCGCCAAAATTCCCATCGCCCATTTATTAGTTTTAGAATAGGAAATATTACTTAAAACCTTAACATTATCTGACGAATTTACTCCAATCCCACCTGGTAACCCATGATTTGAAGTCCCATTATCAAAAACCGTATTATGTTCGATTACAACATCATCTGTGAAATGACAAACAATTCCACTGGCTCCGTTTCTGTATGACAAATTATTAGCAATCACCATTTTTCCTTGTGTGTATGAATTATTATTTCTTGTTAAAAAAATACCAGTTCCTTCATCTATTTCAAAATGAATAAATGATTTTGTAGGATTCCAAGAGATTAATCGATTTTCATTTCCATATACTGTATTCTCTGAGATGATTACTTTAACCCCAGTATATGTATCGCCGGTAGGTTTAACAGTTGCTTCGCTAATTGTGATTGCTCCAACTCCCTGTGTAGTCCAGTAAGTATTGTTATATACTGTATTTCTTGAAATTGTAATATAATCGCATTTTTGGGCTCTTATTGCTGCCGATGGAACATTTCGGATGGTATTTTCTAAAAACTCTATATGATGGGATTTATTAGCTACCAAAGCTCTTCCGTTATAGAGAATGGGTTTACTTATATTTAAGGTTTCTGGTTTATCTTTAGAAGTGCCTATTAATGAGGAATTATTGATGTCAATTCCCATTTCTGATTCTAGATCATGAACTTCACCGTTTTCAGTTTTATAGAGGCCCCAAGCCTCATCGGCCTGTTGTTGTGAAATTTCATCCGCAACTCCTTCAAAAATAAATCCTTTAACCCTAACGTAAGAAGCATCCTGAAGCAGAAACCCATAGACTCCATCAAATTTGATGATGACTTCTTCTAAATCATAGGGCTGAATGGTGATGTATTTATCAGCGGTTCCATTGACGATAATTCGAGTGACATGAGTTCCTGTCCATATATCCCCATCGCCATAGTCTGAATTTTTATAGATTCCAGCTCGCACCATCACAGTGTCTCCAGGACTAGCTTGGTCGCAGCCTTTTCGTATGGTTTTATATGGATTTGCCATACTTCCGTCTCCAGAAGAATCATTGCCATCGGTAGCTATAAATATATTTGTTTGACAGAGCCCACAAACTGACTGAAATAAGAATATGATAAGTAATATGTTTTTCATAAAATGGGGTGTATTAATTTTGTGATTTATGAGTAAATAGGTTAATAAATGATGATTTTAAGCTTGATTTTTAAGATATTGTTTTAAAATGTTCAACAGTCGGGAAGGGGGCGTAATGTTGATGTAATAAACGCTTCCATTCTAAGTATGCATTTGAGTTTCTAAACCCGATTTCATGTGCCTCTAAAGTCTCCCAGTCCACGAGTAAAATATATCTATTGGGGCGTTCCAAACACTGTTTTAACGAATGTCCTAAATAGCCGTTAATAGAACAGATGTACTTTTCTGCAATCTTAAAATCATGTTCAAATTGATTTTGATGCCCTTCTTTTACATCAAGTATTGCAACTTCAAGTATCATAGTTCTATTAGTATCGAGGTGCCTTTAGCATAATCGTTACAAGTCCATTCCCAATTTTCATTTAGGGATAACTTAGCACCATCAAAAGTAATAATAGATTCACATTTACCGGTTTTAAAATCGTCATTTAGGGTTTGATGTTGATAAGTGAAAAATAATTTATTTCCCTCAATACGACCTGAAAGTGCTCCAAATAAAACAGTGCCCCCTTGATAGGTTCCCCAAATAATCTGACCATTTTGGCGATATTCAAAGAGGGTTTCTGAGCTCACGTCGCCATTTGACGAACTCGATTCCGCTTTGAATTTTTTAGCGTTTAGATTAAACATATTAAATTCATTTAAAATACGTTGTGTAGTTTTTTAAATCGGTAATCAATTTAAAATAAATCTTCTTGCACTCTTTTAAATCCGGTGAATCTAAGGATCCGAGTAAATCTTTAATCGGCAATAAAAAATTATGTAATTGATTATGAGCTTCTCCTGTCATTGTACATTTTCGGAAAATAGTTGAAAATTCAATTTTCAACTCCTCAGATAGTTCTTTGTAAGCATTGATTTCCTCTTTCTTTTCAAAGGAATTCATTATAGAGATCATGGTTTCAATTCCTGTCGTTGTTTCAGGATTTGCACTCCAACGGTTTCCGTGATTTAATTGAACGCTGCTACTTTTTGAATCTTCATTTTCGGTTTGTAGTTGACTTTTTTTCTCTTTCGTTTGGTTGACACAAGAATGTGTTAAGCACAAGGCTAAAACGAATGTGATGTTGAGTAAAGGTGTTTTCATTTTTTTAGATTTAAGGTTTTAATTTACTTTTTGGATCATCTTCGCCATTAAGAGTCCCATATATTTTAAATACAGGCTCCTATTATCTTGTATGTGAAAATAATAAAGGCATTGCCTAAATTTTTCCAAACGAGTAATTAAGTATCAATTATTGGTTAATTGGTTGTGAAGTAAAACATTGGGGCGTTGCTTCGTTGTAAAGATAATAAAAAAAGCATCCTCATAGGATGCTTTTTTTATCATAATATTAAATCTGTTAGTTATTCAACATCACTGGCATAACTAACATCGTAACGGTTTCACCTACATCCAAGCCGTCTATTGGGGTTAAGATCCCGGCACGGTTTGGCATGCTCATTTCTAACTGCACGTCATCGGCATTTAAATTACTGAGCATTTCCGATAAAAATCGTGAGTTAAATCCAATTTGCATATCATCTCCTTGGTAGTCACATGTTAAGCGTTCTTCGGCTTTGTTGCTGTAATCGACATCTTCGGCAGAAATATTGAGCTCAGCTCCTGCAATTTTTAAGCGAATTTGATGCGTTGTTTTATTTGAAAATATAGAAACGCGCCGA
>ERZ1048068.1624-NODE-1624-length-17092-cov-5.605447_pt1 | contig 17092 bp, 11 predicted proteins | sample MGYA00383098_ERZ1048068 | MGnify/ENA primary metagenome ERZ1048068 (study PRJEB29581, sample SAMEA5548368) | metagenome | biome: marine; feature: coastal; material: water | depth 1 m | study: Short-term variability in the microbial, nano- and picoplankton... | reverse complement strand
TGGCGAGGGCAGCGGCGGACACACAGCCATTGAGAATTACCAGAATGCCAATAAAAACCGCTAGCTGTTTGTAGTTAAAAGCTTCTTTTACATAGACCGCTTCACCGGCACTTTTCGGAAAGCGGCTAGATAGCTCAGCAAAGGTCAGTGCGGTAAATGCCGATAGCAGTGCGGCGGCTACAAATGAAATCGGTGCCATCATGCCGGCACGCTCGGCGACTTTACCGACCAAAACATAGATCCCGCCACCGATGGTTGTGCCCAGCCCGTAGAGGGTAATTAAGGGCAGATTGAGGGCGCGTTTTAAGTGGGGTCGCTGGTTATCTTTATTATCGATGGAGGTATTTGTCGAAGGCATAGAGTGAATGTAGACCAGATTTAGGTTGTTCAGCGCATTGTTGGATATTTACCTAAAAAAACCGGCTGTTCAGCATGACAGGGGCAAAAATATTATTGTTACAGGGTAGGGATAAACGCTTTTTTGGAGTCTTATTAAGTATGCCGGCTGGATATCTCGGCAGAGATTATCGGGCCGCCTAGTCGAAACAGGAATCTCGGCGCAATTATTAGCGACAGGATCGTCGTTAGCAAAAGGATGTGCAGGAGACAAGGTGAGTCATAAATCGCAAAACCAAACCCTAAACCCCAAGGCTGCCAGCCGAAAAGTTGTCAGTCTGGAGCCGGGATGTTCAGAGCATGAGACTCTGGAGTTGGAGAGGCTTATTTTGGAAATGACCGCAGCTGGTGCTGGTATTACAGATGCTGAGATTACTCAGCTCTATCAGGATACATCCGATGAATTGCGTCGCCTGCTGGTGCGCAAGCTGGGCGATGAGAAGAGCGCTGAGGCTCTGGCTCAGGATGCCTACCTGAAACTTTTTCGAATTAAACACAATCAAGATGTTGGTGACCTGCGTCGCTATCTGTTTAGTATGGCGGTCAGACTGGCGCTCAATGTACTGCGCAAGCGTGAAATGGACAGTCAATACTACGGCTGCCATGATAATTCGGCGGCGCTCTCGAGTCACAATCGCTCAGCCTATAAGGTTTTGTTGGATGAGCTTCGGCAGGAGTCAATAAAGGAATGCCTCTCACAGTTGCCGGAAAAAACCCGGTATATCTACCTCTTGCATTATTGTAAGGGCCTGTCAAAAACCGCTATCGCCGATCGGCTGGATATCCATAAATCCCTCGTGGAAACCCATATTGACTGTGCCGAGGATCAAACTGCGAAAGCGCTTACTGAATTTGCTTTGATGGATGTCTGAAACCAGCGACGCTGAAAAGATCCAGGCTGCTTTAAAAGAACTGGAGCCATGGGCCGAGGCGGAGATCAGTCATCTCGAACGGCAGTTTGCAGCGCGTAAACAAACTGCTTATTTGCCCCTTAGGGTGCGTAGGCGGGTGAGTTTTATTGGCGGGGTTTTATGCGGTCTGGTTATCGCCGCGACACTCCTCTATTGGTTTCACCCACAACTCTGCAACCCATAAAAAATGGAGAGGCTATCAGGCCTCTCCATTTTCTTGGCGCTTAAATCGGGTGATCTTTAGCTTTCATACTCGGTATTAACCACCACGATATCCACATCCAGCGCCGAAATAACTCGCTCAGCGGTGTTGCCGCGGCGGGTCTTAATCAGGCCGGTTTGACCTAGAGTACCCATAACGACCAGGTCGGCATTGAGTTTTTTGGCAGTTTGCGCAACAGCCTCATCGGTATAACCTTTGACCACATGGATATTTTTCGACGGCAGACCGGCTTGTTTTGCCAGATTGCCGCGGTCGGGATAGTGCATGGAGTCTATATAGGCATTGACGACATGCAAATCAGCGCCGTAGTTTTCCGCTAACCATTTACCGTGGGCGAGGATGTTGGCGTTTAGCAGTTTTTGCTGTGTGCCAATGGCCTGGAAATTAACCGCAGCGAGAATCGTTTTGCGCTGTTCTGCGGCACCGGGACGAACCAGAATTACCGGGCAAGTCGCCTTCTTTAATACTTTCCACTTTGATTCACTGAAGGTGAAGCGCAGGGCATTTTTCTTTTTCTTCATAATTGGCAGCAGAATAAGATCCGCCCCAAAACTGTTCGCGGATTTTAAAATTGAACGCTGCCATTCACTGGACCATGAAATCTCAATTTTGTAATCCAGACCCTCTTTCCTTAAGGGGGCATGAATCTCGTCTTCGAACCACTCGCTGTTTTTGAACAGGGCATCATTGGTAGCGCGGGTATCGACACTTTCACTGTCAACGCCAACAAAAATATACAAATTGGGTGATGGCGTACGAAACCTTGAGGTGATTATGGCGCGCTGCAAAGCAATATGTTCACTGGCGGTGGGATCAACAACTACGAATACTTTCTCTTGCACAGACATCTTGTCTTATTCCTTTAGAGGTTACTTTAGGGTTAGTGTGACGATTGCAGATTGCCGTTACATGACAACGGACATAACCCTGCTGAGTTTTGACGCAGGGCTGGAAACACAGACTATCTAATATTGCCCAGTTATAATCAATACTACAGGCGACTTAGTCAGCCATAAGCGAAGGGCCTATACAGTCTCTACGCTGTGATAAATATTTTGGACGTCATCCAGATCGTTGAGCATATCCATAAAGCGTTCAAACATTGCCCGGTCGTCATCGCTGTCGAGCGAGGTGCTGTTTTGGGCGATAAATTGAACCTCATCAACCTCATAGTCAATATCGCCAAAGGCGTCGCTAAGAGCTTTCTTCGCCTTGAATGACTCAGTATGCGCTGCGAACACGGTCAACATGCCATCTTCATTTTCGATATCGATCACATCGACATCGCTCATCAGCAGTGTATCCAGAACGGTCTCCTCGTCCTGCCCGGCAAATTTAAGGATAGTCAGGTGATCAAACATATGGCTGACCGATCCCTGTGTACCGATCTTGGTTTTGGTTTTGGTAAAGCACAGGCGGACATCACCAAAGGTGCGATTTGGGTTATCGGTTAGGCATTCAATAATCACCATGCAGTTACCGGGCCCGTAGCCCTCGTAGCGAGCTAATTCAAAATTCTCGCCGGCACCACCCTTGGCTTTGTCGATCGCCTTCTCAATAACATGAGTTGGGACCTGATCTTTCTTGGCGCGATCAATAAGGCTGCGCAGTGCAAGATTGCCGGCGGGGTCGAGACCACCAGATTTGGCAACAACATAAATTTCTCGACCATATTTGCTGTAAACCCTGGCTTTGGCATCAGATGTTTTAGCCATGGAGTCTTTGCGGTTTTGGTAGGCTCTGCCCATTGTGATTTCCAATTTAAATTTTTCAGAAGGTCAGATTCTACAACAGCTGGCGCCTCAGGGCGATTGTAAAATTGCCCTGAGGCCGAAGAATAATTTTGTCATTTGGCGACACTTAAAAACACGATTTCTATGGAGTGTCGTCAAGGGAAAATTTATATCCATGATTGGCGGCGGATGGTCAGATGCCATTCTGGCCAGTGCATTTCTTCCCGGTGCAAGCTTGCCGTCCATACCTGTGTAGCTGTGTATATTGTCAGTCATGAATCGTAGCCTTTGATGGATGAATAAAATCAACAGCGGCACGCCTTAAATCCATTAATCGCGACCCTTCCGAGACTGTTTTTGGCAAATAAATATCCTCTGGAAGCAATGCAAAGGCGTCTGTTTGCTGGTCACTCCATCCGCCGTGCGCACCATTTTCAACAGCAAAGCTAATGGCTCGGTAGTCTGTGTGTTCGGGTTGGCTGGGAAATTGACCGGAGGCAATCAGCACGCCGGCATCGGCATGTCGGCAGAGCCGGTGAATATCTTCGCAGGCCATATCTGGATAGGGGTAGTCAGCACCGAAGAGCGCGCTGGGGTTTTCGGTTAAATTGTACTCGCTGCGCTGCCGACAGACGCGAACTTGTCCCCCAGGATTACAGTATAGAACCACAGGGATGTGGGCCTCGGTGCACAGTGCATGGGCAAGCGCGCTCAACTGGTGGGGTGCCAGTGTCTGGCTGTAGTAGAGATGTGCCACTGGACCGAGGGTCGCTATACTCAGCTGGGGTCTGCTCTCTTCAGCTGCTGAGTGCTTCGCGTAGTTTCCATTGCCAAGGTTGGCGAGAATATCGGCAAACAACCTCTGTGTTCGCCGACCGCCGAACATTCGTATGCGTTCGAGCTGTATGCCCTGACTACCGGTAGTCTTACAGTCTACAGCGCAGCCCAGAATGCGCTTGAAGATCGTCGTTGCCGCCTCGGCAAAGTCTTGGCCATAGGTCTTTTCATAGGGCACCACTTGCTGTTGACCGTGATCAGAGTATATCCACAGGTCGTAACTGCGACGGCTGGATTGCAGTGTCGCTCGCCATATTCGTGCGATGGCATCATCGATGCCACGCAGCGTCCAGTGGGCAAACAGCGAATTTGGGTTGCGTCGATGGGCCTGCTCGTCGTATCCGAGGAAGTTGACGTGAATAATCGGTAGGCCTCTGGTTATATCGATTTTCACACCGATGGTGGTCAATTCACGGAGTAAAATAACAATCAGTACCCGGCTGGGAATAAATTTTAACTCGGCCCATAAATCCCGCCCGGCAACCAGTCCGCGTGCGCAGTCGACAATGGCTAGTAGGGTTTCCAACAGCATCAGCGCCAGGGTTCGAATAAAGCTGTAAAGATGACTGCAGACCAGCAATAGCAGCACCAGGGGGCGTGTGCCCTGCAGGGCTGCCCCCCAGCCTAGGGCGCTGGGGCAGAAGTGCGCTTCTGCTGCGCCACCAGTGAAGTTATTGGCGTAGCAGCTACCCTTGGCGAGCAGGGGAGTAGTCTGCATTGCACTCAATCTTCTCTCTACCTTTTTAGCCGCATTTGGTTCAAACATACGCACCAGGCTTTCAGAGTTATGGGGTTTGTAATTAAAGCTCGGTACAGCGGTTTTAATGCCATAGAACAGTTCACCCTGGGCTGCGGGCGTTGTCGATGGAATGCCGGAATAGAGTGGGTGAAGATGGTAGTTCTCGCGCTTGATCAGTTGCTTTAGGAAGGGCATTTTGCCGTCTTCAATTGCCCGTTTTAACTCTCTGTGGGAGAGGCCATCGATCTGCACCATAACCAGCCCGGCTTCACTGCTGGTATCTGCCGAGCGAGGTAATTTCAGCAGATAGGCAAGCCATTCGCTGCGGCTCAGGGCCCTGCGGAAAGCTCTAAATCTTGTTTCAACCCTCGAGAGCATTTAGCCACCTGTAGATTCTTGCTGTCCAACGTTGTCTTGCAAAATAGAATGACTTGCAGCACTGACAAATCCCTCAAGGATTGCCCATTCAATTTTTATCAGCTCGACTACACGCGTCAGGTGGTGGTAATTTTTAGCTTGGCCTGTGCGTCGTTCGCGGCATAAGTTTTGATAATGTCCAAGTGCTCGAGTTGCTGTGTTGGACATAGAGAAATCGAGGGCTGTTTTTCGTGCTGCCAGTGATAGAGATAATCGCTTTAGCGGTGGTTGACTGGCCACCCATCTCAGCGCTTCGGCAAAAGCATCCGCATTCTCTCGGCGCACCAGGCGACCATTGACACTGTCGATAATTACTTCCCTTACGCCGCAGGCGTCAAGGGCAACCACTGGGACTCCGCAAGCCATAGCCTCGGTTAGAACCATGCCCTGGGTTTCGCTTTTAGAGGCAAAGGCAAATACATCCATGGCGTCGTAGGCATCAGCTAATTCCGTGTAATTTAAAATGCCTGCCATATGTAGGTGGCTGGTGATTCCTGCACGCTGAAAAATGCGCCGAATAGGGTTTTCCGATGGCCCTTCGCCGACAAGAAGAAAGTGTGCCTCGCCACGGTGTTTTTTACGCTGTGCTGTGTTTACTCTGGTTGATGCAATAAATTGAGCCACTGTTGCACTGAGAAAGGGGAGGTTTTTCTCCGCGGCCAAGCGACCTAAGTAGCCGACAACAAAGGCTTTTTTGGGAATATTCACAGCCTTCCGAAAGCGCTGTCCGGCAGAGTTCTCAAACTGTGACATTCTGACGCCCGTTGGCACCACGTTGATCTCTGTCTTGACGCCGCGTTGCCGCAAGAGTGCGGCAATGCTCTGACTGGGTGCAAAAACCCTGTCGGCGAGGTTGGCGTAGTGGGTGGCGAGTTCTATGGAAAATTGTTGCATTTTCTCAGAGTCCCCGGGCACATAATGGGTGTATCTCTCGTAGAGTGTGTGGTGGGTAAAGACCAGTGGTAGATTGCGGTAGTGCGCAATGCGCAATGCCGTCATACCCAAGAGGAAAGGGTGGTGGGAATGGATAATATGGGGTTGAAACTCATCCAGCTTGCTGCTGAGAAGTCCGGAAACTGGCAGTGCGACGGAGAAGTCGCTGCCATTGAACTTCTGCACTGCTGGAACCCGCAGTACATCGATTTCGTCCACTGGTGTTTGGTCAAATTCCGGGGCGATGATTAAAACCCTGTGCCCCAATTTTCGATACGCCTGAGCAAAATTTTCGACAGAGCGCGCAACACCACCGACATGGGGGGTAAAAGTATTGGTAAACATAACAATATTAAGCTGGGTGGTGTTGTTCACAGATAGCTCCTCAAAATATTAAGGCTCGCGATTGGCTGTTGATTGATGATTTGTATGTTCTGTTAGTGTGCGGTTAGCCCAGCGATGGAGGTATAGAACAATAGTGACGGTTATCAAAAAGCCCAGACCATAGAGCGCCCACTCCAACGCAGTGCGCTCTGTATGGCGATTACCCAGGGTTGCAATATCTGCAGCAAGAGAGCCGAGATAAGCATTGTGTAAAGAGAGGGGAACAAAGCCCAGCAAGCTGGCAAAGGCAAAATCCCGCAGCGGCATTTGCGTTAAACCAAACAGGTAATTGGAGAGTTTGCCGGGAAAAAAAGGAATCAGCCGTGTCAAAAGGACAATCTTAAAACCCTGAGAGCTAATGTTTCTGTTGATCAGGCCAAGTTGATTGTTGGCCGACATCATGGGTTTTAGGCGATTGCTGAAAAGGTATCGAGCAATTAAAAATGCAATACAGGCTCCCAGTGTTGTACCAATCACGACACCGACTGTGCCCTTGGTGATACCAAAAACAAATCCAGCGCCGGTGGTAAATAAAACGCCTGGTAGCACCAATATAACTACCAGGGCGATGATTAATACAAACCAAAAAAGTGCCCAGCTACCCCTTGAATTGAGCCATTGCAGGGTGTCGAGAATCTGTTTGTCGATATCCAGAAACAGCATCAATAATAGCGCTAGAGTGACAACACCGATGCCAATAAAAATGCTTTTTGTCAGAGTTAATTGTCTCGACATAGTACTTCGATATACGACCTCAGGGCATTGCATTTTCGGCAGCCCTCTAAGTGATAATTATTCTCATGGAGCCAGTTAAACCGGTTGTGATGGCGGCATTGTTGACGCCAGTCAAATAGCCTGTGTTTAGCGTTTGGCCGCAGGCTGAAGGCCGCGCCGTAGAATTTTTTGACGTTTATCAATGTTACTTTCCGAGAGGTTGTAACAATTTATCGCCATGGCAGATGGTGGTTTTGTGTGAAGTCATTTAACGGGGTGCGATTGATGAGTCATTTTGTAGAATTAAAACGGCAGATGATAGAGCACCAAATGCTTGCTCGAGGCCTGCGTGATGAGCAGGTGCTCGCGGCACTAGAGGCAGTTCCGCGCGAACAATTTGTGCCCGCCGACCTGGTTGAATTCGCCTATCAGGACACTCCTCTCCCAATCGCTGCCAGACAGACTATCTCACAACCCTATATTGTTGCATTGATGGTCTCAGCCCTGCAGTTGCAGTCGGCAGACAGGGTTCTTGAAGTAGGCACTGGCTCAGGTTATGCCGCGGCTATACTGGCAGAGATTGCCGCTCAGGTTTTTACCGTGGAGAGACACAAGGTTCTCGCGGACAGTGCCCGCAGCAGGTTGGCTGAATTGGGTTATACCAATACCGAAGTGTTGTTTGCCGATGGCACCCTGGGATGGCCGAGTGAGGCACCCTTTGACGCCATTGTGGTTGCCGCCGGTGGCCCGCAGGTTCCCGATTCTCTAAAAGAGCAGTTGACCATTGGCGGTCGTCTGGTTATTCCTGTTGGTGATGCAATACATACGCAAAGGTTGTTGCGAATTCGGCGACTAAGCGAGACCGAGTACCAGGAGGAAGATTTGGGTGCGGTGCATTTTGTGCCACTTATTGGTCTCTCAGGTTGGGAAGAAGAGGAGGTCGGGGCTGCCGGTAAGGCGATAACGTCCTCCAGCCTAGAAGAGTTAGTTTATCAATGCAGTGAACATTTTGCCTCTGTGGAGGAGGTTGATCTTGACAAGTTGCTGCGGCGGATTGGCAATTCCCGGCTAGTGCTGCTCGGTGAAGCCAGTCATGGGAGTGCCGAATTTTACGAGATGCGGGCGCGTATAAGTCGCGAGTTAATTGAGAAAAAAGGCTTTACTGTGGTTGCTGTTGAGGCCGACTGGCCGGATGCCAGCCATATTAATCACTTTATTCACAACAGGTCTCCCGACCCACTGCTGGTGGATGCACCGTTTAGCCGATTTCCAACCTGGATGTGGGCTAACCAGCCCGTACTGGAATTTTGTCACTGGCTTAAGCGCTACAATTCGTCGGTTAGCGGCAGTGATCGAAACGTCGATTTTTACGGACTCGACCTGTATAGCCTAAACAGCTCGATTGAAGCTGTGTTGAATTATCTGCAAGAGGTCGACCCAGCCACGGCTGAAGTGGCCAGAAGTCGCTATGGCTGTTTAACTCCCTGGTCCAATGATCCATCGATCTACGGGCAGTTGATGTTAAACAGGCAGTACAAAAAATGTGAAAAAGAGGTGCTAGCCACCCTGCGCGATTTGTTAAAGCAGCGGCTTGCATACCGTGAGGCCGGTGAGCGGCGCTTTTTTGATGCTGAGCAAAATGCCCGCTTGGTGGCCAATGCCGAGCGTTATTATCGAACCCTATACTATGCTGAGCAGAATTCCTGGAATCAGCGAGACCAGCATATGTTTGATACCTTGCAGTCGATCCTGACATTCAGAGGTGCTCAAAGTAAGGTAATTATCTGGGAACACAATTCACATATTGGCGATGCCCGGGCAACTCAGATGAGTGCCCGCGGTGAGTTTAACCTCGGGCAGCTGGTGCGTGAGAAATACAAGCGCAGTAGCTATTTGATTGGCTTTGGTACTGATCACGGTACAGTCGCGGCTGCCTCGGAGTGGGGCGGACCCATGGAGGTCAAGCAGGTACAGCCGGCACATATCGATAGCTATGAGCGACTCTTTCACCAGGTGCCAACGGATAATTTTATCCTGCCTCTGATTAAGCCAAGGCGACAAGCTGTGCGTCGCAGGCTGCTTGCTGAGCGTTTGGAGCGTGCTATCGGAGTGGTTTATCGCCCTGAAAGTGAACTGCAGAGCCATTATTTTTATGCCAGTTTGGCTCGGCAGTTCGACGAATATATATGGTTTGATGAGACGCGGGCAGTTGAACCTCTGAGCAGGCAGGTTAACCGAGGCCCGCTGGAGACATTTCCGTTTGGTGTTTGACTCTGGTGTTCTGCCTGTAGGGGTCCTAGGCAAGCTTAAACTGATTCTTCAAATAGGCGATAATATCTGTCGATTCGTAGAGCCATTCGACGCTATTGTCAGGCTTTTCAATTCGCAGGCACGGCACCTTGTGACGTCCGCCTTCTCTGACCAGCTCAGCTTTAATGTCTGCGTTATGCTGAGCGTCGCGCAGTTCGATATTAAGTGAATGACGTTTGAGCTCGCGGCGTACTTTTACACAGAACGGACAGGCTTTAAATTGGTATATAGACATTCTCGCTGTGGCGGCGTCAATGTCTTTTTGAACACTGGCATCTCTAACAATGCCCCTTGGGGACGTCATCGCATCGAGAATTAAAATAATTCGTCCCAAAATCCAGCGGATAATTTTCATCAATAAATCCAGTTAAGTAATTTGTATGTATTGGCCAGTTGTTACGGTTGCTAGCCTTGCTGCGATTGGTTTTCAGCGATTAAAAAAATGTATTTTTACTCTGAGTCTAACGGCTGAGGCCCAGCGCTACCCGTAGTGCTATGGAGACGGCTGTGGGCCGGGATAGCTAGATTAGAGAGCTACATTGGATAGTCATCGAGCACCGGCCCCAGGCTCTCTTTCAACGGTCCCAAGTGCGCCTCAAAATTTTTCCACTGATCAATGCCGCCTCGGTAGATAGGTTGCCTTACCTGTTCGGAAGAGGGTGTTCGTACCGCGCGTTCGGTTTTGTAAAAGCTTAAGCAGGCTTCCTCAAAGGGCAGGCCGCAATAGTTCAAAATTCGACGCACCTGAGCTTCAAAGTCATTGACCACATCTTCGTACTGCACATGCAGGATCTGATTGGGGAATACAGATTGCCAGGTATCCATCAGCGACTGATAGTCGCGATAATACTGGCCGGCATCACTGAGGTCATAACTAAAGGCCTGTCCCTCTGCGAACAGCTGTTTGTAACCGCTAAAACAGCAGCCCATAGGGTGGCGACGGGCATCGATAATTTTGGCATTTGGCAGCATTAACTTGATCAGACCGATATGCCGGAAATTATTTGGCATTTTATCGATAAAGAACGGTGCACTCTGACGATGGACTTGGGTGTCACGAATATAGGCTTCGCCAAATTCACGATATTTATCTGCATCGAGTGTTTCGAGAATGGTTGGATATAGATTGTCCCCAGTCATATTGCCGCCCCTGCGCAGATCATTGACCAGCGCCAGCACATTGGGCAGTTCGAGGGTGCCATCGACTTGACTGTGGGATGATAGAATCTGCTCCAGCAGGGTTGAGCCGGCACGGGGTAGACCCACGACAAAGATAGGGTCGGGGGCGCTGTGGCCAAACCCCTTTCTATCGTCGACGAACTGATGAGTAAAGACCTTTTTTTGGTGCTCAAACTCATCGGTCATCTGTTCTGCAACATATCTGGTTTGTGCTTTTTTAGCTTTATTGCCCGCCGCGTAATGACTAAAGGCCAGGTCAAACTTTTCGGCGTCTTCAAAGGCTTTGCCGAGGGTGAAGTTGATATAGACCCTGTCCATAAACTTTAAGTCATCGTTGTCTAGCTGGGCGAGCATCTTGTTGATATCGGTGTCGCTAAATTTGACGGTTTTTAGGTTGGCCAGGGAGTGCCAAGCTTCGCCGTAGGCTGAGCTACTTTGTGTTGCATCTCTGTATGACGCAATAGCCTGTTCTGTATTGCCGCAGGTTTTTAATGCATGGCCTTTGGATGTCAGAGTTACTGGATCTCCAGGGATTTTGCTGAGAACGTTTTCAAATAACTGTAATGCTTTATCATAGTCACCCATTTGCATACACAGAACCGCATACAGTGATTCAAAATGGACATTGCTAGGATTGGTTTTATAGAGTGTTAGCACCTCGGCATGGGCAGCCTCAATCTTTTGGCGCTTGCGCAGGGCTTCGATATAGTCAATGCGCAAGAGGTCATTTTCAGGCTCTAGCTTGAGGGCACTTTCCAGTAAAAATTCGGCGTCATGGAGAATATTTAATTTCATGCCCACCTCGGCCAGTAATCGCATGGCTTCAACATGATGTGGATGCTGTTTTAAAAATTTCCGACACAGGTTCTCTGCATTTGACAGTTTTCCCTGTGCGATAAAATCCATGGCTGAAATGAGTGGCTGGGGCATTTGCAGAACTCGCTGCAAATGGGGTTTTAATCTCTTTGCCTCGGGCTCTCGTCCTTGTTTTAAGAGTATTTCAATCTGTCCACGCCAGCTTCCCTGTAATGAAGGATTGGCATGGGTCGCGCGGGTGTAGAGGTGCAGGGCCTGTTTTAGATTGCCTTTGGCGCGATAAATATGGCCCTCTTCCTGAAGCCCTCGGCCATAGTTGGGAGCCATTTTTCTTAGCACTGATAATCTCTGCAGGGCTTCGTCCAATCGATTGAGATATCTGAGACAAACTGCGCTGTAGTAATGGGCATCAATATCTTCAGGTTGCGCCTCTATGGATGTGGCCAGGACTGAAAGCGCTTTTTCAAAGTGCTTGCCGCGCATCCATTGTTCGATCTGGGTCTTGTCTTGCTGATTCAAAATACTTTTCCTCGGGCAAAAAATATGCCCCTAAAAAGGGGCATATCGATTCTAGCACTTAACGACATTCGTTAGAAATTGTAAGTCACGCGCATACCCACAGTACGGGGTCTTGCGTATGAAACACGCTCTCTATCATTGACGAAGTTGCGTGAAAGTTCTGCGCGCTCGTCGGTCAGGTTGTCAACAAACAGTTCGGCACCCCAGCTTTCACTGGTGACACCAGCGGTGAGGCCAAGCATGGTCCAGCTGTGAATCTTATCGCGATTCATTCTGATGATATCGCTGTAGGATTCGTCGGAATGTGCGATATGCGGCATCACGTGGGCAACAAAGCCCGATGCCAGATCCCATTCATAGCGAGCTTGAAGATTTGCCTGGAATTCAGGCGCAAAGGCCAGGGAGTCACCTTTGACAACATCATCGGTTGGGGTCAGAACCTCAGTAATCTCTGTGTCGAGTAAGGATACGCCACCACTGACAGTGAGGCCCATTACTGAATCCGGCGCGAAGATAAAGTCTGCTTCCAAACCGGTGATTTCGGCATTCGCTGCATTATCCGAGAAGAACAGGTTGGCAATCGATGGATCGAAGATTGTCGTTTGCAGATTCTCGATCTCGGCAAAGAATGCACTACCATTGAAGCGTAGCTGGCCGTCCATAAGGTCAGTTTTCCAGCCAAATTCAACGTTGGTTACTTCATCGGTCATAAGCTCGAAGGGAACGGTGTAGCCGTCAGCATTCGATGCGCCACCAGGACGGTTTAGCAGGCCGGGTCGGAATCCTTCAGAGTAAGTAGCGTAGAGCAGCACATCTTCGCTGGGCGTCCAGTTTAGCGTCGCCTTAACAATGGTACCGCTGGTCTTAGCTTCATCTGGGGCCTTAAGGGCATTGAGGATGCCGGTGATTTCTAAATCACTGATTGCATTGGGTGCATTAGCCACTGCACCACGACCAACACTAAAGCTGTCAGCATCATTTAAAGCGGCTTTAACTTCATCAAAGGTGACACCATCTTCAAAGGTGATTCGTGTGTCTAACTTACTGTCACCAATAAAGGTCAACTTGCCATCGCCATCGTAGAGGTCGGTGATATTCGTACCAAAGGCGTCGACATCTGTTTCTCGGTAGAAGTTACCAAAGGATGAGTTAGCGCCACCTTCCATATCTACCCGAACATCGTACCAGCGAGCACCGGCAGTTACAGAGAACTGATCATTGAGATCAAAGGTAAGCTCTCCAAAGATGCCAACCTGTTCATCGGTGCGCTTGATATCATTTCTAAAAATTGTATCTCTGGGGAAAGGACCAGCCTGGGTCAGGAAGCCATCATCAAAAGGGTAGTTTAAGGGAGCATCTGCACCTTCATATAAACCAAAGAAATTCGCCTGGGTCATACCCGGGTAGCGGAAGTCTACGCGTTCTTGTAATTCCAGATCGCTGTAGAAAGCGCCACCAGTTGCTCGCACTGACTTGTCTTGATCTGTCGTAAAACGCAGCTCATGGGTGCTGACTGTCGTCTCGCTATAGCTAGTCACATAGGTGTCTGGGGCATAGCAAGTTCCCTCGGCGATACCTAATGTGTCACCAACCGGGTCATAGTAGGCGTTGTACTCAGGATAGGTCACTGCAGTATCGCAAATGTAATAGGGAAGATACTGGCCGACAAACAGGTAATCGGTGTAGTCAATCATCTGATCGGTCTCACGCTTGGTGTAAGCACCAGCGTAGACAATGTTCAAATCGCCAACCCGACCTTCGAGCTTCCAGTTAACATTGTCAAAGGAATCTTCGAGGTTTTCCGGGCTGTAGCGTTGAATAGAGGGATCATCAGTACCAAGAGTTGGATCGGCCTGAAAGACGCCATCGGTTTCGAGGCTCTGGTGGCCGTAGCCCAACAGCAGAGACCAGTCGTCGTTGAGATCAATCAGGGCGGCTAATCTTGCACCCTCATGGGTGGCGTCGTTGAAATCCTCTTCAACGAGGTCACTATTATTGGCTTCTTTGAAGTCAACCAATGCATAGCTGGCAGGATCGTTTGGATCCAGTGGAACTCTATTCTCTTGATAAGACAGACCTTGAATAGAATCAATATAAGTTTGGGTTTGGAAACCGGCGCGCAGATCTGAAACCGGAACGCCATTGGCTCGCATAGTGCCTGATTCGCGGAAACGAGCACTCTCAAGGGCTGTTAAGGTTCCCTGGACATTGTCAATATATCCGCCCTGATCATCGCGGTAGACAACACCACGGATAGTTACCGTATCGCTAACGGGGGTGTTGAACATGGCTTCGACACTATTGCTGGCCTCGCCCTGAGCTGTCTGGGAGACACCCAGCTTAACGCGGCCATAGGTGGCAGAGGGATCAGGTTTATTGGTGATCAGGCGAACAGTACCGGCCTGTGAGCTGGCACCAAACAATGTGCCCTGAGGACCGGAAAGTACTTCAATACGCTCCATATCAGCAGCGTAAACATCCAGGTTACGACCCGGCTGTGCCAGCGGTTGCTCGTCAAGATAGAAGGCTACGTTTGGCGCCAGTCCAGCTACACCTGCGGTTGTCAGGTTGGGTGTGGTGGAGGCAACACCACGAATATAGATGGTGTTCTGCCCAGGACCACTGCCGCCAGCGGTTACGCCCGGCAATTGCACCAGATAGTCTTCAAAGTTGGAGACACCCAGCTGGTCGAGCTTTTCAGAGGTTATAGCGGAGACAGCAACAGCAATATCCTGAGTGCTTGCGCTACGTTTGGTGGCTGTAACCAGAACTTCTTCGATTTCAGCATGAGTAAAACTTGCAGAAGATGACGCTGCGACGATAGCACTAAACAACGCGGTGCGTTTTAGCATGAAATTAACCCCTCGGAGATTATTGTTATAAAATTAATGGCACACCTTAGCATAATAAACTTTAGTGTTCTAACAAAACTGCATTGATGGAAATTTACTGCAATTTAAAAATTTGAAAAATAAAGCTTACATAAAAGGTTATTTAGTGTAATGCTGAGCCCATAAGGCTCCGAAATGGTAATTTTTTTGCTTACTACTCTATCGAAATAATAATTATTGAGTCTTAAATATTTTCGTTGAATATTAAACCTCTAAACAATTTTGGTCAGATTGCCCTATGGATTCATCAAACCCAAGCCACTACGACATCGACTATGAACTGGGACAGGACAACGTCGAAATTTTAGGAATGGATGTCCACAATCCTGTTTTTGGTATCAGTGCACTGTTAATTATTGTCTTTGTCGCCGGCACCATTATGTTTCCCGAGTTGGCAAACCATTATCTTGGCGCAGTAAAAAATTGGTGCCTTGTGAACTTTGACTGGTTCTTTATGGGCTCGGCCAACCTTTTGGTTTTATTTTGCCTGTTCCTGGTTGCTACTAGGTTTGGAAAAATTCGTCTTGGCGGTGCCTCGGCAAAACCGGATTTCAACCGCCTGTCATGGTTTTCGATGCTGTTTGCTGCGGGTATGGGTATTGGCTTGATGTTTTGGGGTGTGGCTGAGCCTATGGCTTATTTTAGCGGCTGGGGCGGAACGCCTCTTGCGGTAGAGGCCTGGTCTCCTGAGGCTGCAGAGCTTGCGATGGCTGCAACGCTGTACCACTGGGGTCTTCACGCCTGGGCTATCTACGCAATAGTGGCTCTGTCGCTGGCCTTCTTCTGTTTTAACAAAGGTATGCCCCTAACTATCCGCTCGGCGTTTTATCCACTTCTGGGTGATCGTATCTGGGGTTGGAGAGGGCACCTTATCGATATCATGGCTGTTTTAGCGACGATCTTCGGGCTTGCTACTTCATTGGGTATGGGCGCTGCACAGGCGAGTTCAGGCCTGAACTTTTTGTTTGATATCCCCGATGCCCTCAATACCCAGATAGCCATTGTTGTCGGCGTGACCTTTCTCGCCATTATCTCGGTAGTTAGAGGCCTGGATGGCGGTGTCAAGGTACTCAGCAATGTGAATATGGTTCTTGCGTTACTTTTGCTGATTTTTGTTGCAATTACCGGTCCGACGTTGGCCATCTTTAAAGGCGTGTTTTCCTCTGCTGGCGGTTATTTTTCCAATCTGATACCGCTGAGTCTCTGGAATGACCGCCCAGATGAGACATGGATGCAAGACTGGACGGTGTTTTACTGGGCCTGGTGGATTAGCTGGTCTCCCTTTGTCGGGATGTTTATCGCGCGTATTTCCCGTGGTCGCACCATTCGGGAGTTTTTGATCGCGGTGCTGCTGATTCCCCCATTTGTCACGTTGTTATGGATGAGTAGTTTTGGCATTAGCGCCCTGGAACAGGCTCAAAATGGTATTGGTGGTCTGGCCAATGGTATCACCACGGCCAGTCTGGCGACTTTTCAGATGCTCGAGAATCTGCCGATCAACCAGGTGACAACCGGGCTGGGGATTTTGTTAGTGCTGGTATTTTTTGTCACCTCCTCAGATTCTGGTTCACTGGTGATTGACAGTATTACCGCAGGTGGCAAATTGGACGCGCCTACGCCACAGCGAATTTTCTGGGCGGTTCTGCAGGGGGGTATTGCAGGTGCACTACTATTTGGTGGCGGCAAGGAGGCTTTGAGTGCGCTACAGGCAGGTGCAATTGCCACAGGCTTGCCATTTACGCTGATACTTTTGTTGATGTGCCTAAGTCTCTATCGAGGTCTTGCTGAGCGTTAACTGATTGACTATTATCGCGCCTGCATGCCCATTCTTGTGCGCTCTACTTGAAGGATTAAATATTGGACAGTCTTCATCAGGTTCTAATCTCATTGCGTCGTGTTATTCGCGCGACCGATTTACACTCCAAACAACTGGTTAAGACCACCGGACTTACCGCCCCTCAGCTACTGTTGTTGCAGGCCATTCGCGATAATAGCGATGCAACGATTGGTGAGGTGGCAAAAAAGATCAGTCTCAGCCAAGCCACAGTTACAACCATTCTTGACCGATTGGAAAAGCGAGAACTTGTCAA
>ERZ1048068.1619-NODE-1619-length-17107-cov-4.566209_pt1 | contig 17107 bp, 16 predicted proteins | sample MGYA00383098_ERZ1048068 | MGnify/ENA primary metagenome ERZ1048068 (study PRJEB29581, sample SAMEA5548368) | metagenome | biome: marine; feature: coastal; material: water | depth 1 m | study: Short-term variability in the microbial, nano- and picoplankton... | reverse complement strand
ACCTGGACGAGGTCTTCGTAAAGATAAATGGAGAGATGCATTACCTCTGGCGGGCAGTAGATCACGAAGGTGAGGTGCTGGAAAGTTATGTTACCAAGCGCCGAGACCGCAAAGCGGCATTGAAATTCCTCAGAAAAGCAAGATCAACTGGCTTCATACGTTTTCGCCCTCAAGACTACTATGTGAAATACGGGCTATATCGCAGTTTTGTCAGTCGCCATAGCGGGCCAATGCCGACACAGGTCGCCTTCTATGACGAAGTACAAATCGGAAACGACCGTCCCTCTGTCGAAATTTCGGTTGATCGTCCTGTCGACTAATAGGACGCGCTTGCTTCTTCTTGACCTCGAAAGTGGCCATTCACGCACGATGCAGCATCGGTGACTATGGGCTCTCAGCTGCCATTCGCTGCGTGATCATCTGTTTTCGCTCCAAAGGAAAGAGTTATAGGTGGCGCAGAGTACGTAACGCCTCTTGCGAGCCAATTCATTGATCAGATGATTATAGACGTTGTGTCAGAATTCGGACGGCGCTGTCGAAAAGTGCAGGGTTTTCATTGACCCGTGCGGCAAGCTGGGCCCCTTCCAAAAGCGGGAGCATGGCCGAGGCTTCCACGGCCGGATCAGTCACGTGCGCGATGCTTCCGTCCGTCTGCCCGGCCGCGAACACCGTTTCCGCCCACGCGATGATCATTTCGCGAAAATGGCCAATTTTCGCGATAACTTCGCCGGGAAGGCTTTCACAGCTGGTTGAAAACGACACACACAGGCACAGGCTTTTGCCGCCCTCCAGCGCTGTTCTGTAGCGGTTGATCAATGCAGACAGCCGCGCACCGCCCGTGTCATGGCTGGCGTCAATTTCCTCGCAAACGGCTTTCAGATCATTGTAATACCGCTCCATCAAGGCGATGGACAGAGCGGCTTTGGTCGGAAAATGATGGTGGATGCTGGCCTTGCGAATGCCAACATCCGTCGACAAATCAGCATAGCTGAACCCGTCAAAGCCGCGCGTGCGCGTAGCCCTTTCAGCAGAATCCAGCAAAGCGGTTTTTGTGTCAGTTGGCATCTGGTTCACGCGTCTCGTTGTTTTTGAGCATTGCTAGTACGTTTTCTGCCGCTTCTAAAGCGCCTTCGATATAGCCGCCAAACTTTGGCGCAACTTCGGTCCCGCCAAAGTGCAGCCTATCATCCCAAAGCCCAACCATCGCACGCGGCAAACCATAGGTAGGGTGCGCATAAAGCGGGGCCTGATCTGCAGCGGTTGAGGTTTGCGGATCAAACGCCCAATCCTTGACGTAAAGCTTAGCGGGTTCAGCGGCCTGTGGCCCAAACAACCGTTCCAATTGTGCAAGCAAATGTTGGCGCAACGCCTGTTCATCCGCACGGCCCTGCGGTGGCACGCCGATAAAGCCGAACAACGCATATGGACCGCCCTCAGCGGGGGCCGCATCGTGGATGTTGACCATAGGCCCAGTCCTGCTCATGGCGTCGCCGGACAATCCGTCTTCGCGCCAAAACGGTGTGTCATAGACCGCGACGGCCTTGGCCTGTCCGGCCATCCACGTCGCGATGGATTGCATCGACGAAACTGCTTGGTCTGGCAGTGCGGGGATGTATTTGAATTCTGCCGCCACCCTTGGAGGCAAGGCCAGAACGACTTGGGTTCCGCTGATCATGTCGCCATCTGTCAATGTCGCCTCGACCCCCGACGCGGTCTTCTCCAGGGACACCACCTGCGCGTTCAACCGCTTGCGTGCATCGGGCAAACGCTCCGCCATAGTACGCGTCAACGCACCCAGACCGCCCTTCAAACGCCAAGACCCTTGCATCGACGCAAAGCCGCGTCCGCGTTCAACGTTCCCTCGTTCGTCTTCAAATGTCAGAATGCCTTCGGCGAACTGGTCGAACTTTTCCAGGCCCAACTGCCCGATCAAGGCGGCTATGCGCGGCTGGCCGGGCCAAAACCACGCTGGCCCCATGTCAAAATACCCAGCCCCATGATGTTCTGTCATGATGCGTCCGCCAAATCGGCCCCGCGCCTCAAGCAGGATGTAGTCCTGCCCAGCGGTTTCCAGCATGTCGGCCAAGGCAAGGCCGGACAGGCCGCCGCCGATGATCAATGTTGTCATGCTAGAATCCTTCACTTGCCGGGCGTAGGTCCAGCTCGTGTGTCCATGTCGACTGGGGTTGATGCGCCAGTTGCCAATAGCTTTCGGCAATATCCTCTGGCTTCATCATCTTGTCTGGATCAAGGCTGTGCAGATCGCGTGACCGCGGTGTGTCGATGATCCCGTCAAGGATCGCATGGCACACATGGACACCGGCTGGCTGATATTCCCGCGCCAATGATTGGGTCAGCCCGCGCAGCGCGAACTTGGCGCTGGCAAATGCCGAGAACTTCGCCCCGCCCCGTAGGGATGCCGTTGCACCAGAAACGATGAACGTGCCCCCGCCGCCGCGCACCATGGGTTGCAGCGTGGATTGTGCCAGCAACACGGCTGTTTGCACCATGGAAGTCCATGTGCGCTGGTAGTCTGCCAGCCTGATATCCGCAAACGGCGCAATAACCAGTTCAGCAGTGTTATGGACGACGATGCTAGGCGGGCCGTGCTCTGCGATGATCGCGGAAATGACGTCTGGCACCGCCGCTTCATCTGCCATGTCCACCGTATGAAATGCGCCTATGGTGGTGTCAGGCTGGCTGCGGCCAAGACCGACGGGCGTGAACCCACCCGCCTCAAAACGCGCAAGAAGGGACTGACCAAGGCCAGCCCCCGCGCCGGCGACAAGCGCCAGTTTTTTCTGCGCGCCCATCAGACAGCCGGTGGTTTTACGTGGGGCAAGTGGCCGGATTTGACCCAAACCTTGGCCCCGTCAGCACCTGCAACCGCAGACAGCGGCTGCCCTTCGGGCAAACGCAGCCAAGCCCCTTTGCCAAGCGTTTCGCCGCCTTCGGTCAGGGATCCTGCGATGATAAGCAACTCGATCCCGCCCGCGTCCGACATGTTGAACGCAGCACCCGCATCGACATGGCTGTAGGTCACATTCTCACGTTCGTCGCGGTGCAACTCGGCGGTGGCGACACCATCAACAGGCGACGCCAACTCATCCGCCATATTTTTGCGGAACTGATTGCGGTCTTCCATGTCAAACTGCCAAAGCTTCACAAAGATCGTACAGCCCGGTTCTGATCCGGGCGTATGGGATGTTGTGGGCGGATTGCGCACATAGCTCCCTTCGGGAAAGTCACCGTGTTCGTCCTGAAACACACCATCCAGCACAATAAATTCTTCGCCACCCGAATGCGTATGGGCGGAAAATTTGCTTTCAGGAGCATAGCGCACGATGGTCGTCGCACGAGCGACTTCGCCGCCAATACGGTCCAGCATACGCCGGTCCACGCCCGGCATGGGCGAGGCATTCCACTCAAGCTGATCAGAGTGAACCAACACACGTTGTGAAAAGTCAGCGTTAAGTTCCATTGTTTTTCCTTTCGGTCTGAGTGGAGGCAGCTTAGCACACGATGCTTGGGCGCGCGGCAACTTTGGCGCGCCATGCGTTAAGATTTGACAGGCTTTCCGGAATTTCCACCTTTGCAAAGTCAGCAAAAGCCAAACCTGCGAACGCCGTAATATCAGAAATCGTGAATTTGCTGCCCGCCAGATATTCGTTGTCAGACAGAACCTCATTCAGATAGGCCATCGTCTCACCTGCAACTTCTTTCTGCTTATTGCCCCATTCGTCGCATTGGTAGGTTTCCAGATCAGGGCCAAGACCGGGTGTTGCATGATGGAAATAGGTAACAACCGCATTTAGCAGACCATTTTCCGCACGCAGGTTCATCATGGACACCTGAGCCCGCTCTTTCGGCGTTTCAACCGTCAGGGACGGACCTTCGAAGTGTCCATCGATGTATTCGGTGATCGCATTACACTGGGAAATATGGCTGCCATCCGCCAGCTCAAGGCAAGGAATAACCGCATCAGGGTTCATTGCTTTGAACGCGTCTGTGCGATGCTCACCGTCCATGACGTCAACTGCTACGAATTCCACTTCGTTGGTCGCACCTTTTTCAGCAAGAGCTATGCGCACACGTGCGGGGTTCGGAAAGCCTTCAGTGTTCTAAATTTTCATAGTGATCATCTCCATTTGTCAGTTTAATAAAACCGTCCTACTAGTAGGACGCATTATTGGCAAGAGAACTTTCGTCTAGCGTCGCTGCCTCAAGGCTTCGTGAAGCCTTGCCTCGACACAGATCAGTCAGGAACTCTCGAAGTATGCTTTCGCATATGCACCCAAAAGGTGGGCGCGATCACTTAGATTTTGCTTTCACAAAGGGGACCTTTGGCCCAGTCGCAGAGAAGCGAAGCGCGACTATGTCCTGAGACTTGTAAATTGCCATCCAAATCTTCGCCGCGCGATACAGGAATGTCCGCTATCCCTACCGCAGCGCAGCGTCTGTAGTCGAGCACTTGCGGCGATTTCCACGCTACGAGCGCCCGCAGCGAAAATTCCAAATTCACAGCATGGGCTCGGAATGGTCATTCGCCGCATTAATTGTAAATGTCTGCTGGACCCAGAATTTACCATCTTTGTCTCATAAATTAGCAAAGAAGTCCTCGGTGTTCTATTACTATGCTCGTCAAGCTAGCTCACAACCATAACCTGTACTGCCTACAAGTCCCAATACATCCGCATATGTTTTACACGAAAGCCCACGTAAGGCGCCAACCCGAGTTAACTGCCACACTTAGCAGATTATACAAGCTTGCCCCCGTAAGCCACGGTACAGACGGCAACAACCGCCACTGCGATCAACTTCCCCCAACGGGTGGTTGCGAACCTTGTGGTTTAAGCCTCTCAAAGTCAGCCTGTGACGTTGATGTGCTAGTCGCCGTTGCCATACCGAATGTATTTGTAGACGACGGCCCGGGCGCTGAACTTGTTGTTTTGGCATATTGGGTTTGGGCACTGACACGATGGCCTTGCCCATGCGTGACTTGAGCTACTTTTTCGCCTGTACTTTGTCACCCTTGAGCCGCGTATCAAAGTTGTTGGTTAGAAAGCTTGAAGTGTTGGCACAGGTTTTTATTTCATCAACGGCGTGCTCAAGACTGCCACTACCTGAGCCTTTCTCGATCACATCGATAAGGCGACGTAGCTTTTCACGGTCATCCATTGCCGTTCCCCCGCCCACATCCTTGGGGCCTGCAAAAGACCACCTCGGAATGATAAGTACTGGCCTATAAAAAACCGCAGCGCAGATTTTTGGGGCTGTAAAACCCATTTCGGATAAATGTTTCATAATGCCATCCTCTACCGCACGCCACAAAGCCTCAACTTGCTTTTCACTGGAACTGTCACAAAGGGCTTTGAAGTTGACCGGCTTTGCCGCCCACGCTTTGTGATCCTCAGCATCTGATGGATCTAAACGCTTCATATTCAATACTCTCTATGCACCGTTTCACCATTTGATAAATATAATTAGTCAAACGGCTTAAGTTTATGGTCAATAATTGACAAACACCCATATGATTGGATTCTTAATTAGTGGTTAAACAGGCGCTTGAAATGAATATTAATAAAATAGCTAAGCGGCAATTGAGAGACTATAGGAATATCAACCCAGGGACCTGTTTTAGTACAGATAACTTCGACCTGAGTATCAATGAAGCCTATGCCGTACAGGAGGCTGTAGTAGAATTGAGGTCGCAAGAGGGTGAAACTGTCATTGGCTATAAGGTTGGGTGTACCGGACCTGGTACCACAAAACTTTTTGGTATGGAGGGCCCTATTCGTGGAACCCTATTTGACAGTGAGGTTCATGAAAGTGGTGTAGAGTTAAACGCCAATCATTTTTGTAATCTTGCAATCGAAGCGGAAATGGCAATCAAGATTGGGGATGATGGAGAAATGAATTTAATTTTTCCAATCATTGAATTACATAATTTTGTTTTCCGAGCGTCAAAAAAATCATTGTCAGAGTTAATTGCCAATAACGGCCTTAATCGTGGTGTAATTTTATCTAATAAAAATTGGCACACTCCAGCAGATGCGTATAAAAAAACATCCGCCTTATCACTAGAAATAAATGGATCGGAAATAGACTCTGGAGCCATGTGGCCAATGGCAGGTGGACCTCAATCGTCACTTGATTGGCTGGAAAAGCATTTGAGAGATCGCAATTTATCCGTGAACGGTGGAGATATTATTTTAGCAGGAACTGCTCTTGGTTTGCACAAGGTTAAATCCGGCGATCGGGTTAACGTAAAAATTGATGGCGAGATTGCAGTTCAATGCACTGTTACTTCGGATTGAAACTACCATCTTGAATACTCACTTTTGCCATTGAAAGAGAAACGAGATTACTCTTGTTTGAATAAATCCCAGTTTCATCGTGACGGCTTTTCTTTACGCTATTTTACGTCGGACAAACGCGACGATAGTGTCGGTTTCAGGCGCGTAATTGGCTGTATTAGATACTTTAATCCCACAGCAATAAGGGATTGGTGTTTAATAGTGTTTAACTCTTCAATACGGAAAAAATATAAATCACAGAGTTCTGTGTTCTCTGGCAACCTGAGTTGTGTGGTGGCGGTAGGGTTGTTTTCTTTTGGCTTTCCAGCGGCAAATAGTCTTTTGGAAACCTGGGGCGTCTTTTCCCTTATCACCTTGAGAAATTTACTGGGATTAGCGTTTTTAATTGCTCTAATGACTTTTAAGCTGGGCATTAGTCCGCTGATTAAACTCCCCTGGATCAAGGGGTTTTGGATTGGTTTTTTTGGCTTTGGCATTGGTTCAGTGCTCCTGCTGATTTCACAATCAATGACAAATGCAGTGACCGCTGCTCTGGCAGCTGCCACTATGCCAATATGTGCAGTTGCGCTCGAAGTGCTCCTCGATGGCAAACGCCTTACTTCAAGGTTTCTAGCAGGCGTAGCCCTTGTCATATTGGGCGGTTTGATTGCCTCTGGTATCCAGTCTACCAATTTTCAATTTGGATTAGGTTTTTTGATTGGCTTAACTGCCTCCTCACTTTTTGCTTGGGGTTCAAGGGCAACAGTCAAGGGTTTTCCAGCATTGACACCTCTCGCAAGGACCACCGTTACAACCCTCGGTATGACAGGTTTCTGCGCGTTTGCATTCCTTGGTGCTCTTATTTTCAAAATGCCGGGCACTACAATTCCCACACCGACAAACACTGATTTGGTTTTACTTTTGATTTATGCGTTGTGTGCACTGGGTCTTTCTCAATGGATTTGGATCCGTGGGGTTGGTCAGGTTGGGATCGCCGTAGCTTCATTTCATCTTAATGCAGCGCCATTTTATGTAATGTTGATCATGTTTGTCTTTGGATTTGGTTGGAGTTGGCTACAGGTTATTGGCGCCTGTATTCTGGCAGTCGGTGTGATTTTGGCACAAACCCAACCCAAACCGGACAGCACGGCCAAATCAACTCTTTCCCTCTAACCATAGTGAACATATCTGACGACATCGCTGATATGTTCCAGACAAATTAATTTAATAAGATAGTATTTCCGGGTCCACGTACCTAATGAGACTAGGGCTATTCCAAATCCAACTGCCAGCTTAATTTTTTAAACTCACCCAATTACCGAATAGAAAAAGCAGGCAGATAAGAAAAAGCTGATTTAAATGGCAAATGTGAATTTGCATCAAGGTGAGCTTCTTAGCCAACAATCGTAAATAAATCCCTCTTCGCAGCCACTAATCCGCGTTAATCCGGTAGTGCGCCGCAAAAACCGCCAGCACTTGCCACTCCCGAACCAAGCGCAATGATTGGTGGCGCACGATATGGGTTCACTTGGGCTGTCGATAAATCAAATAATATCACGCCCAAAATCAGACTGAGTGCTAAAAGACCGGTTATTCGTCTGGTCAAGATTTTGCCTCCAAGCCCAATAACGGACGTAATTTTACGCCGTAATAAGACCCACAAAAGGCAGCGGCAAACCAAGCCCACCCATGAAGACTTCCTGTTGAAATACCAGAAAAATAAGCACCAACATTACATCCGAATGCAAGGCGTGCGGCGTAACCCATTACTAGTCCTGCTAGTATTGTTGCGCCCCAAGCGCGCGACGGCAGACGCGGTATTTTTTGACTAAATCCTTTAATGCGCCACGATGCGACTAAATAGGCTCCAACCATAAGCCCAATATTTGTAAGTGAGGTATAATCAGTCAGAATACTCTCTTTCAGACGTTCTGAATTAATCGGGGCTGAGAAAAATACTGAGCCTGACAAATCAGCACCTGACGCTACTGCTATTTTGGCGACCCAAAGTCCTAACCCGTACACAACGCCCCACGGTTGGCCGGCAATAATCAAATTTAAAACCGCCAAGATTGCGATTATGACGGCGGCGATAAGATAATTTTTAGGAATTTTGCGATATTGTGGATTGGCAAAATAATAAAAAATTGCTGCAACTATTGCCAGCATCGCTATTGTTAAGAACAAACCTGACCAGCCTGCTAAAACAATTACTGGAAGACTTCCCAAGTCCGTCCACCAAATGACGTGATACGCACCTAAAAAACTGCCAATTGCAAAAAATGGCAAAGCGACTAACCCGATAGGATTTCCGGACCCGGCATTCACAAGGGTTCCCGACCCACAGCCTAAGACCACCTGCATGGCAACACCAAAAATAAACGCTCCAGCCACCATGGCCCAACCGATAGATCCCCGCGCACCCGAAAGTTCACTGCCATGCGTCTCTAAAAGAGGTAAAGCCAAAGTTGCCACTAGCCCAATAGACAAAAGCTGTGCCAAAACGCCGGCCGGGTTACGTTTCAAAATCATTGCGCGCCAGGGACCGGCAAACCCAAAGCCTAACCCTTCAAGAACAATGCCAAAGCCTAACCCAACCGCAAAGAGTAAGCCGTAACGAGCACCAACAAAAATTGCGATCATCAACACAATGGACGTAGCGATCAAAATAAGAACGCTACGCCAGACATATGGTGCTGATGTTTTGCTACCATGTATTGAAAGCTCAGATGACATTAGTTGCCAAGAATGCTGTTCAACAGGTTTTCAACCACTCCGGGAGTATTTTCCATTGGCAAATCAAGATTTGAATATTCCACCATTGATCCTGGATAAAGTTTTACGTTTTCAATTCCTGCGACCTCAGAAAGTGCAAACCAATTTGTAGCAGCCCAATGCCCGGTATTGCAGAACGAAACAATTTCTTGGTCTTCTTCAAGTCCCAGAGTTACTTTTAGAGCCTGAACATCGATGTCTGACGAAATTGCGGCAGAACCATCGTTGAAAAATGACGCGTAATAGTAATTTTCAGCACCTGGTAAAGTTCCAGGTCGTGATGCTGCACCGTGACTTTTGTCACCTTCATAAAAGCTCGCCGGACGGGCATCTAAAAGCAAACTATCAACCTCTTCTTTTGTGACTGAGACAACCTGTTCTGTGGTGGCAGTCCATTGCGGAGAAAATGTAATGTCAAGTTCAGTGGGCTTCGGGGTAACGTTTGTTTTATCGATTGGATAACCCGCTTGTTCCCAAGCTTGCTTGCCACCATTTAAAATAGCCAAATCCTCAAATCCGGTTGATTTAAGTGTCCAGTATACGCGAGCTGCTGCACCAAAATCAGTATCGGTCTTACCTTCAGACACAACAACAACGGGGCGATCCAATTCAAGACCAAGCGCCTCAAATCGTTCTTCTAGAACGTCCTCATCAAGCAGTTGGCCAGGGTTGTTTTTTGGACCACGAAACAGACCATATGGCGCCGAGATTGCTCCAGGGATGTGGCCATCACTATATGCATCACCACGAATATCCAAGATAATTGGATTTGCCTGATCCAGGCTGTTTGAAAGCTCGGCCGGGTTCATTAAAGGCTTAAGATAATCTGCACTTGCGATTGATGCAGACAGTAAACCGGCTGCCAAACTGTAGGTTAATAGTTTCATGTTCGTGTCCTCAATACATTGCGTTGGATATGCGTTAACAAAATATTTGAGATAGAACAGTATAATTGTTCTTATAAATGGGTAAATATAGCATATTAAATAGAATATTATTCTAACAAAATATTTTAAATAGTCTTTAATTCTAATATGGGCGATTTATGTAGAGGAAATACTGGCAAGGCATGTTTCACGGTAAAAACAGACTTATTTCATTTCTAATTAAAATTTTGCTCACTCTGCACATATGATGGAGAAAAAGTATCCTAACCGGCTGGTGTTTGTTGAAGGTTATAGCTTTAGGACAAGGAGCAACCTTGAACGGAACATCTGGGGGGAGATGCTGCGAGCCATAACCTTCATAATTGAAGATAACCGCTGCGATTAAATAAAACTTACCATTTCATGCCAAAATTTTTAGAATTTCTGCCAAAATTAATAAAATGATGAGGTAATTATCTTTAAAAACTGAAATTACGTCCTCGGCCTCACGGATTTTTTTCAAAGAGAACCGAAGTTTTTTGTTTCGATAACAGAGCCACAGACAATTTTGAGGCGAATTTCCTGCCAGATAATTGTAGAGCTTCACCAAGCCAGCGATCTAAAAGTGGCCTCATGTAGTCCTCTGCGGGCATATGGCTTTTGTTGTTGACCAGGCTAACACTGGAATGAACCACCATTTACCTTCCTTTAAGACTTTTCCAGATTGTTCTCCCAGTTTTCTGAACCAATATAAATTTCATTTGGAGAAACTCTCCAGCCTTAATAACTTTTCCAGGTCGTCCGAAACTTGAAGCGGAGAGGCCCACTGCTGCTGCTGTGGTTGATAACGTGCTTTCAAGCACCGGTAACAATACCAAAACACCACCAGAGAATGGCAACATATCAAGTATCTGACGTCAGCACTTACGAGTCCAAATGGCATAGATTATTAAGAGGGTATTGCTGGATCAACAAACATATTCAGCGCAAAAAAACCTAGCAACTTGCAGATATAGTCAGCTTTAGCGTAAAAATTAGTAAGGTTGTGAGGAAAGGAACCCGCATTATGACTGTTGGAGGTGCACTACTTCTTATATTCGGCTTTATCGTTTTTTTATGTATAGCGATCATCATATGGGCGGTTTTAATCTACAACCGCTTGGTAAGTAGTAGAGAGTTTGTCAATGAAGGTTGGAGCTTAATTGACGTTCAACTAAAGCGTCGGTTCAACTTGATAAAAAATCTGGTTAATATTGTTAAGGGCTATGCATCCCATGAAGTGGAGACACTTGAAAAGCTGACAGATGCAAGATCCGCCGCCTATACTGATGACCCCAAAGAGCGCGCAGCCGCAGAAGGTGCTATCGGCTCTGCTTTAGTCAACATGCTTTCTGTTACCGAGGCCTATCCGGATTTGAAAGCTGATGGCAGTTTCAGAGACCTACAACAGGAACTTTCGCAACTCGAAGACGTTATCCAAAAATCCCGTCGTTACTATAATGGTAATGTCCGAAACTATAACACCTCCGTTCAAACTTTTCCGGACCTGATAATTGCAAATCTATTTGCCTTTCGCGAGGCTGCTTTTTTTGAGCTTGATAATGAAGATGAACGTAAGTTGACCGAGGTAAGTTTTGGAGCAACAAAATGATCCGTCTGATAGCGGCCTCTTCTTTACTTCTATTTATGGCGATCGCAGCAAATTGCGAAGAGTATATAGATACGTATGACATAGACATAGAAATCCTTGAAACCGGCGACTTATCAATCACAGAAAATATAAGAGTTTGGGCCGAAGGGCAGGATATCAAGCGTGGGATCTATCGCTGGTTTCCACTCCAAAATGTTGAAGCTTATCAAAAAAATGTTCCCTACTTAAATTTGTCAGTGACCCGCGACGGTAGTGACGAAGCAATTGCCAAGATAGACACTCGCTTTGATTCAATCGTTTATTATTTCGGAGATACGGATGTATTTCTCCCAACCAATAAATTTTACGATTATAAAATTTCGTACGAAGTTGACAAAGCTGTTTTGCAATTTGACGAAAGTGACCAACTTTATTGGAATATAATTCCAGCTAATTGGGAATTTCCAATCAAAAATGTATCGGCAAAAGTTCGTTTCCCCGAAAATGCAGAATACACTGGCTATGAGATTTTCAGTGGTAAGTTTGGAAGCGAGACCAACGCACTTGACGTAGAAGTAGTCGAGAACGCTGGCTCGATCGATTTTCAAAGCACGCAATCATTTTATGCTGGAACAGGGCTTTCTGCACGGATCAAGTTTGGCCCCAATTTATTATCGGCTGCAGACGATTACCCGGTGCTTAATGACGCCTATCGGGCGGCTTTAAAGGAGGCTGAAGAGCAAGAGCGTTTGGCAGCCTTGGCCGCTCAAGAAGAATACGAACGTGAATATCTTAAGATCTGTGCAATTTTCGCTGGCGTAATGTTTGCGTTTTTAATGATTGTTATAATAATTTGGTATCGCATTGGCAGAGCATCCAACGTGATGCCTACTATATACCCGCAATTCTACCCACCCAATGCTGTCTCGCCTTTAGCGGCCCGATTTATTCTACGGCAAGGAAATGTTGATAAAAGCAAAATGGTAACAATTGCTTTGGTTAGCTTGGCCTCAAAGCAAATTGTAAACCTAAGTGAGACTTCTATCGAGTGCGTTTCCAATGATTTTGGATCCGCAACGAAAGGCGAGAAACTACTTTTAAAACAAATGGGTTTATCTAAAACAGGTGACGTTTTCGATATAATTGAAGATTCAAAAGAATTTGCTTTAAAAGTTACCGCCATGGGAGGGTTGCTTGTCAAATTCGCAGAAAAAGAGTTCAGCGATAATGTAAAAATGAATTGGCCAATTGTTATTGGTTTGCTTGTAGCTATGATTTCTGCAGCCAGCTTTTCATTCAACCTATTGTTTTCATATCCATTTTTGGAGATGTTAATTTTATTTGGCTTTTTAGCAGCCGGTTTTTATTTCTCTCCTGTATCTACACTAATATTGTCATTTATTGCATTTGGATCTTTTGTATTAGGAATTAACTCAATTGCTCAGACTATTTTGATATTATTAGGTTTCGCTGCACTAGCGGTCAGTTTTTATATTATTTTAACAAAAATGAAAAATTATACTGTCGAGGGCGGGAAAATCATGAGTGATATTGAGGGCCTAAAAATGTATATAAAGGCCGCTGAACATCAAACGTTGAAAGGCGAACCGGAGCCGTCTGCAAAACAGTTTTCTTCGCTGTATCCTTATGCCTTCGCTATGGGTTTGGAAACGGTTTGGGCGGATAAATTCAGCGCGAAACTAGCACAATGGGCCAGTGCCGCAGATACCCGAAACCATGCCTATTGGTACTACAGTCGTCATCTGATGACCGATAACAATAGTTCTGGCAGCCTATCGAACTTTGAAACCAGCTTTGCTGGTGCCGCAAATTATTCACCTCCGTCATCATCAGGAAGCGGCTTTAGTTTCAGCGGTGGTAGCAGCGGTGGCGGCGGTGGTGGTGGCGGCGGCGGCGGTTGGTAACGATTTTAGAGTGAATTCAGACACTCTTTTGTTTTAGGTAACCTTGGAACCAGGTATTGCGGTAACCGGCAAGGTTAGCGCAGTCTTCCCAATCAACTGTAATATTACCTTGATACTTAAACAGGTGTGCTGCACGATAGTGTGGTTAATACTTCATCTGCGGTTTGGCCGTGCTGATTAAGGAGTAACTACTGTGAAATTCTTTCATTTAATTGAGAATAATAAACTTGGGGGCAAACAATGAAAGTCTTCTTTAGCTTTTTTATTCTACTAAGCATTCCGACATTTTTGAGTGCCGCCAGTTTCAATTGCGCGAAAGCAGCAAGTAAAAACGAAAAGGCGATTTGTAGTGATCCCGAACTCTCCAATTTAGATATGGTACTCGCTGCCATCTACAAAGAAACGCGTAGTACTATTTCTGATGCTAAAAGACTTAAGAAAGAACAAATTAATTGGATAAAGAGCCTTGGCACCTGCGATGGCAATGTAGACTGTTTAATCAGTGCTTATAAAAACAGAATGCTGGTGTTGGATTATCTGGATGGACAAATCACTGTATTAATTGATCCTCTTCAAGAGCGAATTGCGCAGTTAAATGAACGAGAGGAAATTCTGGTACAGCGTGAAAATGTATTTACGACAGAACTACGAGCGTTGAATTCGGAAATCCAACGTTTTGAAGAGGAAAAGCTAGCATACAACAGGACGAAAAATGTTCCTGAAAATGCGGAGCAATCCAGTCAAGTGATACAAAAACCAAACACTTCGACAGGTTCTGCTGGAGCGTCTTGCTTTGACTATAATAGTTTAACTGATAGCCAGAGCTTTGCCTCTGGTTTTTCTGCAGCAGCATGCTCAGGTTACTTCGCCGCGACGCAGGAAAATTCTAACCCGCAAATGTTTTCCCAATTACAAACAGTGGGAGCAAATATATCTGATGTCTTTGAAGAAATGCATTGTCCAAAGCGGTTGGTCTCCGTCGGCGGAACTGGCAATGTTCAAACAAAATTCCAAGCCGGATATGACACAGCGTTAGCAAATGCGAAGATGGTACAAAACGGAGCAATGACGGCGAGTGAATTTCAAATGAGAGTGGGTGTCTGCTCTCAGGTAGTGACACACTACCTGAAACAGATGTGACCAAGATCTAATACATTTCTTATTTCAAATGCAGTAAAAATCTATCGCTGTATTATTCAAAAACTGTCGATCTGTAAGGACCCTCGGGATGCTACCTATAAATTCAAATTTTTGTGGTGAAGGAGGCTTTCACGACAAACGAAGGACACGGCATTCAACTCAAGCTGAGAATACTCCAGAACGCCGGGAGGATCGGCGATGAAATTAAAACTGGCTAAAATTTACTAGTGAGCGTTTTGGTGAGAAAGTTATTTGCGATCGCGCACCTTCCAGATCATTCTTTATATTCAGAAATAAATCCACCCTGTATGTCGTAAATACGCGTTACATAACTCAGACTAATCCGCATGCCGCCAGAGTTTTGAACTTGTAGCTTACCCGCGCACCACGGGTGGCCAAGATTAAGTGAGACCGGTGTATCACCACTTGCGCCCTTTGGCATGACAATGGGCCGAATAGCGCTGTTCCCGCACACTAAACACACCGGACGGCGACCCAGCGCAACAACATGTTCCAACACGTCAAATCCCTGCCGGCTCGCGAGGAACTTAGCGTAATCGAGCTCAAAAAACTTGTTAAGTGGTTCGCCAGTGTAAGTTTTACGAATGGTTCTTGCTCTTTGCATGGTTTCGCTATCAGGAAAATCTTCGATTGCGACCACTTTCTTGCAGTCAAGACAAAGACCTAATCGCCGATAGATATTACAAGTTTGATCTTTATGTCTCCACAAGTAACGACCAGCAGTCGCGAGTGAACTGCCCCGAAAGGAGCATGATGTGCAGGAAATCATTAAGAAGGTAACCGACATTTTAAGCCTCCAGTTTAGCAGAAATTTACGTTAAAATTTAGCAACTGAGCCGTGTGACTTTTCCGTAAGCCAACAACTATTAAAGAAATAAACCAACTGCAGAGTTTTTGTTTTCCGTCAGACTTAATTTCAGTCAGGGCATCATGAAATTGAGGACTGCCCGGTTCCCAAAAATGTTTAAAATATACCAAATATTTCACTCCAGCTATGATCAGAATCAAAAAAGGAGCCCAGATATGGACCCCTTTTTCTCTGTTCACTTAAATAAACGGATAAGCTGTTTAGACCATACGAAATCTATCGACAAGTTCTTTGTGGTCAGTTTTGAACCAATTTGCATCATTGCGCCAATCAGAGACTGCGACTTCGAAGTTTCTGCGACCATCTCTAAGATCAGCCATACTTTTGAGATGATTATAGATACGGTTTAAACGCGTCGTGCTCAGCGGGCTTCCCCACTCTTTACGGTAAGAAGCCGGTAGAAATGAGAGCGTTGTGTCTAAGTCAGCAATAATTGCAAATCTAAGTATAGCCTGACGCTCTGTCTTGACCCGACCATTTGTTTTTCCCACCCGATAGCCAAAGCACGTGAGAGGAGACATTTCTTGACCATAAGACCCATCCCCACCCCTTGAACGATACTCACGTTCAAAATCAAGGCTTTCTCTAATAATGAACCCTGGTGCCCCCAAGCGTTCTGATCTGAGCAGATCATCCCGCTCACTTTTCAGTTTTTCCCACTTAGCCTCTAGGCGAACGCGCTCTTCTTCTGCCAGACGCTTGCGCTCAGCCCGGGCTTCCCTTGCTTGGGGTTCCCAAACAAAAAACCATATCAAAAAAAGTGCTATAAGTAGGAATACAATTATTAATGTACCATTTTCCATTTAAATTCCCCATTTACATAACCCACACTTCCGAAAGAAGTTGGTTTCGGTTAATCGTAAGGATGATTTAAAAGATGAAATGGCATTGTGCTTTGGAATTACAGCCAAGCTCTTTTGAAATTATGCCAATCCACAAACAGTTACTTTATTGGTTTATTAATCCGGCTAGAGCCAACTAAGATTTTTCAGTAAGCGTATTGGTGAAATCAGTAATAGCACCAAATATTTGGCTCCAAGAAAGTGCTGGTTCTATAACAGTGACTAGAATGCCAGCTAACGCAATCATGACGCCATAAAAAGCAGTTCTACTTTTTCTTCTGCTTTCTTCGACCTCAGCAATAGTAATCAGTTTTTCTTTGGCCTTAATTTCTAACTGTCGCGCTTTTTCTGTCTTTCTGTCTTCTTTTGCACGAAGCAATTCATAGACGGCTCTATTTTGCGATGTAAGTTCCTCAATCCGAGTATTTACGCCAAGAGCCCGTTCGCACTGCTTCCAGAAAGCAGATACCTCATGTTGGGAATCATCATGTAATGGCGTTTTAAATACAAAAGCTGCCTCAAATCGAACAATCTCCTCCCGTAAGGTTTCCAAATTCGAAGCTGATTGCTCTAACCTATTAATTTCTAAGACTGCTTTTGTCTGCCGGAAGACTAAATCATCAATAACATCTCGGTAAGCTAATGCGAGTGCTTGCAAGAGTATTAATCTTTCAAAGCGGATTTTTATCTCTGTCATGCTATTTTTAGTCAAAATAGCAGCCTTATCACTTAATGCGGCTATAA
>ERZ1048068.1611-NODE-1611-length-17176-cov-12.422347_pt1 | contig 17176 bp, 16 predicted proteins | sample MGYA00383098_ERZ1048068 | MGnify/ENA primary metagenome ERZ1048068 (study PRJEB29581, sample SAMEA5548368) | metagenome | biome: marine; feature: coastal; material: water | depth 1 m | study: Short-term variability in the microbial, nano- and picoplankton... | reverse complement strand
AACTTAAACTCTCAACTTGAACTACCACTACGCGGTTTCCTCCATTTTCCCATCGCGCTTTCCTTCTCTTAAAGTAAAATGCCCTTATGGAAACTCTCTCCCTGCTCGGTGTTGCGCTCGGTTTTGCCACCCTCTCGGGCATCAACCTCTACCTGACCACCTTTCTCGCCGGGATGGCGATCCGTTTCAACTGGCTCGATCTGGCAGATAAATATGAGAGCCTCGCCGTCCTCGCCAATCCATGGATCATCGGTGTTGCTGGTGTCCTGTTCTTACTTGAGTTCTTTGCGGACAAGATCCCCTGGCTGGACAGCAGCTGGGACGCTGTGCACACCTTCATCCGCCCGGTTGGTGGCTGCCTACTCGCCTTAGCCTCTCTCGGGGAGATGGATCCAGCCATCGCGGTAATCGCCGCCCTGCTCAGTGGTGGCACCACGCTGATCACCCACGCCACCAAGGTGGGCGGCCGCTTGCTCATTAACATGTCTCCGGAACCTGTCTCCAATGTGGTTGCTAGCCTTGGTGAGGATGGTGTGGTGATCGCTGGCCTTGGCCTGATGGTCTTCGCCCCAGTGGCCGCTTTTTTTGTTTTTCTAGCAGTCGTTCTTTTAGCCGTCTGGTTATCGCGCAAAACCTTTAGTACCATCCGCCGTGGATACTCAGCCCTGCGCAATAAAAACAAAGCCGTGCCTCCCTCGGCAGGTTCACAATAAGCTCGGGGCATTAGGCGGGCACTCAAACTTGGTGAATTCAGAGAATATGCATTCAACATTCACTATTCAAAATTCTTCCCAACTTGCCTCCGGTAGTCTAAACACGGGCCAGCCGCGCCTTTCGAGCCGGCATATTAGGCATGTTTCTGCTCAAAAAACTATTTCAGCTACGTGATAAGACGCACGACGAGGATGAGAAGCCATTTCTTGAGCATCTCGAGGACCTCCGTATTGTCATCACACGCGTAGTGCTGACCTTACTCATTGCCATGGGCTTTTGCTTTGCCTTCCGCAATGAACTCATGGAAATCATTCGCCGCCCTGTTGAGCAGGTCTGGCTGGTGAGCCAAAAAGAAAAAATGCCCGTAGGCAGCGTCAAACTAGACCTTGAAAGCTGGGAAATGGCAAAGAAAGCAGAGCGTGACACTGCTGATTTCAGCTCAGGTCAACGCGATTTCTACTTCAAGCATATTGACCCTCAAGGTACGCGCAATCTTAAGTTTCACACCGATAGCGTTCGCTACTACCGCGCCGCCATCGACATGGAGAACAGCTATCAATCAGGATCAACATTCATCGATGGATTCCCCGGGATTTCCGATGACATGCGTATCCAACTAAATGCCCTGATGGATGAAGATAAACGTCCAGATGCAGCGGTAGACTCACGAGGCAAACTAGTATTGATGCAAGCACTCAATCCGACCGAGGGTTTCATGCTCTCGATCAAGCTTTCTCTCTTTGCCGGCATTGTTCTCTCATTCCCCCTACTACTGCTCTTCACCCTCCAATTTATTCTGCCGGGTCTCAAGAAAAATGAAAAGCGCACCCTCTGGCCAGCCATGATTATTGGCTTTGGCTTGTTCTTAGCAGGCGTCTTTTTCTCTTACTTTTTCGTCCTCCCCAAGGTTCTTGATTTCTTCTACAATTACAGTCAACAAATGGGCGTAACCAATGAATGGCGTATTGGTTATTATATTTCCTTTGCCACTCAGTTCACTCTTATCTTCGGCCTCGCATTCGAGCTTCCCGTTGTGGTCATGACTCTGGTCAAGCTTAGCGTGCTGAATTACGAAATCATGCGCAACACACGCTCCTATGCCATTCTTGCCATCGTGGTCATTGCTGCCTTGATTACCCCTACTCCAGACGTAGCTACCCTCGCCTTCCTCGCCGTTCCTATGATTTTGCTTTACGAAATGTGCATATGGCTCTCCTACTTCCACAAGCGCAAACAGCGTGAACAAGAAATTCTCGAACGCGAAGAGCTGCGTCAACAAATTCTTGCCGCTCCACCTGCCTTCGCCACCAGCCGTGATGACGATGACCACTGGCATGATGACCATGATTATCACGATGATCACGATGATCATTACGCGCATGAACATGACACCGATGAGGACCCTGAGATCAAATCTGACTACGACAGCGAACATCACGACCCCTACCATCATCAGGATCATGAATATGATCATCACTCCGATGAAGGGACATACACTGAATCAGACCAGCAAGATCAGCAGGATGAGCTCACCCCTCACGATGGAGATGAAGGTCATGAAGATGACAACGGCACCTACGATTTCGGAGATGATGAGCTCGCCCTCGAATTTGGCCACGATCACGATGAGTCAAATCAACAACCGGATGAAGAAGGCCTTCAAAACGATGATGATAGCGACCAGCCAGACGGACCAAGCAGAGCTGACAAACCAGAGTAAGGCCCGTAATACAAAATCAAACCAAGACCCCTCCCCACTATGCATTCAATGACAGGATTCGGCAGCTCCGAGCACGCCACCAGTACTATCGTCGCTCGTGTAGAGGCGGCGTCAGTGAACCGCAAACAAGGCGAAGTATTGGTGAAACTTCCTCGAGCTTATTCGGAACTTGAAGCAGGTATCCGCAAAGCAACCATGCAGAGGATTTCTCGCGGTCGAGTGTCCATCAACATTCATTTGGAAAAAGCACACGGGGCAGCGAGTGCCATTCGCATCAATAGTTCAAGAGCGCGGGCACTGGAAGCAGCTTTCACCGAGCTCTCAGATACGATTGATCGCCACGTCCAAGCTTCTGCGACGGACTTCCTGCGCACACCAGATATATTAGATTTTGATGATGAGCCTGCTGACTCAGCCGAGGCGCTCAGTGCAATTACTCCAGCTCTTGATAAAGCGTTACAACAAATGATCTCAATGCGCGCTAACGAGGGTCAGCATCTACTCAACGATACCGAAAGTCGTATCACCAGCCTGGAAAGTATCACATGTCAAATCGAGACCGAAGCACCATCTGTGATGGTCAAGCACAAGGAAAACCTGCACCGGCGCCTCACCGAGTCCGGACTGGATCTCGATCTTGATGACGAGCGCATCCTGAAAGAAATCATCATCTTTGCCGATCGCTCGGACATTACCGAAGAGCTAACTCGCTTGCGTTCTCACTTTGAGAAATTCCGCCAATACTTGGCACAAGATGAACCTATCGGCAGACCGCTTGACTTTCTTTGCCAGGAGCTCAATCGCGAGTTCAACACCATCGGATCCAAAGCCAACAATGCTGTACTCGCTCAGCTCATCGTCGATGCTAAGATCGAGCTCGAAAAGATCCGTGAACAAGTTCAAAATGTCGAATAGACAACCTTTCATCCATTTTATAATTCATTGTCTTTCCTCGATACAGACCAGACATCACTGAAGATTTGCGGCGTTACTCTCGACGAAGATGCCGAGAGACTCATCTCGATGGGAGTTGATGCGATGGGGATTAATTTCTGGCCACAATCGAAACGCTTTCTTAGCCCAGAAGCTGCAACCTCTTTATTAAACAAGTCCCGCGGAAGAATCACGCGCGTGGGTGTTTTTGTGAACGCAGAGCAATCGATACCACTTCAGCTTCTTCATGATGACCTCATCGACATTGCTCAATTTCACGGAGACGAATCACCGCAGTATTGTTCTACTTATGCTGATGCCGGCTTACCATTCATCAAGGCAATCGGCGTCAGCAACAAAGACTCGCTTGCAAATATTACTGACTATCAAGCAAGTGCTATTCTGCTTGATACTCCTGCTCCTGGTCTTTACGGCGGCACAGGTGAAGTTTTCGACTGGACTCATGCTCAGGATTTTATCCAGCAACACTCGGATATACCCGTCTTACTTGCAGGTGGCATCACACCTGCAAATGCAAGCCAAGCCATCGAACAAGTTCACCCTGCTGCACTTGATATCGCCTCTGGAGCCGAGCTTTCGCCAGGCATCAAAGATTTTGAAAAAGTGGCCGCACTAATGCGATCCGTCACCAAGCCTACAAGCTCTTGAACTTGTTCTACATATTCATCGGTGGCGGCCTAGGCGCTGTATCACGATTCGCGCTCTCATCAGGGGTTCAAGCTCTGGCGGAGCAGACCCGCCTTCACCGCATTCCTGTAGGAATCCTTGCTTGCAACCTTCTTGGAAGCTTCTTAATTGGTGTCGTCTTCGGCCTCATTGCCTCACGAGCGGATGGCCATCCCGCATGGCTACATCCTTTTGCAGTGACTGGGTTCTTAGGCGCTTTCACCACATTTTCCACCTTTGCTTTAGACACACAGAAACTCTTCTCATCTTCTCCCATATTAGCTATAATCAATATAGCCGTGTCGGTTTTGGGTTGTCTGGCCGCTGTCTGGCTTGGATTTAAACTAGCCAGCTAAACCTTCTCGGATCCTCTACCAACCGCATTCAACAAATTTTAAAGAACGATGAGAAATCTCAAAGACGGCATCCGATCTCTGGTCAAAATTGATTTTTATGGCAACGTGCACAAATATTTTCGTGGCACAGATAAAGAAGAACGCTTCGCCAATGAAATTCGCGTATTAAAAGCCCTTGAGGAGAGGGGCTGTAATTATGTCCCACGCTATATCGAATCTGACGAGAGCGAGCTTCACCTAACTACCACCAATTGTGGCTCTCCTGCCCCAGACATCTCCCAGAAAAAGACCGATAAAATTTTCCATGATCTAGAGACTAAGTTTGGAGTTCGCCATGACGATCCGTTTTCGCGCAACATTACCTATGATCCGAACGAAGGTCGATTTTGCATTATTGATTTTGAGCTGGCGACTTTAATGGATCTGCCTGAGCAGAATGAAGACCCCTCCTGAACCACGATACTCGTGTCCGACGATCCAAATCCATTCCTGCCAGGCTCTCCGTCCAATAAGACGGCCTCGCGCTCCATGGCTATCACTTGGTCCGCTGACTCCATCTCTGGGAGTAAAAAGCCAATCAATGATGACGCATGGCTGGCATTCGCCTCAGATATTGAGGGCGCCTCACGACTTGGGCAAGATGGCCGGCATTCACTAGAATCGCATGATCTCGTATTTGCTGTCTCCGACGGCATGGGAGGAGGCAACGCTGGCGATGTAGCTTCACAATTACTACTGGAATATCTCAGCGAAATGATTCCGCGCACCTTTAAAACCGCGGCATCTGGCCTCCATCCAGACTATCTCCACCACATGCAGCAAGCCATTCAGGCCGTGCATCTGGCGATCAATGCAGACGCTGCCCAAGATGAGCAAAAAAAAGGCATGGCCGCTACTCTCGCTCTGGCTTGGTTCACCCCAGAAAACCTCTATTTTTGCAATGTTGGTGACAGTCGATTATATGTCAATCGACTTCATAATGACGAATCGACGACTACCCAACTAACCGCCGATCACACCTTTGTATGGAAAAAGCTTAACCGAGGTGAAATCAGTGAGCGGGAATTCCGAGCCCATCCGAGAAGGTCTGCGCTCTACGAAGTGGTCGGTGGCGGGCATAGCTCAGTCAAACCTTACATGGCAACTTTCCCCTATCAATCGGGCGATCGGTTCTTGCTCTGCAGCGACGGCCTGATCGACGGCCTTTGGGAGAAGCACATACACACTGCATTTTTAAAAAACCCAGACTCGACAAGTGAGCTCTCTGAGGCTCTGATGACTCGCGCTGTCAATAATGACGGCAAAGACGATACCACGCTAATCGCACTCGAAGTGCATGAACTTGCTGATAAGGCTTAATTTTCACCATATCTCCAAGGATTGGCACACTATCTGCTTGATTATAAATCGCTATTGCTAAGCCACAGCACTAAAGAGGCACCACAGACAACAACATATCCATCATAGAAAAACATCATGGCTAAATACAGACTCGATTACATATGGCTTGACGGTTACACACCCGTTCAAAACCTCCGCACCAAGTGCATGCTCAAGGACTTTGATGAGTTCCCTACTCTGGACCAGCTTCCAGATTGGGGCTTCGACGGCTCTTCCACTCAGCAAGCTGAAGGTGGCGACTCCGATTGCGTGCTCAAACCAGTAGCGCTCTACCCAGACGGAACACGTGAAAATGGCATTCTTGTCATGTGCGAAGTCATGCTTCCTGACGGCACAGCACACTCAACGAATGGTCGCGCCACCATTCCTGACGACGAAGGCACATGGTTCGGCTTCGAACAGGAATATTTCCTCATGCAAGAAGGAGTTCCTCTTGGCTTCCCCAAAGGTGGATACCCAGGACCACAGGGTGAATACTACTGTGGAGTTGGATTTGCTAATGTGGGAGGAATCGCTCGTGAAATCACCGACACACACCTCGACCTCTGCCTCTACGCAGGAATCAACCACGAGGGAATCAACGCCGAAGTCGCCAAAGGCCAATGGGAATTCCAAGTATTTGCCAAAGGCTCCAAGAAAGCGGCTGACGATATTTGGGTAGCCCGCTTCCTCCTACTCCGCCTCTGTGAAGAGTTTGAAGTAGATGTTGAGTGGCACTGTAAGCCAATTACTGGTGACTGGAACGGCTCAGGCATGCATGCGAACTTCTCAACTGATCACCTCCGTGAGGTCGGCGGCAAGGAGTATTTCCTTAAGCTAATGGATGCATTCGAAGAATTCACCGAAGAGCACATTGCTGTATACGGTCCAGACAACGATCAACGCCTCACAGGCCTCCACGAGACACAGTCCATCGACAAGTTCTCTTGGGGTGTAGCTGACCGCGGTGCCTCCATTCGTGTTCCACACGGCTTCGTCAAAGACGACGCCTACAAAGGCTATCTCGAAGATCGTCGTCCCAACTCACAGGGCGACCCTTACAAGATTGCCGGTCGTATTCTACAGACTATCAACTCAGTCGAAATCTAAGTTTAGATACTGTCTAATTTCTACAAGAGCACCCTGCATTCAGGGTGCTCTTTTTTTGGTCCTTGCGACAAAAAAAAGCGCCAAATGGCGCTCAAAATTACAGATCGTAAAATTACAGGTGTGAGACTTAACGAGTTTACCAATCCACGTTGATTCCTCTTGTATCAACGTGAACAAAGGCAGAATACCGACCAATACCACCCTTGTAGAAACCTTGGTTACGGAGCTCCTTTGCCGCAGAAGCTACATGGTAAGTGGACACACCGTGAAACTTGATATCACATGCCATATTTTGCATGTGGTAGGACTTTGATCTGCCTCCCACTGCACGGTTGTATCTCGGACTTCTATATGCAGACGCTATCTCCTTCAGTGGAGAGCCGATGCGAGTCACAATCTTGTCGATTAGCTTTAATGTGGGGCCAGCCTTCTTCCAATAGCTCATCGGAGGCAAGCTGTTTGACACCCCGCCCCTCGACTTAAAATGAGGAGACAAAACCATGCGCGGAGTGATGTTACGTAGATTAAGCCCCTGTATGTATCGAGCGTATCTAGTAACATCAGATCCTTTCGCCTGAACCCACGCATGCGGAATACCAGGAACCGGCTTATTGCCAATAAGGCCAAAGAAAGCCGCCCTGCTTTTGGGCGCACCGATGACCACACTTGCTGCCGTGATACCAGCTACACTTAAAAATTTGCGTCGGCTTGTATAATCAGGGCTCAGACACACAGGTACTCCTCCACCAACAATGCATTGGTCAGGTTTATCTGAGGGAGAGCTCAAAGCCATAGACAACAGAAACCTGCATCAAAACATGGCTCTTGGCGAGTGGATTTTTAGCTACTTCCGTCACCTAACAAGGTTTAAACCGTCTAAGTATTACACCGTAATGGTTTAAGGCTTAGTAAGCTTAGAAAAAAAACACCCTGCTATAGCTAGCCGAGCCCTTTTCAATGGTCCAATCTCTATTCAGCTTCTTTCTCAGCGACGTGCTGGCGGAATACAACTAGTTCGTTTTTAATCACTGGCAGCAAGAAATATAAACCCACCATGTTGGGAATAACCATGGCAAATATCATAGCATCCGAAATTCGGATCACATTTCCAAGTGACGCTACGGAGCCGACGACGACAAATCCACAAAAGATAAGCTTGTAAATCAAGATGGCTGCTCTGTGAGGGCCTCCACACAGATAAATCACAGCTTGCTCACCATAGTAAGACCAAGAAATCATAGTGGAGAAAGCAAATAGCAACACGGCAATTGCCAAGAGTTTTGGGAACCAAACGAATTTTTCACCAAAGGCCCTCGATGTCTTTGCGATACCTTCGACCTTGTTGACATCATCTACATTGACCCAAAGAGCCTGATCATTTCCCTCTTGCCACACTTTACTATACGTTTGACCAGATTCTTTGTCCTTTGAAACACCTAAAAGCCTCAACTCGTCACCTTTGTTAATTTGTTGAACCACTGCGGCACCCGCTAATGGCATGCTGTAGAGTTCTGTTGAATCTGATTTGACAACACCATCGACTTTCCAAACCCCGGTAACAATCAACACGAGCGCTGTCATTGTGCAGACCACCACCGTGTCGGTGAATGGCTCAAGCAACGCCACAATGCCCTCACTCGCAGGTTTGTCTGTCTTCACAGCAGAGTGCGCGATGGGAGCTGAGCCCACTCCTGCTTCATTAGAAAATGCTGCCCGTTTGATGCCTTGAATGAGGACTCCAATCAAGCCCCCACCAACAGCTATGGGAGAAAACGCTCCTTCAATGATCTGGCGAAATGCATCACCGACCATGTCGAGATGTGTGCCGATAACAGCAAAAGCAGCCACCAAATACATGCCACACATGAACGGAACAAGAAACGAGGTCACCCGCGCAATGGCAACAATACCTCCAATGATGACCATGCCCACCAGCACCGCCATAATAATGCCAAATACCAACTTGCTTTCTACGAACACTCCAAATGAGTTACTCACCTGACTGGCGGCCTGATTGACTTGAAACATATTGCCCGCACCAATGGCTCCTCCTACACACATGATAGCGAAAAATATAGCCAGCACCTTACCTAATCCGCCGAAACCTTTCTCTTTGAGCCCCTGACTTAGGTAATACATGGCACCACCGTGCACGCGCCCCTTGTCATCGATACGACGATACTTCACCCCCAGAGTGCACTCGCAAAACTTAGTGGTCATACCACATAGCCCCATGAGAATCATCCAGAATGTAGCGCCAGGTCCACCTAAGGTAATAGCTACGGCGACCCCAGCAATGTTACCTAAACCCACGGTTGCGGATAAAGCCGCTGTCAATGCCTGGAAATGCGTGATCTGACCGGGCGCATCTGGCCGCGTGTATTTGCCACTGGCTGTCCGAAAAGCTAGACCAATTGATTTCAAGTTGAGGAACTTGAAGTAAATCGTGAGGAAAATAGCCGTGCCTCCCAGCACCACTAATATAATCGGCAATCCTTGGCCCGCCACATTGAGAGAGTAGAAAACGATCGCCTCCATGAAATTTGCAGCTTGTTCCACGGCAGCATCTATATTTTCTGCTACAGCTGAACCGTCACCCGCCCACAGCGAACTTACCAGGAATGGAGCCAACAAGAAAAAGCGAATAAGAACGGACGCCTCAGCACGGTATGAAAATTTCATAAGATAGTGAAGATGCCAGCTAGCTTTGTGGCCGCAAGAATAAATTACCCTACTTCATCATAGTGGTAATGAGCTTCTTGAGCTCGCGAGCCGGAATGGCATAAGTAGCAACTCTACTCGCACGCGCAATATTCATACCCACACAAACTCCGTCTAAATCAAGTAATGGGCCACCCACCGATACCTTTGTGAGTGGTGTATCGTGATGAATCACCCTCGGAAATTCAGACCGACGCATCGAGAGCTGGTCCTCACCCCCACTCATTTGATCGTTACGAGTCATTCTAAAAACCCTTTCAGTAAGACTCACATTAACGTTTATTTGTTTTGCTCCCCGGGTCAACTCAATGGCAACAAAATCCCCTGGTTGCTTCTTTTCCAAAATATCAAGTAGGGTCTGCCTCTCGTCAAGCTTCACCCCATCTGCTGAGACAATCACATCTCCTGCCTTTAGTCCCGCCTCCTCAGCACCTTTACCCGCAGTTACCTTGGCTATTTCCCATTTATCTTCCTCACCTATCTTAAATTCCACCCCCATCACCACACGACTTTTAGTCTCGGTTATTTTACGTGTTTCAGCGCTCACAATACCGACGCGCAGGCGTCTATTACTCCGAGTCGTTGATCCATTTGAAATCACCCAATAGCCTTGTTCAAGATCATCACCTTCCGCTAGTTCAACTGGTATCAGGGCCTCGCTAGGATTAACTTTGAGTAAAGCCACGTCCCAGTGGTCGTTCACCACCAATCGCTCAACCTCGTTATAAAGAGTGCTACCAATTCGCAAACTGAGAGCCAACGCACCCTCAATGGCACTTGCCTTGGTGAGAACATAACCATCTTCCCGAATCACAACACCATAGATGGACTTTATTCTGGATTTCTCATCCGTATAAATCACCGCGCTACTGGCTTGCAGGACCTGTCGCTGCTGTTCGAAGGCCGCCCAAACACGTTTACCGTTGATACGCTGCTCAGCGGGCAATCCCCCTTGAGCCGACACCATCTGACAAGACAACAACATTGCCAAGCCCAGCATGGTGCAGCTGAGCACGCCAAAACGTGAGGTAAACCTGATGATAGGAAGGTCTTTATTAGTCATTACGTATGGCATATTAGTACGTATGGCATGTTACTTTTTGCCCAACTTCACTTTGATTTCTAGTTCTCCCTCATCTCTCATCACAACGAGCTCTACCACCTCCCCACTCGCCTTCTCTTTGAGCAGGTTTTGAAATTCTTCTTTGCCTGATAACTTCAGCCCTTCAAACTTAAGTATAATGTCTCCCTTCAGGAGACCCGCCATGGCAGCAGGACCTCCTTCGAGCACCTCATCAACACACAATCCATATTCTGTATCAGACGAAGCCACGCCCAAGAAACCAGAGCCTTTGACTCTTGGCTGTGCATAAGGGCCCTTTCCTAAAAACTCGCTCGCCTTCATCGCATCCCAGTGCTTGAGATATTCGCGCATAGGCACGTGCATATTTTGCTCCACACTTGCCTGCACCCTACTATGTATGCCAATCAATTCCCCGCGCATATTAAAAAGCGGACCGCCAGAGTCCCCCCCAATCACTTTGCAGTCACTATGCAGGGTAGCTTCGTTTTCCATTGTAATCCTCCCAAGTCTTACAACCGGACCACGCTCAAGATCAAAACCCCCAGAATGCCCAAGAGCATAAACCCAGTGCCCCAGCTTGTAGTCATTCTCTCTGTTAATTTCAACAAAGGGGAAGACCCCATCATGATCAATACGCATCATTGCAGCATCTGTCTCAGAATGTAACCCCATCGAAATTGCTTTATGCTTACTACCATCATTAAAGATGACAGTCATTTCCTCATTCACAGCGGCTGTCACATGAGCCGCAGTGAGAATCAAACCTTCTTGAGACACAATGACACCACTACCAAACCCCTCTCCTATTTGGATGCTCACAGTGGCAGCCTTACTAGCTTCTAGATTATCTACCAGCGCACTCTGTATCGCCTCGAGGTCAGCCTTTGTTTGAGGTACTTCCTGTTGATTAAAATATAGAATATCAGCGCCAAAGCAATGACCAGCAATGATGCAACTCAGCACACTGATCATAAAGCATATGACAGTAGTTGTGAGGTGAGATGAAAAACGCACAATCATGGAACGGTAAATGAGTATAGATGAATCTATACTCCATGAATACAACCAACTCAAGGTGGTTTAAAGCCTAACAAACACCCCAAAAAAGAACAGTCCGACTAGCTAAATCACCAGGAAACCCCCTAACCTGTATGATCCAATACCAATCGGACTGTCTGTTCCTTTGAGGGAACGCGAGGAGGTTTATCAGCATATTAAACTTCGTAAAGTAATTTATTACACAGAGAGCTATTAAATAATTTTTTTCACTTTTTGTGCTCATTACCCCAATAAAATGAAGCAATCAAATTCGTCTCAAGTAGTCAGGAATTTGGTTGCGCTGCTTAGATGGCGAACCAATTTTCTTATGGAATATGAGCACTGCACCAACCCCAGCGGCATACCTCGCACCCAGCCTTTCAGGCGTTTCCCCAACTGGGAAAATATAACGCTGGGATTTTCTCCACATGCGTATCGCCAAAACACAAACAACCACCACAGTAAGCAAGCCCATAAGAGCCGACATGATCCAATACCACTGGTTCTTTAGCACTTCTAGCCCGCCACCATCTGCAACTTTGATGACATCAACCTCACCTGACTTCTTACTCGACATCCATGCTGTTGCAGCCTGAACCCTGCTTTGCTCGGCATCAATAACCGCCATTAGCTTTTTAAGATCTGTCTCCAGCCAGAATAGACTTATGGAAAGCTGAACAATGAACGAATCAAGCTGCAGTACAGGTTCAGATTTGCCCATTGCTCTGATTTTTGCAGTTTCCAATATCTCGCGTTGCTTTGCAGAGGTTATATTTTCTGATCCCTCGCCCGCAAATGCAAGTTGAGTCCTGTCAGGACTTCCTAAAAAACAATATACAACCACGGTGAGATAGTCATCCGAATAGAGTTGTTGGCAAATTTTATCAATGGTGTGAGTGCGAGGTAGAGTCTGATCCGCATCAAAGATAAACATCTTAATTCCTAGGCTGGAATTTTCAGCATGATAATTAAGAAACCCTTCTTGTTCACTATATTCTGGTGATGTCAACAGCTGCTGAGGATCGATCAAATGCGTTTCAAACGCGGAAAAATAGAGTTCTAGAGCATCTGTAGGCACCACATTGGGGTCATATATTATTGCGGGTTCCTCTGGTATTGATGGCAAGACCTCGTTAGCCAGGCTCAGCTTCAGTGTCGCCATCACCTCCTTATCCTCCACAAGTATATCTATGCCAGCGATAATTTCTCCTCTACGCGACCGGGCGAAATCCTCATCAGACCATTGCGGAAGCGACTCAGCGACCGCTGACACCCATGTCAGAATTAACAATAGAGGCGAACTGAGCAGGCCTACTCTCACCGTTGCACATCCTTTCCCTTACTTTGTAAATACGGCTCTGTTTGGCCATCTAAATCAGGCCCAAAAATCTTATTTCCACGAATTCTCTCGAGGTCTTTGGTCGCCCCAGCCTTCATAGCCGAAGACACTACGAATGATTCAGGATTACGTTTTGCCTGTCTTGATTTCCTTTTTAATAATCGCGACAACTGACGGGCTACTAGCTGCGCTGCTTTCAGGTGATTGCCTTGCAGCAGGTACGGATGCGCTTTAGCTAAGATATTGAATGTGTCATCTTCCGTTAAGAAAGGATCAAGCAAGTAACCGAATGTAATGGAGGCCACTTTAGTATTGAGGTCCACCAGTAATAAAATGCCACCGTCGTTTGGACGATTAATTTCTAAGTCGTCATAGGCCGCATGATTGAGCAACCATAGACCAAATTGTCGTATATTCGTCCTATCCTCGAGTGCACCATAATAAACACTAAAAAACAATTGAGGGAAACTCAGTTGGAACTCATCTAATACGCCCTCCAGCTTGCGTCTCTCACTCAGACGCAAAGCACCAGCCATGTCAGTGAGACGCTTCAAGCGAACTTCGTCTGATCCGTAAAGCTCATCAAGATCGGAAAGAGTAAAATTACAATGAGGACACTGCGCCGCACTGCGGTGAATTTTCTGAACGCATCGTGGGCACCTCATCTCTACGCTGCTATCAAAAACTCATAAATCCCTATTCCCACTCAATACTTGCTGGTGGCTTTGTAGATATGTCATACAAGACACGATTAATGCCATCAACCTCATTAAGAATACGGTTACTCGTCTCTCTTAACAAAGCTGCAGGAAGCTCTACCCAGTCAGCAGTCATAGCATCTTCGCTTACCACGGCTCGCAGGCTTATCGCCCACTCATAACTCCGCTCATCGCCTTTCACTCCAACCGTCTTGACGGGAATCAAACCTGCATAGGCCTGCCATACCTTGTCATACCATCCATGATCCTTAAGACGGCTGATGAAAATCGAATCGCACTCCCTAATGATCCTTAATTTTTTCTCTGTGATATCACCTGGGCATCTGACCGCTAGACCAGGTCCGGGGAACGGGTGACGATGTAAGATATCATGAGGGATACCAAGTGAGGTGCCAAGCTCTCGAACCTCGTCTTTGAACAATTCAGCAAGAGGCTCTAATACCTTACCTTGTTTTTGAAGTTCAAGAATACGCGGCACCCGATTGTGGTGAGTTTTAATTTTTGATGCCTTAGATTTTGCATTCGATGCTGATTCGATCACATCAGGATAAAGTGTGCCTTGTGCGAGCATCTCGGCATCACCAACGACATCCCAGAATACATCAATGAATAAATTACCGATAATTTTGCGTTTCTCCTCTGGGTCGGCAACATTGGCTAATTGACCGAGGAAGAGCTCTGAGCATTCGGCTGTTTCAATTTTTACACCCATGCGGTGAAAGTTGTTGCGTACCTCGTCCCCCTCATCCATTCGCATCAAACCGTGATCAACGAAAATAGCTCGCATATTCACTCCAGCTTCATGCAAGAGCACAGCTAGCACGGTGCTATCGACACCACCACTGACCCCACAAACCACCTGCTTGTCACCAACACGCTCACGAATCTCTTCGATCAGTTCACGCTTAAAGTCCTCAATTCTAAACTCTTCCAAATCGCCTGCCTGTAATAAAAAGTTATGCAGAATGCGAAGTCCTTCATGACTATGAGTTACCTCAGGGTGAAACTGAATCCCGTAATAACGTGACCCCCATTTTAGTGAAACTGGCGTTCCCTCCTTGTTCGCTGCAAGCACTTGGCACTGATCTGGTAAATTGCTCACTGTGTCTGAATGACTCATCCATACCTGAGACTCGTGAGATATACCCTCGTAGAGCCCTTCACTGGCCATGGGCTTCAACTCTGCAGGGCCATACTCGCGGCGATTACTCGATTTAACAGAACCTCCAAACTTAATATTAAGAAGCTGCATACCGTAACAAACACCTAATACAGGAACACCAAAGGCATCAAGTGCATCAAAATCAATATCTGGAGCATCCTCGTCGCTAGTGCTTTTGGGCCCACCTGACAAAATAATCGCACCAGGTTGACCTATCGAGGCAATTTCCTCGGGCTCATAGAGCTTAGCAAAAAAGCCCAATTCGCGAACTCTCCTCACGATGAGCTGAGTATATTGTGAGCCGAAATCAAAAACGGCTACGTGATTTTTTTCTATCATAAAATATGGATGTTATAAATGAAGCCCATGCCGGACATCTAATGATAATTCTCGCTAGCTGGGCTTTTTATGCAGACGGCTGGTAGTTGACGGGCTCTTCCGTGATAGTGATGTCATGAACATGACTTTCCTTCAACCCACCAGAAGTAATCTGTGTAAATTGAGCGCGGTCGCGAAGCTCTTCAAGATTAGATGCTCCAACATAACCCATTCCAGATTTGAGTCCCCCCATCAGCTGAAATACCACTTCCGACAACGGCCCCTTATAAGGCACCCTACCTTCTACACCCTCAGCTACTAATTTACCGGAACTATTTTGACCATAACGATCACCAGAGCCCTTGCGCATTGCCCCGACTGAGCCCATACCACGGTATGACTTAAATCTACGACCTTGGTAATGAACGGTTGCACCAGGGCTTTCACGCGTTCCAGCTAATATTGAACCCAGCATCACTAAATCAGCACCTGCAGCAAGTGCCTTCGCAATGTCTCCCGAGTATCGAATGCCTCCGTCTGCAATGACCGGAATACCTTTTTCTCGGCAGTATGAAGAAACATTTTGTATGGCAGTAAACTGAGGCATACCCACACCAGAGATGACCCGGGTCGTGCATATCGATCCGGGACCAACGCCAACCTTCAGTGCTGACGCACCAGCCTCAACCAAATCCTTTGCCCCCTCTGCTGTTACCACATTACCAGCGATGATCGGCACATCACTTAGCTCACGCAATTTACCAATCACCTCAATGACTCGGCTTGTGTGACCAGTAGCGGCATCAATGAATAGGGCATCTGCACCGGCTTCGATCAGTGCCTGCCCCCTCTCTATACAATCTGGCCCTACACCTACGGCAGCACCGCAGCGCAACTGGCCGTTCGGATCTTTCGCAGCATTGGTGAACGTGATGCGCTTTTCAATATCGGCGCCCGTGATTAAGCCTGTCAACAAACCATGGTCGTTTATCAGGGGCAATTTCTCAATTCTATTTTCGTATAGAATGGCGCGCGCTTCGCGAAGCTCTGTGCTTTCGTGAGAGGTCACCAAACGTTCTAAAGGTGTCATCACCTCAGAAATGGTCGCTGCGTCGTCTGCCATATGTCGAACATCCCGACCAGTAACCATTCCTTCGAGCTTACCCTCAGCGTCTACCACCGGAAATCCAGAGAAGCCTTGCTCCTCCATGATGATGCGTAATTGACCAACCGTTTGGTTCTTAGAAACCGTGTAGGGCTGGTGAATTACCGCACTTTCGGAGCGCTTTACCTTTAGCACCATGGCAGCCTGCTCCTCAATGACGTTGTTGCGATGTATAACACCAATACCACCTTCTTGGGCCAGAGCAATGGCCAGATCCGTCTCTGAAACAGTATCCATAGCCGCCGAAACAACCGGTATGTTGAGGCATATATCAGATGCCAAGCTGGTCTTTAAATCTGCGTCACCAGGTAAAACACCACTGTAGCGTGGGGTGAGTAATACATCATCAAACGAAAGTCCAAGTGAGATCTGCGCCATGAATGAATAAATAGATGCAGTCGTTCAATGACAAGCGCAAATCTGCGTGGATCCAAAAAAAACTCCTTTTTTTTGTCAGAACCACACTGAGCACTGACTAACACTGCATAATAAATAGGCTTGATTCCTAGTCACGACCATAACGATCGCGAAACTGCCTCAACAGATCCTCAATTCTGTCATGATCTTCCTGAGTGACAGCATGTGTTCGGGTATGCTCCTCTGTGTCTTTGGGTCGACTTGCTGCAAGCTTAACCATATCATCCCAAGCATCAGCATCATCAGACACAACGGCATCAACGGCATCAACGGCATCAACGGCATCAACGGCATCAACGGCATCAACGGCATC